>OLQO01002037.1_pt1 | contig 11545 bp, 9 predicted proteins | sample 1672281 | NCBI WGS metagenome assembly OLQO01 (sample SAMEA3136667, study PRJEB25190) | human gut metagenome | biome: human gut; feature: human-associated habitat; material: faeces | place: Austria | collected 2013 | reverse complement strand
GAGGCCCGCGCCACCGCCCGCGCCGAGAAGATGTGGGCCGTGGCCGACGGCGTCCGCAACGGCCTGGCCGACCTCGGCTTCGTGATCGAGGACACCCCCCAGGGTGCCCGCGTGACGTTCGAGGGGTAGCTCGTTGGGCAAAATCGGCATGGAGCTTCTGGCGCCGGCGGGTGGCATGGAACAGCTGCGGGCCGCGGTGGCCTTTGGGGCCGATGCGGTGTATTTGGCAGCTGAGCGGTTCGGTATGCGAGCGCGGGCGGCGAACTTCCGCATGGACGAGATTCCCGCCGCGGTGGCCTTCGCCCACGACCATGGCGTGAAGGTGCACGTCACCTGCAACATCCTCATGCATCCCGACGACATCGACGGGCTGCCGCCGTTCTTCCGTGCGCTGGACGCGGCTGGCGTGGACGCCTTCATCATCGGCGATGTGGGCGCTTTCGCCGTGGCCGGGGAGGTGGCGCCGCGGGTGGAGCGCCATGTGAGCACCCAGGCCTCGGTGGCCAATGCGACCGCCGCCCGGGTGTGGCATTCCCTCGGCGCGAGCCGCGTGGTGTGCGCCCGCGAGATGTCGCTGGCCGACATCGCCCGCCTGCGCCAGGACGCGCCGCCCGATCTGGAAATCGAGGCCTTCGCCCACGGCGCCATGTGCATGGCCGTCTCGGGCCGCTGCCTCATCAGCAGCTACCTCACCGGCCGCTCCGGCAACAAGGGCCACTGCACCCAGCCGTGCCGCTGGAGCTACCAGCTCGACGCCGCCTCGCCTGCGGCGACGCGGCCGGATGAACCCGCAGGGGGCGACCTCGGTCGCCCCTCGCCCGCAAGTGTGGTTGAGTTGCCGCAAAGCGAAAACGCCATCGGTATCCAGGGCGGACTAAAGTCCGCCCCTACGGAGTTCGCGGCGGGGCGACCCGTGGAGTTCCTTCTGGAAGAGGAAAAGCGGCCCGGCGAATTCTTTCCCATTGAGGAGGACGACCGCGGCACCTTCATTATGAACGCGAAAGATCTTAACATGCTTGCGCACCTGCAGGCGCTGGCTGATGCGGGAGTCGATTCCATCAAGATCGAGGGCCGCAACAAGAAGGCGTTCTACGTGGCTACAGTCGTGGGCGCCTATCGCCGCGTGCTTGACGGCGAACCGCCCGATGAGGTGGCTGACGAGCTTCTGGCCGTCTCCCACCGCCCCTACGGCACGGGCTTCTACTTCTCCGAGGCGGAGCAGGCCCCCGCCTACGACGGCTACGAACAAGAGACCATGCACATCGCGGACGTCGTCGCCGGCGACCCGCACCACCTCTACCTCCTGTGCCGCAACCGCTTCGCGGAAGGCGACGAGCTGGAAGTCCTCGCGCCCCACGAGCCCAGTCGCCGGCTCATCGTGCGCGACCTGCACTGGCTCAACACCTTCGGCCCTGACAACCACGACGAGGACGCCCCTGCCACGGTGGAAGAGGCCCTCACCCGCGCCACCACCGCTGACTGGGAAGCCGCCGCCGTGGCCAACCGCTCCTGCAACCTCTACCGCATCCTCGTGGAAGGTGGCGCGTGCGGTGGTGCCCCTGCCGCTCACGTGCCCGAGGGTTCCTTCCTCCGCAAACGCACCTTCCGCCGCTCCGCCCGCCATGGCAGTTAGGAGAATCTCATGATCACCGTTGGCGACGTTATGAACATGAGGGCCTTCGACAGCATTTGGTTGGCGGCGCCTTGCGAGGGGGCGGCCGAGCGCGAGGTCACGGGCGTGGGAACCCTCGATCACGAGCCCTTCACGGGCGGCTATGAGGTGTTCACCTCGGGCGAATTCGTGTTCACCACCTTGGGTTTCGCCGGGATGCACCCCGATCTGGCCGAAGAGGCGCTGCTCGCGCTCATCGAGTACGGCGTGGCGGCGGTGGCCGTGAAGCCCGTGGTGCTGAAGGAGCTGCCGCCCACGGTGGTGCAGGCCTCGGCCGCGCGGGGCGTGCCCGTGTTCTTCTACGAGGGGCGCTACATGGAACGGGTCATCGCCGACCTCATGAACCTGCTCGACGACGATGCCGCCGAGTGGGAGCGCAACCACCTGATCGACCTCATTCTGGCGCCTTCCGACGAGCAGGCCGTGCGCTCTACGTTCTTCACCATCGCGGGGGTTACGGGCGCCACTATCCAGTGTGTGGCCATACGCCCCATCACCGACGATGGGGCGTCGCTGCGCGCTCTGCAGAAAGTGGTGGAAGGGGTGCTCGCCGGTTATGGCGAGCGCTGGGACGATGTCGAGCGCACGTTTGTGTGCCGCTACCGTGGGATGCTTCTGGGGTTCGTCTCCTTCAAGAGGCCCCCGCTGAAGGCTATCGCCATCTCCGACGCCGACCTGGCGAAGTGCATCGCCATGGCCGGGCCTTTGGTGTGCGGCATCAGCCAGGAGGTGAGCCTGGGGGAGGGGGATCTAGCCGTGCGCCAGGCCATGGCCGCCCTGCGCACGGCCGAGCGGGAGGACGCCGGCATCGTGCGCTGGACCACCCTGCGCTTCGACGCCTTCCGCGCCGCGGCCCGAAGCGACCGCCTGTACGCGCGTGCCGCCGACCTTTTGCGCTCGCTTCTGTTCGATTACGATGCTGAGCACGACGCCGACTTGGGTGCGACAGCCGAGGCGTTCGCTGCCGCCTATGGCGAGGTGAGCCGCACGGCCGAGGCGCTGTTCCAGCACCCGAACACCGTGCGCTACCGCCTGAAGAAGATAAAGGAGGTCCTCTCCGTGCAGGACGCGACCGACCGCGAACTGGCGGCGTTGCTCGCGCTGGCGTATCTGACATAGTTCGGCTCCCGCATCATTGGGGCTATCGGCGCGAGGGAGGGGAGCATGCTGTTTCTTTCATCGTCGCGAAGCCGATCTTGCAGACGATAATCTTGTGCAACTGCACAAATAGAAGCGCACGGGTTCATCCGATCGACCAAACGATGACCTTTATCGTGGGCCTAAACTAGGCGCCGTCGAAAGGAGAACCATCATGAAACTGTTCAACGACCAGGCCGCAGCCGCCGTTGCTTCCCTTGATTCCGCCGACGCCGCCTACTGCGCCAAGCTGGAGCAGCGCTTCGCCCATATGGGCATCAACTCAAAGGCGGCTTCCAGCGCCGTGCAGTCGCTCGTCGAGGCCGATGCCGTGCCCCAAGTTGGCGTCTGGGCCGCGCTGCCCTCCGCGTTCAAGGGCCTTTTCCAGAAGAAAACCGAGGTGAAGCCTGCCGCCTCCGAGGCGTTCGAGGCTTCTCTGTCCGAAGCGCTCGCCTAGGTTCGTCGCGGCAGGCGTCTCCGCTTCGCCGCATGGTGCCACTTTTTCGTTGGCCCCGTGCTGCCGCGCTTGCATCTGCCGCATGCCCCTTGGCGTGCCGAGTCACCGACTCTCAAGCCTTGCCGGCTGCCAATTTCCCACCCAGGGCAGCCTCGGTTTTCCCCAAACGCAAAGCGACCCCGCCAAAGCTGACGGGGTCGCTTCAAATAAGCTCAAGTAAGCTCAAGTAAGTAAGAGTAGGTCGGGAGTTGGCGGAGGGGGTGCCGCGCGCAGTTCATTGAAGTGCATTAGGAAATGCCGGAACCCCCGACGAGCCCTGCACTTCAATGCTGTTTGAGCACGGTGCCCCCTCCGCCAACTCCCGACCGGACAACCAGGGTTAGTCCTCAACCTCCACGAGCTCGATGTCGAAGTTCAGGTCTTTCCCCGCCAGCTCATGGTTCATGTCGAAGGTGACAATGCCGTCTTCGATGGACTGCACGAACACAGGGAAGGGCTGGCCGCCCGGGCCCATCATGTAGACGGTCTGGCCGACGGGCAGCTGGTCGGCGTTGGGGATCTGATCCACGGGCACCTTCTGCACCATGGCGTCGTCGCGCTCGCCGTAGGCCTCGGCGGCGGGGATGTGCACGGTCTTCTTCTCGCCCACGGCCATGTCCTCCACGGCGGCGTCGAAGCCGGGGATCATCTGGCCGGCCATGCAGACAAACTCGATGGGCTCGCCGCGATCCACGGACGAATCGAACTTGGTGCCGTCGTCCAGCGTGCCGGTGTAGTGCACCTTGACCTTCTTGCCTTTGTTGCTCATGGGAGCTCCTTTCCAAAAGATGTGCGCTTAAGTCTAGCGGAAGGGGGCGTGCGGGGTAGGGAAGGGGCGCAACCTGCTCCAAGTTGTCATAAACGGAGCTTTTTGCCTTCGGGACGGCTCCAGTGGGGGTATGATGAAAACAACAACGAAAAAGCTCAACTTTGTGCATATGCTCAAGAAAGAGCCGAATACGCAACGGGCATAGAGGAAGGAAGTTTCTATGGGCTATCGAGCGGGAGTTGTGGGAGCGGCCGGTTTCGCCGGCATCGAGCTGGTGCGCCTGCTGTCGCGCCATCCTGAGTTCGATCTGGCGGCGGCGACCTCCGACGCGCTGGCGGGAACGCCTATCGCGAAGGCCTACCCCGCGTTCACCGGCGTGACCGATTTGGCGTTCTCTACCCACGAGGACACCGACTTCTCTGCCTTCGACGTGGTGTTTCTGGCGGTGCCCCACAAGGCAGCCATGGGCATGGCGCCCGACCTTATGGCCGCCGGCGTCACGGTCGTCGACCTGTCGGCCGATTTCCGCCTGAAGGATCCAGCCATTTACGAGAAGTGGTACGCGCCTCATACGGCCACCGATCTTCTGGCCCAGGCCGCCTTCGGACTGCCCGAGCTCACGGGCGATGAGTTGGCCGCCGCGGCCGAGCGCCGCGCTGCCGGCGAGGCCGTGCTCGTGGGCTGCGCCGGCTGCTACCCGACGGCCACTTCCCTTGCCGCTGCGCCCGCCATCCGTGCGGGCCTCGTGGACGCTGCTGCCCCCGTGGTGGCCGATGCCGTCTCGGGCGTGACCGGCGCGGGCAAGAAGGCCACGGAGCGCACCCATTACTGCTTCGCCAACGAGAACCTGGAGGCCTACGGCGTGGGCACCCATCGCCACACCCCCGAGATCGAGCAGATCTTAGGGCTGGAGGGCCGGCTCGTGTTCACCCCGCATCTTGCCCCGCTCAACCGCGGACTGCTGTCCACGGTGACGCTGCCGCTGGCTCCGGGGGCTGCCCCCACCACCGAAGAGCTTGTGGAGTTGTATCGCGACTTCTATGCGGCAAGCCCGCTCGTGTCCGTCATGGACGCCGGCGTGCAGCCGCGCACGGCGTCGGTGGCGGGAACCTGCCGCGCCCAAGTGGGCGTGGCGGTACACCCCGCCGGCATGATTGTGGCCACCGGCGCCATCGACAACCTGGGGAAGGGCGCGGCCGGCCAGGGCGTGCAGTGCGCCAACATCGTGTTCGGCCTGCCCGAGACCTGCGGTTTGGAAGAGATCGCCAACCCCGTGTAGGACTGGAAGGGGACGAGGGCCGTGTCGGCGCCGTCCCGTGGGAAAGAGAGGACCTATGACCGAGAACGACACTTTCGCTTTCGATCCTGAGGGCAACGCGGCCAGCGCGCTCGGCTTTTCCGCTGTGGGCGTGCACGCGGGCTTTAGGGCCGACCCGGAGCGTCTCGACATGGCGCTCGTCGTGGCCGACGAGCCCTGCGCGGCGGCGGCCACCTTTACGACCAACGTGTTCTGCGCGGCGCCCGTGCGCGTGTCCCGCGAGCACCTGAACGAAGGAGGCGCCGGATCTCCCGCCTACGGGTGCGCCCGGGCCGTTGTCGTCAACTCCGGCATCGCGAACGCCGCCACGGGCGAGATCGGCTTGGAAAACGCCCGCAAGACCGCCGAGCTCGTCGGCGAGGCCGTGGGCTGCCCGGCCGACGAGGTGCTCGTGGCCTCTACGGGCGTCATCGGCCAGCACCTGCGCCTTGCGCCCTTCGCGGAGGGCGTGCCGGCGGCGCTTGCGGCCATGGCGAAAGTGGCCGACGATCTCGCCGGCCGCACATCCCAGGGCCTGACGGCGGCCCGCGCCATCATGACCACCGACACCTGCCCCAAGCACGGCTCGGTCAGCTTCTCCGGCGACGGCATCGGATACCCGGGCGTCACCTTCACGGTGGGCGGTATGTGCAAGGGCGCGGGCATGATCATGCCGAACATGGCCACTATGATCGCCGTCATCACCACGGATGTGCCCATCGCGGCGCCCGATCTGTCGCAGGCCCTCACGGCGGCGGTGAACAAGAGCTTCAACAAAGTCACGGTGGACTCCGACACCTCCACCAACGACACCTGCTTCGCCCTGGCATCCGGCGCTGCCGCGCCCGACGGCCCCGCTTTCACGCCCGGCACACCGGCCTTCGACGCCTTCCAGCGCGCCCTCGATCAGCTTGCGACGACGCTCGCCCGCAAGATGGCCGCCGACGGCGAGGGGGCCACGCGCCTCATCACCGTCACCGTGCGTGGGGCCGCTACGGCTGACGACGCCGATGCGGCTGCCCGTACGGTGGCGAATTCGCCGCTCGTGAAGACCGCCGTCTACGGGCACGATGCCAACTGGGGCCGTGTTGCCGCCGCCCTCGGACGGTCCGGTGCTCGTTTCAATCAGGAGGACGTGGATATCGATATACTGGGCCTGCCCGTGTGCCGTGCCGGTCTGGTGGTCGATTTCGACGAAGAAGAGGCCCTGCGTCGCTTCGAAGAACCCGAAGTGGCCATCGAGGTGGATCTGCACGCGGGGGAGGAGTCGGCCACGATGTGGACCTGCGACTTCTCGCACGAGTACGTGACGATCAATGGAGATTACCGCTCATGAAATACGCTAACGAAGCTCGCGCTGAGGGCGTACCCGTACGCACCGGCGAGATCCTCTACGAGGCCATGCCATGGCTCAAGCAGGTGACGGGCAAGACCATCGTCATCAAGTGCGGCGGCTCGGCCATGGAAAACCCCCAGCTGGCCGCCGAAGTCATGGCCGATATCGTGCTTTTGAAGATCTTGGGCGTGAACCCGGTGCTCGTCCATGGGGGCGGCAAGGCCATCAACCGCGCCTTCGCCAAGTTCGATCTGCCGGTGGAGTTTGTCGACGGCCAGCGCGTCACCACCGACGACGCCATGGATCTTGTGCGCATGGTGCTCACGGGCGAAGTGAACCAGCAGCTGGTGGAGGCCATGAACGCCCATGGCAACATGGGCGTGGGCGTGTCGGGCACCGACGCCGGCATCATCGTGGCCGAGCAGGCCGATCCGCGGCTGGGGCGTGTGGGCAAGATCACGCGCATCAACACGCCGCTCATCGAGGACTTGGTGGCCGACGACTACATTCCCATCATCGCCTCCATCGCCATTGGCGAGGACGGTGGCTGCTACAACGTGAACGCCGACGTTGCTGCCGGCTACATCGCCGCGGCCATCGGCGCCCATAAGATCATCTTCCTCACCGATGTGGACGGCCTCTACGAGAACTACCCCGACCCCGACTCGCTTATCGCCGAGATGTCGCTGGGGGAGGCCGAGGCCATGGTGCGCGGCGACAAGCTGGCCTCGGGCATGATTCCGAAGCTGGCGAGCTGCGTGCGCGCCCTCGATTCCGGCGTCAGCGCGGCCCATATCATCAACGGCACGGTGCCCCATGCGCTTCTGCTGGAAATGCTCACCGACTCCGGCATGGGAACCATGGTGGGCGGCCTCGCTTCCGCCCAGTTCCTGAACGTCTCGCCGGTGAGCAAATTCGCCGCCAAACTCATTGAAAACCGTTAGGAGCATCCCATGACTCTCGCCCGCGAAATGGCTTTGGAATCCGAATACGTGATGGGCACCTTCGCCCGCAAGCCCGTGGAATTCGTCGAAGGCCACGGCATGACGCTCATCGACGATGCCGGCAACGAGTACCTCGATTTCCTCTCCGGCATCGGTGTCTGCAGCCTCGGCCACTGCCACCCCTCCATCGTGCAGGCCGTGAGCGATCAGGCGGCCAAGCTCATCCACGTGAGCAACTACTACTACATCGAGCACCGCGGGGAAGTGGCCCAGCTGCTGTCGAACATGCTGAACGCCTACGTCGATGAGCCGAGCCCCGAGACGTGGAAGACCTTCTTCGCGAACTCCGGCGCCGAGGCCAACGAGTGCGCCATCAAGCTGGCGCGCCTGTACGCCCGTCGCCGCACGGAGGCTGCCGGCAAAGACGCCGAGTTGGCCCCGCGCCTCATCGTCACGCTGGCCAAGAGCTTCCACGGCCGAACTCTGGCGACGCTTGCGGCCACGGCCCAGCCGGCCAAGCAGGAGGCCTTCCAGCCGCTGCCGGCCGGGTTCACGGCCACGCCCATCAACGACGTGGAAGCGCTCGAGCGCCTGTTCGAGACCCAGGGCGACCGCATCTGCGCCGTCATGATCGAGTGCATCCAGGGCGAGAGCGGCGTGCATCCCTGTACCGAGGAGTTCGTCGGCGCCATCCGCCGCCTCACCGAAGAGCACGGTGCGCTCATGATCTGCGACGAGGTGCAGAGTGGCATCTTCCGCACGGGGCTGCCCTACGGGTTCCAGAACTTCGGGGTGCTGCCCGACATCGTCACCATGGCCAAGGGCATCGCCTCTGGTGTGGTGGCCGGCGCCTGCGCGGCCAAAAGCTCCATCGCGGCGGCGTTCGCGCCGGGCGATCACGGCACCACCTTCGGCGGCTCGAACATCGCCATGGCCGCGGCCCACGTGACGCTGTCCACGCTGCTCGCCCCGGGTATGGGGGCGCAGATCGAGTCGGTCGGCGCCTACATGCGCGAGCGGCTGGCCCGACTGCCCCACGTGCAGGAGGTGCGCGGCTTCGGCCTTATGAACGGTATCGACCTCACCCATGAGGCGCCGTCGGCTCCCGATGTGGTGGCCGCCGGCCTGGAAGCGGGCCTCGTCCTGAACGCCACCGGCCCCCATACGCTGCGTTTCCTGCCCCCGCTCATCTGCACGGAAGCCGACGTGGACGTGCTGGTTCAGAAGCTGGAGCAGTTGCTGTAAAACGCCATCCCATCGAGCCCTCATCGAGCGACCCTTGCACAAAAAGCTTGGGTCGCTCTTGTATATAAGCGCACAATTTCCCAGGTAGAATAAGCAAATTTTTGTGCAACTGCACAGCACAGTGCACAATTAAATTGCGCCGTTTCCGCAAAAATTTTGAAATTCGGGGTTGACGACTCATAAATTAGGGCATAATGCCGTCAACCGCACAGCCGAGGGCTTACGGCGCAAGGCGCCAGGGCCCCATAACTCGGACGGCTGCGCGTACTTGAAAGGAATTGTCACGATGCAGGCAGCAGCTCTCATAGCTTCCAAGCACAGCGGAATCGCTGCTGCTGCCCCGTGCCCCCAGTTCCTCGCCACGGCTTACGTCGACCGACGCCGACGTACCTCTTCTCTGCGACGCCGACGCGCGTAGCAGATCTTTTCGCGCGCTCAGCGCACCGCCGCGCGGCCCCGCCCGGGTCCGCCAAAGGCCGTGGCCTCCCGAAGTTCCTCTTCGAAACCTCAAGCACCATCGCGCAGGAACCCTGCGCATCGTCCCAGACGCGACTTCACGCCACGCCTTTCCATCGCAAAGCGAGCCGGGCACCCCATAAGGAAACCCAAAAGCAGCTCCCGACACGAAAGGCAACTCCCATGACTACGACGAACTCATCCCTTCACGACGCCCCGCAGATCTCCGCCAAGCCGGCCCCCGGCGAGAAGGAACGGTGTGTGCTCGCCTACTCCGGTGGCCTCGACACCTCCGTGTGCATCAAATGGCTGCAAGAGGAATACGATCTCGACGTCATCGCCGTCGTGGGCGACCTCGGCCAGGAGCACGAGGGCCTCGAGGCCATCAAGGCCAAGGCGCTCGCCACCGGTGCCATCGGCTGCGCGGTCATCGACATGCGGGAGACCTTCGCCAACGAGTACCTCGCCTGTGCCATGGCCGCCAACGCCATGTACGAGAACAAGTACCCGCTCGTGAGCGCTCTCTCGCGGCCGCTCATCGCCAAGCACCTCGTGGCGGTGGCCCATCAGTTCGGCGCCAAGTACGTGGCCCACGGCTGCACGGGCAAGGGCAACGACCAGGTGCGCTTCGAGTCCTCGGTGCTCATGCTGGATCCGGCGCTCACCATCATCGCCCCGGTGCGCAACTGGGATCTCGGCTGCCGGGCCGATGAGATCGCCTGGGCCGCGGCCCACGGTGTGCCGGTGAAGGCCACGACCGACAAGCCCTATTCCATCGACGACAACCTGTGGGGCCGCGCCATCGAGTGCGGCGTGCTGGAGGATCCCTGGTGCGAGCCGCCGGCGGATATTTGGACGATGACGTGCGATCCGGCCTGCGCGCCCGACGAGCCCACCTATGTGGAAATCGAGTTCGACCAGGGCGTTCCCTGTGCGCTTGACGGCACTCCGATGAGCTTCCTCGACATCATCTACGCCATGAACGATATCGCCGGCACCAACGGCTACGGCCGCATCGATATGGTGGAGAACCGGCTCGTGGGCGTGAAGAGCCGCGAGTGCTACGAGGTGCCGGGCGGTCTGGCCCTCATCCAGGCTCACAAGGCCCTGGAGGATCTGTGCCTGGAGCGGGGCGTGCTGCACCACAAACTCGCCATCGAGCAGACCTGGGCCGAGCAGGTGTACAACGGCCTGTGGTTCTCGCCGCTGAAGGAGGCCTTCGACGCCTTCCTCGCCCACACCCAGCAATGCGTGTCCGGCACGGTGAAGCTGAAGTTCTTCAAGGGTTCCTGCACCGTGGTGGGACGCAAGAGCACCTATTCGCTGTATGATTTCGGCCTGGCCACCTACGACGCCGACGATGCTTTCGACCACCAGGCCGCCAAGGGCTTCATCGACATTCACGGCCTGTCCTGCAAGGTGTGGGCGAAAAACCGGCTCGCCACGGGCGCGCGCATGCCTTCCTACGACGACGTGAACCTCGCGAACACTGCTTACGGCAAGATGAGCGCCGTGGTGGAGGAAGCCGAGGAGATTCTGGAAGGCGCCGACGCCGTCACGGCCTAGGGACGCTCAACGAGCGCGACAACGAGGGAAGCGGGCGGTCTTTGGGGCCGCCCGCCTGGCTTACCGATTTACCGAGGAGACACTATGGCACTGTGGTCTGGAAGATTCACCGAAGGCGCCGATGCCTTTACCCAGCGCTTCGGGGCGTCGCTGCCCGTGGATCAGCGACTCTACGCCGAGGACATCGCCGGCTCTATCGCCCATGCTAACATGCTGGCCGCCCAGGGCATCATTGCGACCGCCGATGCCGAAGCCATTGCGGAAGGGCTCCAGGGCATTCTGGCCGACATCACCTCCGGCGCGCTCACGTTCGACGTGATGGAAAGCGAGGACATCCACATGGCCATCGAGGCGGAGCTGACCCGCCGCGTGGGGGATGCCGGGGCGCGGCTGCACACGGGCCGCTCGCGCAACGACCAGGTGGCAACCGACACGCGCCTGTACGCCAAGCGCCGTGCCGGCGAGCTTATGGCCGCCAACGTTGCCCTGCGCGAGGCGCTCATTGCCCAGGCCGAGGCGAACTTCGATGTCATCCTGCCGGGCTACACGCACCTGCAGCACGCCCAGCCGGTGCTGTTCTCGCACCATATGCTCGCCTACGTGCAGATGCTTGCGCGCGACTGGAAT
>OLQO01002033.1_pt1 | contig 11575 bp, 13 predicted proteins | sample 1672281 | NCBI WGS metagenome assembly OLQO01 (sample SAMEA3136667, study PRJEB25190) | human gut metagenome | biome: human gut; feature: human-associated habitat; material: faeces | place: Austria | collected 2013 | reverse complement strand
TGCCTCGCGCCGCGCCCGTCTTGCCGCCGATTTGGAGTTGTGGTTCGAACGGTACCGTGTGCAGTGGCTGTCCATCGGCCGTTACGCCGAATTGGCGCGTATCGCCCATGTGGTGTGGTCGTTTGCGGACATATTGCGTAGGGGAGCGCTATAGGGGGGGCTCGCAGAAATTCGGTCCTGCTGAGAACAATGTGAGGCTTACGCGCCGTCAAACGCACATGGTGATTTCAAAAATGGCGAATTGCTGCCATTCTTGCACCTGTGCGTTTGATGGGAAATGTGCGTATGCCTCACATTTTTTGCATAAAGCATGAAAATGTGTGAGACCGGCGTCAAGGTCGAATTCGAGAAGAAGGCCTTCGAACAGATTCGCCAGAACGCCTCCCAGGTCCTCAACTCCGACGACGCTCCGGACGTTACGGAATACAACAAGGGCAACGCCACGTCCGGCCTGCTCGCCAGCCAAGGCCTGCTCACCAACCTCAACGATTACGTGTCCGAATATGGCTGGGACAAGATTATCACCGGTTCCTTGGCCGACACCGGCAAGTACGATGAGCAAGGCATGATGGGCTCCGGCGACTGGTACGGCATCACCACCGGCGCGGTGAAGTAAGGTCATTCGCACAACAGGCAATTCAATCAACAAGCAGCACATATTGATTTTGGTTTCGGCTGCCTTGTTCCCTGGCGGCCGAAACCACCTCTCCACCAAGGAGCAGCAACAATGAAGTTCACCAACGGCTACTGGATGATTCGTGACGGCGTCGACGCCCTCTACGCTCGTGAAGCCTACGAACTGGCGGCGGATGCCACCACCGAAAGCCTCAACGTCCTCGCCCCGACCTCCGTGGTGCGCGGCCGATACGATACCCTGAACCTGCCCACATTCAATGTGGACATCACCACACCTGCGGAAGGCGTGATTCGTGTGTGTGCCGAACACTGGCAAGGCGCCACCGAATACCCCGGATTCCCGCTCAATGCCGACGAACCCGGCAACCGTGATTACGTGACCGTTCAGGCGAACGGCAATGGCGACGGCGAAGTCGGCGTCAATGGCGCGGATGTCACGCTGACCACTGGCGGACTTACCGTGAAGGTCGTCAAGGGCGCCCCCTGGAACCTGACCTTCATCGGCGAGGACGGCAAGGTGTATATCCTCGACTGGGCGCACGCGGCCATCGGCAACGCTTCCGCCGACGCGGCGATGACCTACCTCCAGTTCGCGCTGGAGGATCAGAAGAAGGCCGACCTGTATTTGAAGCTCTTCTGCAAGAAGAACGATATCGCCATGCAGTATGTCCAGCGCTGGCTGCCCATCGTCGCCGCCGCGCAGATGACCAAGAAGCACGGCGCGGAAAAGGCGTTCCTGACCCACTGGACGCAGGTTGTCGAGTTTGAATAATCGCGCCCTTTTTGAGCCGAGTCAGCGTTTTTCGTTGACATTCATGCGCCCGACGTGATAAAGTATACGCGTATGAATTTCAGGGCGTTCGCCCTTTTGAAACGAGGAGCGGTTTGCACATGTTTGAACTCGGCATTCAGAAAAATTGGATTGACGCGCTCTACGCGCGCAGCTCGGTGCGCCAGTATACCGGCGCGCCGGATAAGGAGCAGCTCGACCGGCTGGGCGAGACCTGCCGCGAGCTCAGTTGGCAGGGCGTGAAAATCCGGATGTTCAAGGGTCCCGGCCTCAAGAGCCAGATCAAGGGCACGGACGTTTACGCGGTGATCGTCGCCAAGCGCGGCACACCCATGGAGGTTGAAGGCTACATGGGCGAGGCGCTGGTGCTGGAGGCCACATCCATGGGGCTGGGCACCTGCTGGCTCGGCGCGGGCTTCTATCCGGATATCATCAACCGCAACGTCGATTTGCAGACGGATGAGGCGGTGCACTGCGTGATTTCCATCGGCAAGGCCAATCTGCCCGCGTTTGCGCCCAAGCGCAAGGAGCTGGTCAAGGTCTGCGGCATGGATGAAGCGCAGCTCGGTCAGCTCGGTGCATGGCAGAAGGAAGCGGTGCTCGCCGCGCGCCTCGCGCCCAGCGCGATCAACCAGCAGCCGTGGAAGATCGTTGCGGACAAGACCAGCGTTTCCATTTTGGAAACGACCGTGCTCTATAAGAAGTACGCGCCGCTGGATCGCGGCATCTGCATGCTGCACGCCGCCGTCGGCGCGGCGAAGGCCGGACGCACCGGCCTTTGGAAAAAGGTGGACGGCGGATACGCGATGAAGGCGTAAACGGTATATCAAAAGCGCAAGAACGAAAATCTTGCGCTTTTTCCATAGGACGCATTGACAATACCTTGTGAGGTAATTATAGTATAATTATAGATCGGGCTTATTGCAACATGAAGGGGTGAAACGCATGCGCGAAGAATATGATTTTTCCAATGGAACCAAAAATCCCTATGCGGCAAAGCTGAAAAAACAGATCACCATCAATCTGGACGTTGATACGATCACCTATTTTAAGAATCAGGCGGCGCATAGCGGAATCCCGTATCAGACGCTTATCAATCTGTACCTAAAGGATTGTGCGGAAAATAAAAAAGAACTGAAAATCTCGTGGAATTGAGTGTTTGAAAGCGATTCGGCGTGGACCGGGTCGCCTTTGATGTATCAAAAAAAGCCTGTCGGTTTATCCTATCCGAAAAGGGGAGAGGAATATGCTGACAGGCTTTTTGCGAACGATTGTGCTTTTTTCTGTGACGGCCGTGGTGCTGCGGCTGATGGGCAAGCGGCAGTTGGCGCAGCTGCAGCCGTATGAAGTGGTCATCACGCTGATGATTTCGGATTTGGCGACGCTGCCGATGGCGGATGTGGAAATACCGCTGCTAAGCGGCGTGGTCTCGATTTTGACGCTGCTTTTGGTGCACAGCCTGCTCAGCGCGCTTTCATATGCGAGCGTGAGGATGCGCCGGATCATCTGCGGCAGGCCGAGCGTGCTGGTGCGCGACGGCAAAATCTGCGAAAAGGAGCTGGCAAGGCTCTGCTTTGATCTTTCCGATTTGATGGAGGGGATGCGAAGCGGCGGCGTTATCGGCTTGGGCGAGGCCGGAAGCGTCGTCTTGGAGACGAACGGCTCGCTGAGCGTATTCCCATCGGCGGATAAAAGACCCGCGACGCGCGGGGAGATGCATCTGCCGCCGGTTTATGACGGGATTCCGCTGACGCTGATTCTCGACGGACAGATGCAGGAGAGAAGCATGCGCATTGCGGGGCTTGAACCGGGCTGGCTGCGGCGGATTTTGCGGGATCACGGCGTTGCGCGGGACAAGGACGTGCTGATCGCGACGTTGGACACGCAGGGAAGCCTGCTCGTACAGGAAAAGGGCGGCGAAGGGCGGCTGCTGACGTTTAACGCGATTGAGCCGGGGCAGGTGAGGTGGTAACATGCGCAAGAAGATCATCACCATGGCGGTGACGCTGCTGCTGCTCGGCCTGCTCAGTGCGGTGGAGCAGATGGCTGTAAAGCGGCTGACGGACGACGCGATGGCGCGCACACAGGAAATCCTGTCGCTGCTTGCGCAAAACCAGACGGCGCGCGGGCTTGAGCAGGCACACGAGATGGACGCTTGGTGGGATGAGGAAGCGCCGAGGGTTGAGACGCTCATCAATCACGAGGCGACGGACGACGTGCGCTTCACATTGTCGCGGCTGGTGGCGGCGCTGGAGATGGGGGATCGGGACGGCGCGTTTGTCTATGCCCGAGAGCTGGAGGGCGGCATCGAGCATGTTTTGGAGCGGCAGACGCTGTCGTGGCAGAATTTGCTGTAAACGGACGTGTTTACAAAAAACTGCACCTGCGGATATAGAGAAGACAGGTCTGCGCATCGTATACCATCAGGTCGTGAAATTTTGAATCCCAATGCCAGTAGCTCTCGGAACAGGCCAGCATATCGTCGATATGCGTATCAAAGCGCTCAGCGAGCAGCGGGTGAATCCAAATATCGGGCGTAAGCGGCAGCGGATTTCTATGAGGAATGTAGCATTGAGCTGGGAACGCGCTCCGCTGGGCCTAGGGGATTAGGGGGATTGAAGCCATGCGCCCGCTGTGCGGGAAAAAGCATGGCGGAAATCGGAAATCGCAAGGAGCGCTTGCGCGACTATGCGAGTTTCCCGGACGATTTCGACTAACCGCGCTCAAAGGTCGCAACAAGGTTGCTTTCTTTCGCTTGGGATGCTCCGCCTCGCTGAACCGCCCACAGGGCGCGCTCGGCTTCGATCCTCCCTTAAATCCCCTAGGAACCCCATAACCCCTTTTGAAACGACCAGGGTTGCGACCCTGGACCCGGGGCTTAGGACTAGCAAAAGAAATCCGACAGCGAAGCTGTCGGAAAACGGGAAGTCCAGAAACCTCAGGTTTCTGGTGGGTTTTAGGGCAAAGCCCTAACGTATCTTTACAGCGCCGCGACGGCTGCGGCAATCGCCGCCTCGTCGGGCTTCATGGCTTCGAGCGTGCGGGAGAGGAGATCGTCAAGCGTCCAGCCGAGCATCTCCGCGCCCTGTGCGATGACCTCGCGGGAACAGCCTGCCGCGAAGCCCTTCGACTTGTATTTTTTCTTGAGGCTCTTGAGATCCATGTCCGCGATGCTGCCGGAAGGACGCATCTTGGCGCATGCGCCGATCAGGCCGGTCAGCTCGTCGCAGGCGAAGAGCACCTTTTCCATCTCGTGCTCCGGCTTTACATCGACGCACAGGCCGTAGCCGTGGCAGACGACGGCGTGAATCAGCCGGTCGTCCGCGCCGCCCTCCCGGAGCAGCTCGACGCACTTCTTGCAATGCTCGGTCGGCCAGCGCTCAAAGTCGATATCGTGCAGCAGGCCGACGACCGCCCAGAAATCGGCTTCGTCGCCGTAACCGAGTTCGTCGGCCATCCGGCGCATGACGTTTGAAACGGTCAGCGCGTGGGTGATGTGAAACGGTTCGCTGTTATATTCGCGCAGCAGGGCAAAAGCCTCGTCGTAGGTCATGGAAAAACACTCCTTTTGTCGATGAAATGGCGTGATTCGTATTATAGACGCGACGAGCCACGATGTCAAGCGATGCGGAAAAACGGCGGAGCAAAATACGAATCTATATGAAATAAAGATGCAGAAGTAAAATAAAATCAACTCAATTAGACGAAATGAAGAAACTTTGAAACACAAATGATGCAAAAATGGGTTGACAAACCGAAAACAAGGCCGTATAATAACGTCATCGACGGAACGCAGAGCCGTCGCATTCACAGGCGCTTACGCAGAGGCGTTTGCGAATGGTGTTTCTCTTTCTTTCTCCTCTTCATCAAAAAAGCGGCCGATTCGCTCGGTCGCTTTTTTGTGATTTACATTTGGGTGCGCCCTTCCATCGCCTTGGCCAGCGTCACCTCGTCGGTGTATTCGAGATCGCCGCCGACAGGCAGGCCGTGCGCGATGCGCGTGACCAAAATCCCCATCGGTTTGAGCAGGCGGGCGATATAGCTCGCCGTCGCTTCGCCCTCGATATCCGGATTGGTGGCCAGAATGACCTCGTGGATATCCTCCTTGCCGACGCGGGCCAGCAGCTCGCGGATGCGGATATCCTCCGGCCCGACGCCCTCCATCGGGGAGATGGTGCCGTGCAGCACGTGATAGCAGCCCTTGAAATCGCGCATGCGCTCCATGGCGGCCACGTCGCGCGGGTCGCGCACCACGCAGATCACGCCGTTGTGGCGGCGCTCATCGGCACAGATCGGGCAGGGGTCTTCCACCGTGTAGTTGCCGCAGATCGAGCAGTATTTTACCGCCTTGCGGCCCTGCCAGATGGCGCTGGCCAGCTCGTGCACCTGATCCTCCGGGAGGGAGACGATGTGATACGCCAGCCGCTGCGCGGTTTTTGCGCCGATGCCGGGCAGGCGGGAGAGCTGCTGCGCCATCCTCGCGATGGGTTCAATCTGCCCGGCCATGATTAAAACATCCCGCCCATTCCGGCGCCGCCGATTTTGGACATCTCGCTCTCGCGGGTTTCCTCACCCTTCTTGAGCGCGTCGTTGACGGCGGCGACGATCATATCCTGGAGCATTTCGACCTCTTCGGGATCGACCGCGTCCTTGTCGATGGTCAGGGAGAGAAGCTGGCGCTTGCCGCTGACCTTGCAGGAAACCGCGCCGCCGCCGGCCGTGCCTTCATACTCGCGCGCGTCCAGCTCTTCCTGTGCCTTCATCATCTGCTGCTGCATCTTCTGCGCCTGACGCATGAGCTGCTGCATATTGCCGCCCGGAATGCCGGGGAAACCGCCTCTTGCCATAATGAAAAATCCTCCTTGAGCATAAAATCATGCGGCTTTCATTATACACCATCCGGACGGAAATGAAAAGCGAAAAATATGTCTTTTGACGGAAGACAAAAACAGCTTTGCGAGTTGACGCAAAGCTGAAAAGATGCTAAAATATAGGCAAGTAGGGGGCACCTACAGGGTGGAAAACCACCGCGAACAGTTTCCCTAGGCTATGCGCCTAAAAAACCGCCAAGCAGCTGCTATCTGCGAGGCGGATTTTTTTTATCGTCTGTTTTGAAGACCGAGCGTGTAAACGCCGACCAGCAACCCGGCGATTGCGAGCAGGATATTGAGAAGATCAATATTCGACATACGCATCACCTCCGCTTTTGTATTCTGCTGCGGAGGCTCCACCCCGTAGACCTACTTGCCTACGAAATGATTATAGCATGCACATAGGCGTGAGGCAAGGTTTTTTCGCGGGGATAAGGAAACCGTTCTGGTCAACCCGAAGCGGATATGGTATACTGTAAAACAAGACGGACACTGTTTTTCATATGGATTTAACGTGCATGGGGTATGATGGACACACTACGGAAAACGGGAGGAAACACCATGAATGACGTTTTTATGAACCGGGAGCTTTCCTGGCTCAAGTTCAACGAGCGAGTGCTTGAAGAGGCGGAGGATGAGCGCACCCCGCTTTGCGAACGGCTCTCCTTCGCATCCATCTATCAGAGCAACCTCGACGAATTTTTCATGGTGCGCGTGGGTTCGCTGGTGGATCAGGACGATGTTACGCCCAAGCTGCGCGAAAACAAGACCAACATGACCGCGCGGGAGCAGATCGACGCGGTGATCGACCGTGTGCGCGAATTGAACGGGCGGCGAGACAAGGTCTATGCCCGCCTGATGGAAAAGCTGGAGGAGCAGGGCGTTCGGCTGGTCGATTTCAGAAAAATCGGCCGGCAGGAGAGCGAGCGGCTTGAACGCTATTTTGATTCGGAGATCGCGCCGCTGATTTCGCCCTCCATCGTCGGCCGCCGCCAGCCGTTCCCGTTCCTGCGCAACAAGGATATCTACGCCGTGGTCGTGCTGGAGGGGAAGAAGGGCAAATATAAGCTGGGAATCATTCCCTGCAGCGCGGGCGTTTTCCCGCGGCTGATCGAGGTTTCCGCCAGCGAAAAGACGTACATGCTCGCCGAGGATCTGATTCTGCATTTCATTCCGAAGGTGTTTGAGGGCTACGTCGTCAAGGCCAAGAGCCTGATGCGCGTGACGCGCAACGCGGATATCGACGCGGACGCGCTCTATGACGACGATCTGGATTACCGCGAGTTCATGGTGCAGTTGATTAAGCGCCGCAAGCGCCTTGCGCCGGTGCGGCTGGAGCTTTCCCGCGAGCTGGACGGCATCATCGTCGATACACTGTGCCGCTATATGGATGTGCCGCGCGAATACGTGTTTATGAGCGCCACGCCGCTGGATTTCTCGTTCCTCTTTGGGCTGGAGGATGTGCTGCGCCAGCGCGGCGAGCTGTTCTACGAGCGGCGGATTCCGCAGAAATCCCCGGCGTTCGTCAACGGCCGGTCGATTTTGGCGCAGATTCGCGAAAAGGACAAGCTGCTTTCCTATCCTTACGAGAGCATGAAGCCGTTCCTCGAAATGCTGACGGAAGCCGCCAACGACGACAGCGTGGTTTCCATCAAGATGACGCTGTACCGCGTCGCCAAGCAGAGCAAGGTCGTCGAGGCGCTTTGCGAGGCGGCGGAAAACGGCAAGGACGTGCTGGTGCTGGTCGAACTGAAGGCGCGCTTTGACGAGGAAAACAACATCGAGTGGAGCCGTCGGCTGGAAGAAGCGGGCTGCAGCGTGATCTACGGGCTGGACGGATACAAGGTGCATTCCAAGCTCTGCCTGATTACGCGGATGGAGGAAACGGGCGTCGCCTATTACACGCAGATCGGCACGGGCAACTACAACGAAAAGACCGCGCGGCTGTATACCGACCTGTGCCTGATGACCGCCGACCACGACATCGGCGAGGAGGCCAACGCTGTGTTCAATGCGCTGGCGAAGGGCGAAACCGTGCACGAGACGCGCCGCCTGCTCGTCGCGCCGCACTGCCTGCAAAACAAGGTGCTCGCGATGATGAATGACGAAATCCGCCGCGCCCGCGCGGGGGAGGACGCTTACATCGGCGTGAAGATCAACTCGCTGACGGACAAGGCGCTGATCGACAAGCTGATCGAGGCCTCCTGCGCGGGGGTGAAGGTTGACCTCGTCGTGCGCGGCATCTGCTGCCTGATTGCGGGCGTGCCGGAGACGACGGAGAACATCCGCGTCGTCAGCATCGTCGGGCGTTTCCTCGAACACTCGCGCATCTATATCTTCGGCTGCGGGGAGCGCGCGCGGGTCTATATCGCCTCGGCGGATTTTATGACGCGCAACACGCTGCGCCGCGTGGAGGTCGCCTCGCCCGTGTATGATCCGGATATCCGCGCGCGGATTCTGGATATGTTCGACACGATGCTCCGCGACAATGTGCAGGCGCGCGAGATGGGCGCGGACGGGCTGTATCGCCGCCTGACGCCGGGGGAGAACGCGCCCCTCAACAGTCAGGAATATTTTTTCAAGCAGGCCTATGAAGCCGTCAGCCGGGGAAACCAGACGGAATAAGCGAACGAAAACCACGCTATAAACAAATGACCCCGTTCTTCTCTGATGGGGAGAAGAACGGGGCTTTTGTGTCCGCGTTACTCGGCGTACACGATATCGTCTCTGAGTCGGTAGATCGTCGCGCCGTATTTTTTGCGGCAGAACGCATCCACAAACCAGTCGATCGGCTTCACCGCGTCATACTGCACGTAGGCATAGCGAACGCCGTTTACGCTTTTGCCCTTCATGTTGGAATCCGCCCAGTGGACGCTGTCCGTCTCCGGGTCGTAATCGGCGATGAAGAGCATGCTGTGCGCGCCCACGCCGTAGTAATAATCCGCGGCCATCTGGAAATAGTCGCCGCGCTGAACCTGTTTTAGAAACTCGCGGGCGTTTTCGCGGTTCTCCGCCTTGCTCAGCGTGTCGTCGTAGCGGAAGGACGCCGCCGCGTAGAACGGGTTGCCCTCGCTGGCGGGCACGTCCTGCCATTCCACGCCGTAGACGTAGGGCGCGCAGTCCGCCTTCTTCTGGTTGTTGGGGATGACCAGCGGCACATTCGGGTATTCCGCCATGCGGAAATCGCCGCAGGTTTCGAGGAAGAGGTGCACCGTGTAGTTTTTGCAGACATAGATATCGCCGCTGTATTGCGCGCGCTGGGGCTGACCGTTGGCCTTCGCGTAAAGTGTTTCGGCCAGCGCGAGGATTCGGTCGATAAAATCCGCCCGCGCGGCGCTTTCGACGGGCTGAGCAGCCTCCGCCGCGCTCAGGGGCGTCGCGTCCTCGGCGGCGTTCATTTCATCCAGCGTAAGCGATTCGCCCAGCGCCGCGCACGGCAGCAGCGAAAGCGCCAGCAGCAGGGAGAAGAGACGATTGCGCATCCATCATACCTCATTTCAATCGGAAGGTTGAACTCATATTATAGCACGGAACGGGCGAAAACACAATCGAGCGGTGCGGGCGAAGGCGCCGCCGCGGGTTGAAAAAGCGGCAATCCGGCGCATTTTGAAAAAAATCTTTTGGATGAATTCTCGAAAAGTTTCGAACGAAATCCGCGAATCGTGTCGAAAAAATTCAATAAAAACGAGTGTTTGCACACAAAAATATGTGTACAAAACGATATAAAAATATAATTGACGGTTTGTATGGGGAGATGTTGACGAAAAGAAAAGAATATGTTACCATAATCCAAGATTCTTTTAAATTCAGAAATAGGAAGTGGAATTTATGCCGCCCAAACAGAGAATTACACGGGAAATGATTCTGGAAAGATCATTTGCCATGTTCTGCCAGGAGGGAATGGCCGCGGTAAACGCTCGATCCGTTGCGAAGGCGCTTAACTGCTCGACCCAGCCGATTTTCAGCTACTTCTCCGGCATGGACGATTTGAAGAATGCGCTCGATCAGAAGGCGCACGATGCCTTTGAACAGACCATCAGCGAAGACGCGAAGGATGGCAATACCGTTGAGAGCCGTTGCAGCGCGTATGTGCGTTTCGCCACGGAGCAGCCGCGGCTGTTTGCGCACATGTTCCTGCGCGAGAACGACCAGACCTTCGGCAGCGAAGTGGTTCGCGAGCCGCTGGTTTCCGCCGAGACGGAGGAAAAGGGGCTGGACGCCGAGAAGGCGAAGCAGATCTGCATAGCGCTGCTGCTCTACGCGCACGGCATGGCCGCCATGCAGGCGACGGGCCGCACCGCCTTCACCCGCCAGCAGATCGAGGCGAACATGCACGCCATGCACGAGATGCTGCTCGCGCAGACGAAGTAAACAGCAAAAGAGGGGCGCACGCTCATCCCAAACGGGAAGGGCGCGCGCCCTTTTTGACGTATAGGAAATGGCGTAAGAACGCCCGAACGCGCAAAATCCACCTATATTCAGGGAAAGATGCGAAAAGCGGCTTTCAAAAGCGGGTCAAATGCGTTATAATAAAAAAGAGTTTGTCATCCGAGAGGAGTTTATTTTTCTATGAGTCAAGAGGCGATGAATCCGCAGACCGCGCGCAAGCTGCTGGAGGTTGGCGAGGCGTTTCGGATTCCCGGCCCGTTTTTCTCCTACGAGGAGATCAAGATGGGCAATGTCAACCACACGTATAAGGTCAACTACATCCGCGACGACGGCACCGGCATGGCGAAGGTCAAATCCTATCTGGTGCAGCGGGTCAACACCTACGCCTTTCAGCGGCCGGTGGAGCTGATGAAGAACATCGACGGGGTGACGGGGCACATCCGCCAAAAGCATCCCGGCGCGCAGTATCTGCACTTTCATCACACGCAGGACGGGTGCAACTATCTGTTTGACGAGGACGGCTTCTGGCGGCTGAGCAACTACGTGCCCTCCGTGACCTACGATTCCTGCGACGATCTGGGTGTGGTGCGCAGCGCGGGCGAGGCATTCGGCAGCTTCCAGATGATGCTCTCGGATTTCGACGCGAGCAGCCTGTATTACACCATTCCGGATTTCCACAACACCCGCAAGCGCTACGCCAAGCTGCGCGAGGATATGGAGAGCGACCCGTGCGGCCGCGTCGGGGCGGTCAAGGCGGAGCTGGATTGGCTGCTCTCCGTGGAGGAGCGAGCCTGCGCGCTGACGGATCTCTACGAGCGGGGCGAGCTGCCGCTGCGCGTGACCCACAACGACACGAAGATCAACAACGTGCTCTTTGACGAGGAGACGA
>OLQO01002029.1_pt1 | contig 11594 bp, 6 predicted proteins | sample 1672281 | NCBI WGS metagenome assembly OLQO01 (sample SAMEA3136667, study PRJEB25190) | human gut metagenome | biome: human gut; feature: human-associated habitat; material: faeces | place: Austria | collected 2013 | reverse complement strand
AGTGGTGCAGCGTCGTCCGCTGGGAGAAATCCACCCGTCCGTTCCTGCGCACCCGCGAGTTCTGGTGGCAGGAAGGCCACACCATCCACGAGACCGCCGAGGAAGCCAAGGCCGAGACCGAGCAGCAGCTGAACTGCTACGCCGACTTTGCCGAGCATGACCTGTGCATTCCCGTGCTGAAGGGCCGCAAGACCGACAAGGAGAAGTTTGCCGGCGCCGAGGCCACCTACACCATCGAGGCTATGATGAAGGACGGCAAAGCTCTGCAGAGCGGCACCAGCCACTACTTTGGCGATAAGTTCAGCCGCGCTTACGACGTGACCTTCACCGGCCGCGACAACACCCTGCAGTATCCGTTCCAGACTTCCTGGGGTGCTTCCACCCGCCTGATCGGCGCGATCATCATGACCCACGGCGATGACGACGGCCTGATCCTGCCCCCTGCCATTGCCCCTGTGCAGGTAGTCATCGTGCCTGTTGCCGCCCACAAGCCCGGCGTGCTGGACAAGTGCCGCGAGCTGGCTGCCGAGATCGGCAAGTATGCCCGCGTGAAGCTGGACGACAGCGACAAGCAGCCCGGCTGGAAGTTTGCCCAGTGGGAGATGAAGGGCGTGCCCGTGCGCCTGGAAGTCGGACCTCGCGACATCGAGAACGGCCAGTGCGTGCTGGTCCGCCGTGACACCCGCGAGAAGCAGTTCGTCAAGTTTGACGAGCTGGCCACTGCTATCCCCGCCGCCATGGACGCCCTGGCTAAGGACCTGTACGACCGCGCCCTGGAAAACCGCGAGAAGCGCACCTACAGCGCCACCACCATGGACGAGATCAAACAGATCGCCAAGGAGCATACCGGCTTTATCAAGACGATGTGGTGCGGCGACCTGGCCTGCGAGGAAGCCATGAAGGAGCAGGCTGGTCTGTCCAGCCGCTGCATGCCCTTTGCCCAGGAGCATCTGAGCGACGTTTGCCCCGTCTGCGGCAAGCCCGCCCAGAAGATGGTCGTTTGGGGCGTTGCCTACTAATTCGTAAAAATAAAAGCGGTGCCGCAAAGCGCCGCTTTTTCTGTATCGGTGAAAAGTATCATGTCTGTGCTGGTTTTAACATTGGGGCTGTATATGCTGGGGCTGCTGCTGGCGGCCGTCGGCAGCCGGTTGGCAGGGCGCTGCACCACCTGGTGCTGTGCCCTGCTGGGCCTGCCCATGTGGGTAGTGGGCGGCACCATTGCGCCGTTCTGCCTGGCTTTGCCCCAGCTGATGCTGGCGCTGCTGGCCGCTGGCATGGGCATCACCGGCCTGGCGGTAGGCACGGCGCTGGCCGGTGCCGTTACCAATGTAGGGCTGGCGCTGGCACTCTGCCTGCTGGGCGGCAACGGCCAGCCTGTGGTGGCCGACCGGCAGGAGTTTTGCCGCAAATGCCTGCTGCTGGCGCTTTCCTGCGGGGTCATCGCCCTGTTTGTGCGGGACGGCACCCTAAGCTACACCGGCACCGGACTGCTGATGCTGCTGTTCGTCATCTTTGTTTTGTCCAGCATCGTCTACCAGCACCAGTTTATTTATGGCGAGCGGTACGAACCGATCTCTACCGACGGCTGCACCGCCATCCCCCCGGCGCAGGATTACGGCTACACCGCCCGCACAATGGCCTTCCCCGTGATGAACCTGCGCAACTCGCTGAAAAACCTGGCCGGTGTAGTGGGTGGGCTGGCGCTGCTGGCCGTCGGGGCGCGGGCGCTGGTGTACAGTGCCACTACCATTGCCAATTTGACCGGTACCATTCAGGCCTTGTGGGCGGCGACGCTCATCAGTTTTGGCTTCTGCCTGCCCCTGCTGGCAGAAGCACTGGGTCACCCCTTCGGCTCGATTTGGAAGCGGTTCGACGCCCGCTGCCGCTTCTACCCTGCTGACACGCTGCCCATCCAGCTGTTGAACAGTGCCATTCTAAATTTAACGCTGGCGCTGCCTATTTCCAGCTTGATGTACCGCCACCGCCTGCCGGTGGGCGCACAGTTCCGCGCCTATGAGGTGCCCATTTTGGCTGCCATGGCGCTGGTGCTGCTGGCCGAACCGCTGCTGCGCCGTCGCCTGCACCGCTGGCAGGGTGCGGCCTGCCTGGTGCTGTACTTTTTGTACCTGGCGGCGGTCTCCTTCGCGCCCCGGGCCGGCGCGTAAAGTTTTCAACAAGACGAATCCCCCCGCGGAAAGCTCCGCAGGGGGATTTTCTGTTTTAGTAGGTTGTCAACGTTGTGCCGACGAAGTAGTGGGTCAGGATGTCGCGGTAGCTCCAGCCGTTGCGGGCATAGCCGATGGCGCCCCACTGGCTCATGCCGCAGCCGTGGCCGTAGCCGTACACATCAAAGATGAAGCAGTCCAGATCGGCGTTGTAGCTGACCGTGAAGCACTGGCTGCGCAGGCTGCGGCCGTCCACGCTCTGGCGGGCCAGCAGGTTCTCGCGGAACCAGCGGCCGCTGACGGTGCCCACGCTGGCATCCGGGCCGACCTGGATCTTGGCCACCCAGCCGTATTGGTTGGCGGACTGGATGGTGAACCAGCTGTTGGGGTCCACGCCGGAAAGGTCGATGTCCATCACATCTTTAATGCGGTCCTGCAGCGTCTGGCGGGAGAAGCGGGCCGTGCCGCTGGAGTTACCGTTGGTGTTCCAGTTGGTGGCGATCTGCTGGTCGTAGGGGCTGTCCACGGCCTGCAGCCAGGCGCGGTCGTTGCCCCAGACCTCGGCAGCGGAGGCCGTGCCGGTGCTGGCGGAGGCGAAGTAGGGCGTAAAGCAGACCTGACCGTTGTAGGTCACCAGCACGTGGGCAACCTCCTGGGCAGCGGCCAGCGCGGCAGCGCCCGGCTCGGCCCCCAGCACGGAGGGGTAGCCCGACTGGCTCAGGATCCAGCAATGGGTGGCCACGCATTGGGCCTTGTAGGCCTCGGCGGGGGCGCTGGAGCCAAGCTCGTTCTGGGCCACCATGGCCAGGCAGCGCACCAGGTCCATCGTCTGGGCGGTGCCGTTCATCGTCACATTGATGGTCTCGCCCTCGGCGCTGGCGCCGCCATTGTTGGTGTTGTTGTCGCCGCTGTTGCCCGGCGTATCCGGCGTGGTATCGCCGTTTTCGGTGCTGTCGCTGCCGTCGGCGGTGCTGTCCGCCGGGGCGGGCGTGGGGTTGGCGTTGGCGATCTGGTCCACCGTCACGGTCTGCTCGGGCAGGCTGCCCTCGGCGCCCTTGTTCAGGTCTGTCTCGGTGGCGTTGGCCGAGCCTGCCACATCGGTCAGGCCCGCCATCAGCTTGTCGGCGCTGGCAATCAGCGCGTCAGTGCGCTGCTGCATCTCGCTGGCGGCCTGGCTCAGGTCGGTGCTGGTGTCAGCGCTGTCGCTGGCCGTCTGGCTGCTGCCGCGGTTGGCGGCAGTAGCGGCGCTTTGCTTGGCGTAGCGGTCGATGCTGGCACCCAGCAGGGCGCTGACGGTGGGCATCGGCTGGTTTTTACTCTGGTACTGCACGGCAGTCAGCAGCGGGTCATCCGCCGCCGTGATGGCCGAAGCGTTGAGCACCTCGGCCTCGCCGTCCTCGATGAGGCGGCCGGTGACGCAGAGCTGCACACCGGCGTCCTCGCTGGGGGCGGTCAGGGTCAGGAAGCGGGATGCGTCCCCCACTTCCACCTCGGTATCCCACAGGCTACGGGCCTGGATGCCCGCCACGAAGCGGAGGTAATCGTAATAGCTGGACAGGTCGGTGCTACCGTAGAGGTCGAAAGCACCGTCGCCCTGCTCGGCAGGGTCGTAGTAGTAAACGGCCAGCACCTTAAAGCGGTAGGTGCGGCCCGGCAGGTAGAGGGTAAAGCCGCTGTTGGCCTTGATGCCCTCCTCAGTGGTAAGCGGGGTGAGCAGGGCGTCGGTGGAAGCCAGCACCGTGTTGCCGGGGGCGGTGCTGTTCAGCGCGCTGGCTGTGGCAAAGCGGGTCTGGGCAGTTTCGCCGTCAGCGTTTTCGGCAGTGGCAGTATCAGCCGCGTAGACAAAGCGGCCCTCCATGCCGGGGAAGCCCAGGTAGCCTACCACGCCGGGCAGCTTCTCGGTGCCCTTGGTCAGGTAGCTCTCGGCAGTATTGTCGTACAGGGCTGTGCCGTAGCTCTTGGCAGCGGGGCGTGCACCCAGGTCATTGCTAAAGAACCACCACAGCGCCACTGCGCCGCCCACGATGACCAGCGTCAGCACCACCAGCACGGTGATGACCATACGGCGGCGGCGCTTCTCGCTCTTTTCGATCATGGCAAGGCTGTGGCTGCGGATGCTGTTTTCCGCGCCGGGCTTGTCCCCATGGCGGCGGCGCGGCGGCGGGGCCGTATCTGTGTCGTCGCTGTCGTTGTCATCAAACAGGCGGCTGGCGGCTTTGGTAAAGTCCTCGGCGCTGGTGGCGCGGCCTGCGGCGGCATCGGCTTCGTCCGCCGCCTGGGCAGCAGCCAGGGCCTCGGGGTCAAGCTCTGCCGAGAAATCCGGCACATCATCGTCCAGAATGGACGGTGCCGGGCTGCGGCGGATAGTATGGCCGCTGGTACTGGGCAACTCGGCTTCGGGGGCGGCAAACGGTTCACCGTTCACTTCGGGGGCCGGGGCACGGCGGTTCACCCGCAGGCTGCGGGCGGTACGGGCGGCTTCTGGGCCGGCGGTACGGATGTCCAGCGGGTCGGTAGTGTTTGCAGCCGTGGCGGGGGCTGCCTCGTTTTCCTCGTCCAGCTCCGATTCAAACCGGATGGTACCGGTGGGTTCGGACACTGCCGGGGGTGCGGTGTGGATGCGGCCCACATTCAGGTGGCGGGTCGCGCCGGGGTCAGCGGATTCCGCCGGGGCAGGTTCAGGCGTCGGCGGGGCCACCGGCTCGGCGGTGTCAAAGTCCAGCATCGGTTCAAAGTCTGCCGTGCGGTCCGGCTCGGTGGTGGGCGGTGTGCGGCGGCGCAGCGAGAACCGCACCGTGTTGCCCCGCTCACGCCCGGCCTCGGACACGATCAGCAGCGGCCGCTCCCGCCCAGGGCGGAAGATGATGCAGGAATCGGTCAGCCGCAAGCCCAGCACGCGGCGGCGCAGCAGGTCCAGGATCTGGTTGCCGATGGTGGCATCGTTCAGATCCGGCGGCAGCGCGCAGGCGGCAGCACCGTGGTTATCGCAGATCAGCACAAAGGGGCACTGGCCCACGGTAGCGGGCATGTACACAGCGGCAAAGTCCGCCCCGGCAGCCTGCATAGCGGCCAGAGCGCGCCCTGCGGCGGCCTGCACCACATCGCCGGGGAATTTTTTCAAGAGCTGGGGCGGCACCACGATCTGCTTTTCCTTTTTGGGGTCGGCGTAGCTCTCGGTGCCAAAGTCAAACACGGCTTCGCTGTGGGGCAGCGGCTGTAAGAGTGCGCCAACTAAGCGGCCGGTCGTTTCGTCCGCCGCCACCAGCAGCTTGCGCTTTTCCAGCAGAGTGTCCAGCGTGGCCTGGGCCAGGCTGGTCTCGCCGGTGGCAAACACATCATCGCCAAATTTGCCGCGCAGACGCTGCACCCATTTTTCGCAGTACTGCTCGGCCATGGCGCGGTTGGGCGCACTGACCTGCACGCAGACGGCAAACTCGCCGTCACGTTCCAGCAGGCGCAGGCCAGGGCAGCCATCGGCCCGTGCCTGACGCAGCACTGCAGAAACTTCCGCCGCCGTGGGGCCGAAGACGCGCAAAATTCTCAGTTCTGTGTTTACCATGTTAAACCTCTAGTCAAATATCCATTGTTGTGGCCGGGGTATCAGGGGTGATGGCCAGGCTGTCCGGCACAGGCAGACCCAGCGCCATGCGGCGCAGCATATCCAACGCGTACATGGCGGCGCGGGCGCGGATGACACTGCGCTCGCGATAGCCGCCCAGGGTTAGCCGCATGAGGCAGCCCGTGTTGGTGCGGGCGTCGGCACCAGCCAGGTAGACCGTGCCTACCGGCTTGCCGGGCAGTTCTCCGCCGGGGCCGGCCAGGCCGGTGATACCCACGGCCAGCTCCGCGCCAGATTCTTTCGCCGCGCCAAAGGCCATGGCAGCAGCCACGGGGCCGGAAACCACGTTGTACTGTGCAATCGTCTCTGCCGGGACGCCCAACAGCTTTTGCTTGGCGGCCTCGGCGTAGGTAACAAAGCCGTAGCCAAACACCTCGCTGGAGCCGGGCACGTTGGTCAGCCGCTCAGCGATCATGCCGCCGGTGCAGCTTTCAGCCGTGGCGGCATGCAGGCCTTTTTCCCGCAGCACACGCACGACGGTGTATTCCAGCGCAGGCACGTCCACATCATAGGCGGCATCGCCCAAAATCCGGCGGAACTCCTCCAGCCGTTCGCGGCAGGCGGCCTCGGCGGCTTCGGGGGTTGTTTCCCGCGCAGTTACGCGAATTTCACACTCACCGGTCTTGCAGTAGATGGCGGCAGTGGGGTTGGTGCTTTCAAACAGCGGGGCCACCTTACTGGCGATGGCGCTCTCGCCGCCCAGCACCCGCAACGTGTGGCTGTGGATAGTGCAATTCTGGCGGGCCAGCAGCAGCGGGCGCACCTGCTCCAGCCACATGGCCTTCATCTCCCGGGGCACGCCGGGCATCAGGGCGGCGCAGTGGCCCTGGGCATCCTCGAACCAGGCACCGGGGGCGGTGCCGTGGTCGTTGATGATTTTATGGCCGTTGGTGGGCACCATGGCCTGCTTGCGGTTATTCTCGGTGGGGCGGCGATTTGTCCGGGCAAAGAAAGCCAGAATCTTGTCCCACTCCGCCTCATCAAAATGCAGGGTGTCGCCAAAGGCTTCGGCCACAGTCTCCTTGGTCAGGTCGTCCTCGGTAGGGCCTAAGCCGCCGGAGAAGATGAGCAGGTCGCTGCGGTTTTTGGCCTGAGTCACCAGCTCCCGCAGGCGGGCGGGGTTATCGCCGATGACATGCTGGTGCAGCACACTGATGCCCAACTCGGCCAGTTCGCGGCTCAAAAACTGCGCATTGGTGTTTAAAATGTCGCCCAGCAGCAGCTCGGTGCCAACGCAGATGATTTCAGCGGTCACAGCAGCTCATCTTCTTCCCCACCCATACGGACGTAAATTTTCTCGACATTTTCAGCAGCTTCCGCTTCCAGCGCCAGCAGGTCGGGCATACCCGCCTCAGCCGCCAAAATTTCCTCCATGGTGGGGCTGGTCTTGGGGTGCGGCGGGGTGAAGATGGTGCAGCAATCCTCGTAAGGTTCGATGGACGTCTCAAAGGTGCCGATCTTGCGCGAAATAGCGATGATCTCGGTCTTGTCCATGCCGATGCAGGGGCGCAGCACGGGCAGGTCCTGGGCGGCGTCGGTGCAGGCCAGGGCCGCCATCGTCTGGCTGGCCACCTGGGCCAGGCTTTCGCCGGTGATGAGGGCCTGCAGTTCCAGCTTAGCGGCCACACGGTTGGCGATGCGCAGCATGCTGCGGCGCATCAGCACGGTGAACAGCACGTCGGGGGCATTATCTCGGATATACTCCTGCGGCTTGGTGTAGGGCACGACGAAGAGCGTGCAGTTGCCGGTGTACTCCACCAGTTCCCGGGCCAGGTCGCGCACCTTCATCTTGGCGCGCAGGCTGGTGTAGGGCGGGCTGGCAAAGTGGATGTGATGCAGCGCCAGGCCGCGGCGGGCCATGCACCAGGCGGCGACAGGGCTGTCGATACCGCCGGAAAGCAGGTTGAGGGCACGGCCGCTGGTGCCCACCGGCAGGCCGCCGGCGGCTTCCACTTTGGGGCCGTGGACGTAGGCGGAGTGGTCGCGGATCTCGACCATGACTTCCAGCTGGGGGTTGTGCACGTCCACACGCAGGTGATGGTGCTTGTCCAGCAGGTAGGCGCCCAGCTCGCGGCAGATCTCGGGGCTCTTCATCGGGTAGGTCTTGTCGGCGCGCTTGGCTTCCACCTTAAAGGTGCGGATGCCCCGCAGCGTCTCGCCCAGGTAAGCTTCGGCGGTCTCGCAGATGGCGTCGAAGTCCTTGGGGCACTCCACCGCGCGGCTCATCTTGACGATGCCGAACACGTGGGAGACGCGGCGGAAGGCCTCGTCCATGTCCAGGCCCTCTTCCTTCGGCTCGATAAAAACGGTGCTCTGGGCCTGGTAGACTTTGAACTTGCCCAGCGGCTCCAGCCGCCAGCGGATGATCTTGGACAGGCGTGCTTCAAACTTGCCGCGGTTCAGACCTTTCAGGGTCATTTCGCCCTGGTATGCTAGGATGATCTCTTTCATTATACAAAAACGCCTTTCGTTGGTGGGTGTTACGCTTTTACATTTAAATGTGCTGCAGTTCGCGCAGGCCGGCGCGCAGGCCGTCCAGCAGGGCGTCCACGTCCTCGGGGGTGTTGTCAGCGCAGAAGCTGACACGCAGCGCGGTGCGGATGGTCAGGTCATCGCAGCCCATGGCCTGCAGGGTGTGGCTGGGCTCGCCCTTATCGCAGGCGCTGCCGCCGGAGACGAACACCAGCCGCCCGTTGAGGTAGTTGATGAAGGTCTGGCTGTTGATGCAGCCGGTGGAGAAGTTGACCACCTCATCCACGGCGTCATCGGGGGAATTCAGCGTGATACCGGGCAGCTCGGCCAGGCCGGTGCGCAGCTGCCGATTCAGGGCATGCAGGTGGCCGTCCTTGGTGCGCAGGCGCTGGGCGCCTTTGGCGGCCGCCAGGCCCAGGCCCACGATATAGGGCGTGTTCTCGGTGCCGGGGCGCATGCCGCGCTCCTGATGGCCGCCAACGTAGGGCGGGTGCAGCGTCTGGCGCTGGCTGTCCCGCACGAAGAGTGCGCCGATGCCCTTGGGGGCGTGGATCTTGTGGCCGGAAACGGACAGCGTGTCCACGCCGGGCCACTTTTGCAGGTCGATGGGGATGCGCAGCCAGGCCTGCACCGCGTCTACATGGAAGTGGGTGCGGCTGTTTTTAGCCTTGATGCCCTTGGCCAGGGCAGCAATGTCCTGACGTGCGCCGGTCTCGTTGTTGACAGCCATGCAGGCGGCCAGGACGGTGTTTTTATCCACAGCAGCGAGGAATTTTTCAGTGTCGATATGACCGTTCCGCTCCGGGGCGATCTCGACGACGGTGAAGCCTTCCTCTTTTAAAGCACGGATCGGCAGCTGCACGCTGGGATGCTCGAAGCCGGTGACGACGATCTTATTGCCCCAGTGGCGGCGGGGCATCGCGGCACCGTAGATGGCCATGTTGTTGCTCTCCGACCCGCAGGCCGTGAAGTAAATTTCATCGCTGCGGCAGTGCAGCGTTTTGGCAATGCGGGCGCGGGCCGTTTCGATGCCGTCCTGCGCGGCCACGGCGGGGTCGTACAGGCTGCTGGGGTTGGCCCAGAGTTCCACCAAAGCATCGTGGATGACCTCGGTCACGGCGGGGTCCACGCGGGTGGTGGCGGCGTTATCCAGATAATGGATCTGCGGATCGGAAAGCATAGACATTCCTCACATTTTGAACAAAATTATACAGGATAAATTATACACGCCCAGGGCCTAAAAAACAACTGGTCCTGCAAAAAAATACGCCAACTTCCGCCTGCCCGCTTGACTTTTTTGCAGGGAGCAGGTATAATGATATAGTTTCCTGTGCCGGTGTGTTGGAATTGGCAGACGAGACGGACTCAAAATCCGTTGGTGGTGACACCGTATGGGTTCGACCCCCATCACCGGCATTCCTTATACCTAAGCCTTTTAGCGGCTTAGGTATTTTTTGTGTGGCAGACAAGATTCAGGCTTGTCTGCCATTTTGTCTGCCACTTTTACCCCAAATGGCAGACAAAACGGATTTATTTTCCGTTGGTTTTGGCGGACAAGTTCGACCAACGGAGTTTTCTCCTAAGCGATTTTTTGCTTGGGAGATTTCTTTTTTTCGGGGAGTTCGCCAAGGTTGGTTTCGCTGGCAATCATGTTCGCAGCTTCCATCTTGCTGTCCACGTCAATGTGGGCGTAAATATTGGCCGTAGTGGAAAAACTGGAATGCCCCAGCCACATCTGGACCTCTTTCATTGTGACTTTATTCTTGATAAGCAAACTGGCACAGGAGTGGCGGAGGTCGTGATAGCGAATCGGGCGGAAAACGTTCTTCAAGAGCATTTCGCGGAAAACCCGTGTCACATAGTCTGGGGGCACAAGATACCGGCACCGTAATCTTTACCGTCAGCGTTGATGAAACACTGCCCCCCTAAAATAAAACAGCACCAGCCGTCACGTCTCCCGTGACAGCTGGTGCTGTTTTATAGGCACAACGACAGCAGCGCCCGGGCGGCACAGGAAGAAAAGCCCCTGCTGCAGCTTTCAATGGCGCTGACAAATGAATGGCAAACGGGCTTTTCGCGCTCGAACCAGCAGAATATGCGCCCTTGCCAATTCCTGATTCTGAAAAAATAGCGCATTACAGTATTTTGCGCATCTCCTGCACAAGATCGGCAATCACGATGGGCTTGGACAAGAAACCGTTCATACCGCTTTCCAGGGCGTTGCGGCGGTCCTCATCAAAGGCGTTCGCCGTCATGGCAAGAATGGGGATGCCCGCCAAGGCAGGGTTTTCCAATTCGCGGATGCGGTGGGTGGCGGTGTAGCCGTCCATGATCGGCATCTGCACGTCCATCAGTACCAAATCGTACTGCCCCGGCGCTGCGGTGCTGACCTTTTCCACGGCGACCGCGCCGTTTTCGGCGGTATCGACCTCAAAGCCATAGGCGTTCAAAATCTCCACGGCAATCTCGCGGTTCAGCTCGTTATCCTCGGCAAGCAGGATGTGCTTACCCTTAAAGTCGGTAGTCTTTTGGGGCAACACGCCCTGCTCCTCCTGCGCCTGCTTCTGCCCGATGGCGGTCATCAGCGTGTCGCGCAAGTCAGACAGGAACATCGGCTTGGAGCAGAACGCCGTGACACCGGCTGCCTTTGCCTCCACCTCAATGTCGGACCAGTCATAGGCGGTAAGGATAATAATGGGCGTATCATCGTGCAGGCTGCGGATCTGGCGGGTGACCTCAATGCCGTTCATATCCGGCAGACGCCAGTCGATAATATAGGCTTTATAGGTATCGCCCATCTCGATGGACTGCCGTGCGCGCAGCACGGCCTCCTTGCCGGAAAGCGTCCACTCGGCACGCATACCCACCTTAACCAGCATCTTGGTTACGCCGTCGCAGGTGTTGAAATCATCATCCACCACCAGCGCCTTCAGACCCTCCAGCTCGGTGATTTTTACCGTCTTGCGGTGTTCTTCCTGCACGCGCAGCGGCACACGAACGATAAATTCAGAGCCTTTTTCCGGCGCGGTCTGCACCTCAATGGTGCCGCCCATCATATCCACAATGTTTTTAGTAATGGCCATACCCAGCCCGGTGCCCTGTATTTTGCTTACCGTGGAGGTTCGCTCGCGCTCAAAGGGTTCAAAGATTTTTTTGGCAAACTCCGGGCTCATACCGATGCCGCTGTCTTTGACGCGGAACTCATACTGCCCGCAGCCGCCGACCTTGCCGGCGAGCTGGCGCACCCGCACCGACACGGTGCCGCCTGCGGGGGTGAACTTAATAGCGTTGGACAAAAGGTTCATCAAAACCTGATTCAGCCGGGTCTTATCGCAATA
>OLQO01002015.1_pt1 | contig 11673 bp, 19 predicted proteins | sample 1672281 | NCBI WGS metagenome assembly OLQO01 (sample SAMEA3136667, study PRJEB25190) | human gut metagenome | biome: human gut; feature: human-associated habitat; material: faeces | place: Austria | collected 2013 | reverse complement strand
CGCATCCGGTGGATGAGGAAGGGAGCTTCTGAATAAGCATGAACTGCAATTACAGGCTTTGCGAAGACAAAGAATGTAATTGCTAGTTCGATGCTAGGAGTCGTTGGAGCTAAAACTGAACAATTATATAAAAACTATTTGAATTTTTTATAGTTTAGAGCCGTGAGGTCGTTGAACAGTTTATCAAATATCAATAAAATTATTGCAAAAATTCAAATTTAATAATAAAATATAAATGAAAAAAATAAAGGAGAAAATACAATGCTAAAAAATAAATTTAATATGAAACAAGAACAAAATATATTTTTTGCCAAAAGAAATATTGTGGATGTAATATGGAAAAGTGCAATGTTAGAAGGCATTCCTATTACATTTCCAGAAACGCAAACAATTTATGATGGTGGAAATATTGCCCACTTAGGAATAGACGAATTACAAATAATTAATAATTTGAAACATGCATGGAAATACTGTTTGCTGTCAATAAATGATGAAATTAATACTAATTATATAGCAAATATTCATACTTTAATTGGAAATAATTTAGTAGAGTCACCTGGAAAAATGAGAATATATGATGTCAATATGGGTGGTACTAAATGGAAACCTAAAATTCCATCAAAGGATAGTTTGGAAATATTATTAAATGAATATAAAGAAAATGAAATTGTTACAGATGGAGTAATAACTTTAATGTGCAAAATGATGAAATTACAATATTTTAATGATGGAAATAAAAGAACTGCAATGTTAGTTGCAAATCATGAACTAATAAAAAATGGAAAAGGAATTATTTCAATTGCGGAAGAGTTTAAAAATGAATTTGGAGAAAAGTTAATTGCATATTACGAAAATGAAGAAAAAATTGAAGAATTAAAAAAATTTATTTACATCAATTGCATAGATGGAATAGAAATTTTGTAGAAAGAATATAATATAAATTAAAACAATTTTATATTTAAAAGGAGAGATACATATGAAAAAATTAAAGAAAGTTTTAAAAATAATTTTAATAATTATATTAATATTGGTAGTACTTATATTAATAAATGCAATTAGAAATTACACCATTGTAAGAAAACTACAAAAAAATATAGAAGAATATTTACAAATCAACAATTATCATATCGAAATGACTTCAGATATTGGAGATAATACAAATTTAACTACAAATTACTATAAAAAAGATGACAATCAATTAGTAATTATGGACAGAAATCAAAATGGAGAAAATACAAAAGTTTCAATGTATAAAACAGGAGAAAAAGCAAATGTATTTTATGATACTCCAACTGAAAAAAAGGTACAATTAAGTTCAGAAGTGTTCATAGATGTAGGCATTTACAACGTATTAGAAACAGAAAATAATTGGCAAACATTTTTAGCATGTATATTTGCTAAAATTACATCCGAAAATTACAATGAAAAAAATTGTTATGTAGTTGAAAACTATATGTCAGCAATGAGTTTAAATGGAACAGATACAACTAAATATTATATTGAAAAAGATACAGGCTTGTGCGACAAAGCAATAATAGATGATATAACTACAGAAAGAAAATACGAATTCAATAATATTGAAGATATAGTCTTTGCTCAGCCAAATGTAGAAGAATATAAAGTGCAGGAAGATAATGCACAGTAATTTTAATTGACAAATTACGTAAACTGATATATAATATAGAAAATTTTTGTTGCATTAAACATTTTTTACATCTAAGGAGGGATACATATGTCAAGAAAAAATCATCGAGGAAAATTAGGCAAACAAGGATATGGAAAGATAAAGGAAGGTTTTTCTGATAAGGAGCTAAAACGGCTAAGAGAATTGTATGTTACAAAGAAAAAATATGATTACAAGAATGAAGACTTAAAAAAGAAGAAAAATGTTTAATGAAATAAGGGAGCAAAAGTAAAATTACTTAAGCTCCCGTTTTTTAAGAAAGAGGTATAATATGTCAAAAACAATGTGGAAACCAGGTACATTTGTATATCCAATACCAGCTGTAATGGTAAGTTGTGGAGATATGAAAAATTCAAATATAATAACAGTTGCATGGACTGGAATAATAAATACAAAACCTGCAATGGTTTATATATCTGTAAGACCAGAAAGATATTCATATAATATGATAAAAGAAAATGGTGAGTTTGTTATAAATTTAACTAATAAAAACTTAGCAAAAGCAACAGATTGGTGTGGATGTAGAAGTGGAGCAAAATATGATAAATTTAAAGAGATGAAATTACATAAAGAAAAAGCAAATTTTGTAAAATGTCCACTAATAAAAGAAAGCCCAGTTTCAATAGAATGTAAAGTAAAAGAAATAAAAGAATTAGGAAGCCATCATATGTTTATAGCAGAGGTTTTAGCAATAAATGTAGAAGATAAATTCATAGATGAAAAGGGCGCTTTTGATATTTCAAAATGTGATTTAATTGCTTATGCGAACGGAGGATATTTTCCTTTAGGAAAAAAAGTTGGAAAATTTGGTTTTTCTGTAAAAAAGAAAAAGAAATAAAATGTTATTAAAAGTTATGTAAAATCATTGACAATAATAGTAAAACATGATAAAATACTCAAGCGTATGTATGAGAATGCATGTGCTCACATCGTTTCAAAAAAAGCTGATTACGGAGGTGTATGTAAATGGCAGCAAAAGGTGCAAGAGAAGTTATAACACTTGAATGTACAGAATGTAAAAGAAGAAATTATACTACAGAAAAAAATAAAAGAAACAATACAGACAGATTAGAAATGTCAAAATATTGTAAATTCTGTAAAAAACATACTACACATAAAGAAACAAAATAAGCTATCTTTAGGAGGAAAAAAATGGCTAAAGAAGTTAGTAAAAAACAAATTAAAGAATCAAAGAAAAATATCAAAGATAAAAAAAGCTTTGGTAAAGACTTTAAAGCAGAATTAAAAAGAGTTGTGTGGCCAACACCAGCTGAACTTGCTAAAAGTACATTAGCAGTTATTGCTATAGTTGTAGTTATTGTAGTTATAGTTTTTTGTTTGGATTTTGTTTTCGAATCAATGAACAAATATGGAGTTGATAAATTAAAGAATACAGTTCAAACAACAGAAGAAAACACAACAACAGAAGAGAATAGTGAAAATGCTAATACTGAATCTGAAACAACTACTGAAAATAATGTAGAAGAAACAACAGAAAATGTTGCAGAAAATACAACAGTAGAAGTTCAAGAATAAAAGGAGGCTAAGCTAAGATGTCTCAAGAAGAAAAGAAACCACAATGGTATGTAGTACATACATATTCAGGTTATGAAAACAAAGTTAAAACAGACTTAGAAAAAACAATAAAAAATAGAGAACTTGAAGATTTTTTCTTTGATATTGTTGTTCCTATGGAAGAACAAATAGAAATAAAAGATGGAAAGAAAAAAGTAAATCTAAAAAAAGTTTTTCCAGGTTATGTTTTAATAAAAATGATTGTAACAGAAGAATCTTGGTATATTGTTAGAAATACAAGAGGTGTTACAGGATTTGTAGGTTCAGGAACTGATCCTATTCCTTTAACAGAGGATGAAATAAGAAATATGGGATTTGATGTTGCAGACGTTAATGTAGATTATGAAGTTAACGATTCGGTAAGAGTTATGAATGGACCATTAGAAAACTTTATTGGAGTTGTTCAAGAAATAAACAAAGAAAAACGTAAAGTAAGAGTTATGGTTTCAATGTTTGGAAGAGAAACACCAGTAGAGTTAGACTTTATTCAAGTTCAAAAAGTAAAATAATATAGTACAATTAAGAGGAGGTGCTAACAAAATGGCAGAAAAAGAAATTAGTAATATAATCAAATTACAAATAGAAGCAGGAAAGGCAACACCAGCTCCACCAGTTGGACCAGCTTTAGGTGCAAGTGGTGTAAACATTATGCAATTTGTTAAAGAATTCAACGATAGAACAGCAAATCAACCTGGAATGATTATCCCAACAGTTATAACTGTATATCAAGATAAATCATTTACTTTTATAACAAAAGTACCACCAGTTGCAGTTTTAATTAAGAAAACTTTAAAAATTGAAAAAGGATCTGGAAAACCAAACAGAGAAAAAGTTGCAAGCTTAACAATGGATCAAGTTAAAGCAATTGCAGAACAAAAAATGGAAGACTTAAATGCTGCATCTATAGAAACAGCAATGAGTATGGTTATGGGAACAGCTAGATCAATGGGTGTTACTATAAAAGAATAATATTTAAAATTGGGAGAATATAAAATATATTCGATTGAACCAAAGGAGGTAAAAAATGAAAAGAGGAAAAAAATATCAAGATGCTCAAAAGCTTATCGAAAAAGATAAATTATATGAAGCTAAAGAAGCATTAGAAATTATTGAAAAAATGCCAAAGGCAAAATTTGATGAAACAGTTGAGTTACATGTAAAATTAGGTGTAGATTCTAAACATGCAGACCAACAAGTTAGAGGAACTGTTGTATTACCACATGGAACAGGTAAAACACAAAAAGTTTTAGTATTTGCAAAAGGTGAAAAAGCTAAAGAAGCTGAAGCAGCTGGAGCAGACTTTGTTGGAGCAGAAGAATTAATACCAAAAATTGAAAAAGAAAACTGGTTTGATTATGACGTTATAGTTGCAACACCAGATATGATGGGTGTTGTTGGTAGATTAGGTAAAGTATTAGGACCAAAAGGATTAATGCCAAACCCTAAATCTGGAACAGTTACAATGGATGTAACAAAAGCTATAAATGAAATTAAATCTGGTAAAGTTGAATATAGATTAGATAAAACAAACATTATTCACTTAGGATTTGGAAAAGTTTCATTCGGAGCTGAAAAATTAGCAGAAAACTATAACTATATAATGGATGCTATTATAAAAGCAAAACCAGCAGCTGCAAAAGGACAATATATTAAAAGCGTTGCAGTTACAACAACAATGGGACCAAGCATTTTTATAAACCAAAAATAGAATTTTATAATGTAGTTAATCTACAATAAAATTAATAAATATAGCCAAAGACAGTAGGCATACATAAGCCCTACCCAGGTATATACAAGTATTAATCGGAAAACGGTAAAAATACTCTTTATATGCCTATGGCTATAAAGAGTATTTTAGGTTTCAGGAGGTGAAATTAAAGTGGCAAATGAAAAAATAATAGATGCTAAAAAAGCAGAAGTAAAAGCTTTAGCAGAAAAAATGAAAGAAGCAAAACTTGTACTTTTCACAGATTATAGAGGAATAAATGTAACAGATGTTACAGACTTAAGAACAAAAGTAAGAAATGCAAATGGTGAATATAAAGTTATAAAAAACAATATCACTAGAAGAGCATTACAAGAATGTAAATTTGAAGGTTTAGATGATGCATTAGTTGGGCCAACAGCAGTTATCATGACAAATGATGATTACTTAGAACCAACAAAAGCAATTTATGAATATGCAAAATCTAATGAAAACTACAAAATTAAAGGTGGAATAATAGAAGGTAAAGTTATGACAGCAGAAGAAATTACTACAATTGCAAAATTACCATCAAGAGAAACATTATTATCAATGCTTGCTGGTGCTTTACTTGGAAATATTTCAAAACTTGCAGTTGCATTAGGTGAAGTTCAAAAACAAAAAGAACAAGCATAAAAATTGCTTTATAAAATAATAAAGGTCGGTGTCCCCGACGACCCATTAGAAAAGGGGAAAATAATAATTATAAAAAAATTAGGAGGATTATATAATGAGTAAAGAAGAAATGATTGAAGAAATCAAAAAAATGACAGTAGTAGAATTAGCTGACCTAGTAAAAGCTATAGAAGAAGAATTTGGAGTATCTGCAGTAGCAGCAGCTGCACCAGCAGCTGGAGGAGCAGCAGCAGGAGCTGCTGAAGAAAAATCATCTTTTGATGTTGTATTAAAAGATGCAGGAGATCAAAAAATAAAAGTAATTAAAGTAGTTAGAGACGCTACAGGATTAGGATTAAAAGAAGCTAAAGAATTAGTAGACGGAGCTCCAAAAACAGTTAAAGAAGGAGTTTCAAAAGACGAAGCTGAAGAATTAAAAGCAAAATTCTCAGAAGTTGGAGCTGTAATCGAATTAGCATAGTTTTAGTAAAAAAAGAATTTCAGAAATGAAATTCTTTTTTTATTTTACAAAAATTACATAAAAAAGCTGCAAAACCCTTGACAAATACACAAAAATAGTGTAAAGTAATATAGCATTACAAAAAAGGAAGTAGTAATTATGGAAAGAAATGTTGAGATTAGTATGTTATGCCAAATATATGGCAAACTTTTAACTGAAAAACAATATGAATTTATAAATGATTACTATAATAATGACTTGTCTTTATCTGAAATTGCGGAAAATGAAAACATAACAAGGCAAGCTGTTAGAGACATTATTAAAAAGGGGGAAAAGAAACTTTTCGAATATGAAAAGAAACTAGAATTTATGAAAAGGATGTCAAAGCAAGAAAACGTAATAGAAAATGTACTAAAAGAAATTGCAAAAATTGATTCAAAAGACACAGATAAACAAATTTCTAAAATTTTAGAACATGTAAGAAAAGAACTTAATTGTTTAGTATAAAAAAGGGAGGATATCTATATGGCATTTGAGGGATTATCTTCTAAACTTCAAGCAATTACAGATAAGTTTAAAGGAAAAGCAAGAGTAACAGAATCTGACTTAAAAGAAATGCTTAGAGAAGTTAAACTAGCACTTTTAGAAGCAGATGTTAATTATAAAATAGTAAAAGAATTTATAGCAACAATACAAGAAAAAGCACTTGGCGAAGAAGTATTAAAATCATTAACACCAGGACAACAAGTTGTAAAAATAGTTAAAGATGAACTCGTTGAATTATTAGGTGGAACAGATAGCAAAATAAACTTTTCACCAAATCCACCAACAGTAATAATGCTTGTTGGTTTACAAGGTTCAGGAAAAACAACAACAGCAGGAAAGCTTGCAAATTTAATACGTAAGCAAGGTAAAAAGCCATTACTGGTTGCATGTGATGTATATAGACCAGCTGCTATAAAACAATTACAAGTTATAGGAGCTCAGCTAAACATACCAGTATTTAGTAACGAACAATCAAAAGATGTAGTTCATATTGCAAAACAAGCAATGAATGAAGCTATTTCAAAATTAAATGATGTAATTATATTAGATACTGCAGGTAGACTTCACATAGATGAAGATCTTATGCAAGAGCTAAAAAACTTAAAAGCAAATGTAAAGCCACATGAAATACTTTTAGTAATAGATTCAATGACAGGTCAAGATGCTGTAAATGTTGCTCAAACTTTTGATAATGAACTTGGGTGTGATGGAGTTATACTAACAAAACTTGATGGAGATACTAGAGGTGGTGCTGCACTTTCAGTAAAAAAAGTTACAGGAAAACCTATAAAATTTGCAGCAACAGGAGAAAAACTAAATGATATAGAAGTATTTAGACCAGAAGGTATGGCATCAAGAATATTAGGAATGGGCGATATGCTTTCAATAATTGAAAAAGCAGAAGATGCATTTGATGAAGCAGAAGCTCTTAAATTAGAAGAAAAATTAAAAAAACAAAAAGGATTTGACTTAGATGATTATTTAACACAACTAAGACAAATTAAAAAAATGGGTTCTTTCTCATCTATATTAAAAATGATACCAGGAATGGGCAAAATTAAAGACTTAAAAGTAGATGATAATGAATTCAATAGAATTGAAGCAATAATATGTTCAATGACATTAAAAGAAAGACGTAATCCGAAGATATTAAATGCAAGTAGACGTAAAAGAATAGCAGCAGGAAGTGGAACTAAGGTACAAGACATAAATAAATTTATGGAATCGTTTGAATTAACACAAAAAATGATGAAGAAAATAGGTACAAAAAAAGGTATGAAATCTATGATGAAAAATCTAAATATGGACAATATCGATTTAGATGGAATGATGTAGTGCCAAGATTTAAATAATTTTGTTATTAAATTTTAAATATAAATTAATTAAATTTTAGGGAGGTGAAATAAATGGTAAAAATCAGATTACAAAGAGAAGGAAAGAAAAAAGCTCCTTTCTATCATATAGTAGTTGCAGATTCTAAATCTCCTAGAGATGGTAAAATAATTGAAAAAATAGGTTCATATGATCCTATGACTAATCCATCTACAATAGTTTTAGATAGCGAAAAAGTTGAACAATGGATAAAAAATGGTGCTAAACCAACAGATACAGTTAAAAAATTAATCGAAAATGCAAACAAATAATTTCGAAATAAAAGGTAGGCGAAAAGCTAAATGAAAGAAATTTTAGAAACAGTTATAAAAGCATTAGTAGACAACCAAGAAGCTGTAAAAATAAATGCAGTTGAAGGTGAAAAATCAATTGTATACGAAGTTAAAGTTGCCGATGAAGATATGGGAAAAGTTATTGGTAAAGATGGAAAAATAGCAAGAGCTATTAGAACTCTAATAAAAGCCCTAGCTGCAAAGGAACAAAAAAGAGTATCAATTGAGTTTATAGGATAATTCTAATAGGAGAATAATATGCAAGAATATTTGGAAGTTGGACAAATAGTTAATACAAATGGTTTAAAGGGCTTATTAAAAATAAATCCTTTTACAGATGATATTACAAGATTTGAAAGACTAAAAACTATTTTTATAGAGCATAAAAAAGAACTTCTTGAATTTGAAATTGAAAGTGTAAGATATCAAAAAAAACAAGTTTTATTAAAACTTAAAGGAATAGATACAATTGAAGAAGCAGAAAAATATAGAGAAGACTATTTAAAAATAAATAGGAATAAGGAAGAAAAGCTTCCAGAAGATACTTACTATATTGTAGATTTAATTGGATTAGATATATACACAGAGAATGGAGAATTACTTGGAAAATTAGATGACATTTTTTCTACAGGAAGTAATGACGTATATGTTGTAAAAAATAGTGAAGGAAAACAAATTTTACTACCAGCTATAAGCGATGTAATAAAAAATATAGATTTAGAACAAAAAAAGATTGTAGTAAATTTAATAGAAGGTTTACTATAGGAGGAAAAATGAAATTTGATGTGCTAACACTTTTTCCAGAAATGTTTGAGAGCTTAAATCAAAGTATTATAGGAAAAGGGAAAGAAAAAGGACTAATAGATATTAATTTAGTAAATATTAGAGACTTTTCAAAAAATAAACACAAACAAGTTGACGATACTCCATATGGTGGTGGAGCAGGAATGGTTATGAAAGCAGATGTTGTATATGATGCATATAAATCATTAAAAGCGGCAAAAGCAAAAGTAATTTATATGTCTCCACAAGGAAAAGTTTTAAATCAAAATAAAGTACAATCTTTAGCCAAAGAAGAACATATTATACTTTTATGTGGTCATTATGAAGGTATAGATCAAAGAGTTTTAGATGAAATTGTAGATGAAGAAATATCTATAGGAGATTATGTATTAACGGGAGGAGAGATTCCTGCAATGGTGTTAATAGATAGTGTGAGTAGATATGTAGATGGAGTAATAAAAAAAGAATCTACTGAAGAAGAATCTTTTTCAAATGGACTCCTAGAATATCCACAATATACAAGACCAGAAACATTTTTAAATAGTAAAGTTCCAGAAGTTTTACTATCAGGAAATCATCAAAATATTGAAAAATGGAGAAGGCAAAAATCTTTAGAAAATACATATAAAAAAAGACCAGAATTATTAAAAAATAAGAAATTGTCGTTAGAAGACAAAGAATTTTTATGCAAGTTCAAATAAATGAACCGATACATTAATTTAAGGAGGATATTAAAATGGATATAATAAAATCAATTGAACACGAACAATTAAAAAATAAAATTCCAGATTTAAAAGTTGGTAATACTGTAAGAGTACACCAAAGAATTAAAGAAGGAAATAGAGAAAGAATTCAAGTATTTGAAGGAATAATAATCAAAAAACAAGGTGGAGGATTAAATGCTACATTCACAGTAAGAAAAATAGCTTACGGTGTAGGTGTAGAAAAAACATTCTTAATTCACTCACCATTAGTTGAAAAAGTAGAAGTTGTAAGAGTAGGTAAAGCAAGAAGAGCTAAATTATACTACTTAAGAGACAGAGTTGGAAAAGCTGCTAAAACTAAAGAATTAGTTGGAGCAAGAATTGAAGACAAAGAAATAGTAGTAAAAGAAGATTTAGCAGAAGAAGCACCAGCTGAGGAAGTAAAAGAAGAAGTTGTTGAAACACCAGTAGAAACTACAGAAACAGTAGAAGAAGTAGCAGAAGCAACAACAGAAACAACTGAAGAAGCAAAAAAAGAAGACAAAGAATAGTTAATTTTATTGTAAGGGCGGTCATAGACCGCCTTTTTTGTATTATAGGAAATTTCTATTTTATGTGTAGGGGCAGACGCCTTAAGTCTGTCCGCCTGCTTTTTTACATAATTTATTAAAAACATATTTTAAAAATAACATAAAGTATGATGTATTATTATAACAAAAATAATAAAACCTTACGGAGAATGTTAAACAATGAGTCGAGGAAGAAGAGAAAGCGGAGAAAAAATTAAAAATCAAAAGTTGTTGTAATAGACAATTATTTAACATTAATAATAAGTCAAAAAAGATTTATTACATAAACCTTTATAACAGATAATGCTTGAAGAAATGCTTTGTAAACTAACTTTATTGTTATTATATAAATAAGTTTTACATTTTAATTTTCTTTTTACATTCCTATAACGTGAATAATTTCCAACATTATTTTTGCCTAAAAAAATAAAATTATTGGTATTTTTATAAATTCTAGTTTTATTATTTAAAGAAAGTTTTTCTTTTTTCAAAAATTCTTTTATTTTTTCTAAACAAAATTTTAAATATTTTTTTGAAGGGTGAAAAAGTAAAAAATCATCTTGATATCGTACATAATATTTTATTTTTAAAGTTTCTTTTATAAAATGATCTAAATCATTCAAGTAAAAAATAGCCAAAATTTGACTTGTCATAGAGCCAATGAAAAGACCATTTGAATTACTATCTATAATATCAAAAATAATTTTTAGAGCGTCTTTATCCTTAATTCTTCTTAATAATTTTTTCTTTAAATTATCATGATTAATACTATAAAAAAATTTACTAATATCACACTTTAAAACATAATAATGATTATAATTAATTTTACATTTTCTATGAAATTCTAAAGCTAAACTAATGCCTTTACTAGTTCCAAGACCATTTCTACTTGCAACATTTACGTCTAAAAGACAAGGTAATAAAGCAGGATACAAGATATATCTTGAAACTAAATGATTAATTATTTTATCTTGAACATTTTGACTTGATATAATTCTTTCTTTTGGCTCATAAATTGTAAAAGTATTATAAGGTCCAACAACATAATTTTTATTAGTTAAAATATTATAAATTCTTGAAATATAAATAGATTTATATTCTTTTAAATTTTTTACTTTTCTCTTGTTTTTAGTGTTTCTGCAAACTTCATTAAAAGCATTTTCAATATTACTAAATTCGCAAATATTCTCATATAAATTATTCATTCTTTTCATTTGTAAAACCACCCTAAAAACTTATATCAAAAAACAAATGAAAAAAATGTCGAAAAAAGCGGTCAATTAAAAAAGTAAATTATAATTAGAAAAGGTAACTTCTATTTACCGATTA
>OLQO01002006.1_pt1 | contig 11693 bp, 10 predicted proteins | sample 1672281 | NCBI WGS metagenome assembly OLQO01 (sample SAMEA3136667, study PRJEB25190) | human gut metagenome | biome: human gut; feature: human-associated habitat; material: faeces | place: Austria | collected 2013 | reverse complement strand
CTCTTAAAAATAACTGAAACAACTGAAACTGAAACAACTTTTCAGCCCCCGTGTCCCTTTTCTCTCCGAGGCCTGTCTATCTCTTCAGCTGCCATTCCACGAGCGCCGCCTGAGCGATGCAGGCTTCCTCACCGATGGTCTGGCTGATGTTCACCCCCTCGTCCTCAAACACCTTCAGGGTGAGCTGTATGGCTCCGTCCTTGGTCTTGGAGAGTCTGCCGTGGGCGAGCTTTCGGATGAGTTGCGACTGCGCCCTGAGCCTTGGCCGGCGTATGAAGTCGAAGGTGCCGTCGAAATGCTGCTGAGCCAGTCCCATTGCCCGGAAGCGGGTCAGCGGTAGCGCTACGGGTTCCGAGGGCGTAAAGAGGAACTTGTCGGTTCCGTCGTAATGGGCCACTCCCTCTATCTGCCAGTGGTCAGGCTCTCCGATGAAATAACTGTTTTCGATATTTGTGTTGTGACTGTTGAAGCAATGATGACTGCCCTGTTGATTTTTGATTTTTTCCATAATCTTGATTGATTTTGCGAGCGAAGAAGAGTCGTGTAAGTATTGGATTTTGCGCGCGCCTTTACCCCTCGGGAACCATTCTTACGCTGCTTTTCTCAACTCAGATTAATGAATTTGGATTACTCTTCTCTGTTGCTCTTGCTGCAAGAAGCATTGAAACTCACGTTGACAGAAAATTTCCAGATGCGGAATGAAATAAAGATGTTCATAACGTACGAATGCAAGGCCTCACCTTCCTTTAAGGCTCATTAGTTAGCAGCCCAACCTTGCCGAAGCTGAGGGCAAAATTACTTGGATTTCCAAACTTGGAGGCATAAAAAATCCCTCACAGCTCCGTTTGGTGGATGTGGGGGATAAACTTAGTGTTTTCGGTGGATATTCCTGGGGGATGTCAGTCCAGTCTTACGATACTTTTTGTGTTGATCATCTTGCCGGGCTTGGCGTATTTCGATTCGGTAAATTCTTGGTCCATCATGCTGGCAATATCATGGTATCTTTCGCAGCACGAGGGTGCCTGTGCGTCATCGAGCGACCATTCCTCGTAGTTTTTATCCTTAAAATATCGGTCTATTTTCTTGAAATCCTCGCTGCTGCACCTCAGATTGGGTGCGAAAAGGCTGTTCATCTGCTCTATAAAGGCCCTGTTGGTTTCCTTTTTCAGCCATTTTTTCTCTTTGAAGACCTTGTACACGATGAACCAGTGCCTCTGTGCGGTAATGACTTTCTTCTTCAACAGGTCGTCTATTTTTCTCATCACCTTGTCCACGTCAACGTTTTCCTTGAATACGATGTTCTTCACGGCAGGCTCATTCTTTATTTCGCAGTGCTGCTTGGCTATCTTGAGAGCCAGCATTTTGTTGAAGAAGGTGAGGATATTTTCATCGTCATGTTCCTCCTGGTCTATAATATGACTCATGGTGACATCTATTTTTCTTTCCTTATCATGGTATATTTTCCCGTACACAGTAAGAAAAAGCTCCTCTTTGCATTTCTTTACCATGAATTGTTTTCGTTGGTCTTCGTCAGGAAAATCCAGCACCAAGTCTTCGCAGTCTTGCTGGTAGAGTGTTTCGAGGTGCTCCTTGTTCTCTGCCTCATATTTTCCCATCAGCTGCTCGTAGAGCTGTTGGTAGTAGCCAGGCTTGATGAACGACTTCCGGAACCCTTTCGCCCCTTCACCCAGCAGCATGACGATGTCGCTGATGGCCTTGCGCACCTCCTCTTCTTCTTCGTATTCCTTGTAGGCGTTGAACTTGGCTTCTTCGGTGTTCTTGATTTTCTCAAAGGCTCGCTTGTTGTCGTCGAGCAACGACCAGGCTGTCTCTTCCCTGAGGATAAGGAGCAGCGAGTGTATTTCGTTCAGCAGTTTGCGCAGTATCTTCTTCCATGCGCTGAGGATGTCTTCCTGGTTGGTCTCCGATTCTTCCGTCACGAGGAATCCGAAACAGGCGGAGAAACAGTCTACCTTTTTAGTTAGGTTGTCGATATGATCTATGATTTCTTGACCCATTGGTTATCGTATTTAGGTGTTGGTTGGTTAGGTGTTGATAACCGGCATGGGCAGCTTGCTGCACCAGTATTCGGGTACCTGCAAGAACCTTCGGTAAGGTACAAACAAGTATTGCCCACGCCGTAGATGGAGTGGACGCCTTGCTGTCACCGTCTTCTTACCGATTATTTCCGAATTTGCAGGTTCCGAATACTGTAGAAGTGTCAGTTCGTCAGCGTCATTTTTCTTTATGGTTGTTTTCTGGTCTGTCTGTTTCTTAATGTGTTATGTTAAAGGGTTAAACGATGTTTTCTTCGTCATCTGCCCAGTGGTCGCATTGGCGCATCACGGTCTCCAGCGCCTTCTTTGCGCCCTCGGGTGGATACTTGTATTTCTTGAGCAGTCGTTTCACCATCACCCTCATCCTCGCACGGGCCGAATCCTTGCGGTTCCAGTCGATGGTGCGGTTGCGGTGCAGCACGTCGGTCAGCTCGCGGGTCAGCGCCACAAACTCTTCGTCGCTGTAGGCCTGGCGCACGCCCTCGGGGGTGGAGAGCGCATCGTAGAAAGCCTTCTCCTCGGGCGTAAGCCCCAGGTCGCCAGCCTCTGCCTCCGCCTGCTTCATCTGCTGCGCCATCTTCAGCAACTCCTCTATCACCTCCTCGTTGGTGAGCAGTCCCTTCATATAGTTGGAGAGGCACAGCTGCAACATCTCCGAGAAGAGGTCGCTCTGTATGATGTTGGTCTTCTTCTGCTGTTTTATCTTCTCATGCATCAGTTTCTTGAGCAGTTCTATGGCGATGTTGCGCTCCTTCATGTTCTTGATTTCCTTCAGAAACGCCTCGTCGAAGAGCGAGAACTCCACTTTTTTGTCGCCGAAGAGGTTGATCACGCCGTCGCTCTTCACGCTCTGACGTATCAGGTCGCCAATGCGCTGGTTGATTTCGTGGCGGCTTATCTTGCCCTGCTGCGAGAGTTTGAGCATCATCACGCGCAGCGCATCCATGTAGCACACCTCCGCTTTCTGCTGCTCGTCCAGGAGCGAGCGGCACAGGGTGGTGGCGTTGTGAAGCAGATTACTGTGCTCTGTGAAATTCTTCTTAAGCTGCTGCTTGGATGGCTCCAAGAGGAAGTTGGCACCGCCCGTAATGGCGAGCGCCCGCTGCGTATTGTCGTCGCTGAAGAATCGGCTGTAGTCGTAGCCGTGCAGCTGGTCGCGGCAGATTTCCATCTCTTCCTTCCATTTCAGCAGGGCGGTCTTGGCGATGTCGGGGTCGCCGAAGCGACGGCGGTCGCGGTTGGTGTACTGCTGCATGGCACTCTTCAGTGCCTGCGCAATGCCCACGTAGTCGACTATCAGTCCGCCTTCCTTGCCGGGGAACACTCGGTTCACTCGGGCGATGGCCTGCATCAGGTTGTGGCCCCTCATGGGCTTATATACGTACATGGTGGCGAGCGAGGGAACGTCGAAGCCCGTAAGCCACATGTCGCGCACGATGGCTATCTTCATGGGGTCGTCGTTGTCCTTGAACTTGCGTGCCAGTTCTTTCTTGTAGGCTTCGTTGCCGATAATCGGCTGCCAGTCTGCGGGGTCCTGATTCGAGCTGCTCATCACCACCTTCACCTTCTCCGTCCACCCGGGGCGAAGCTCCAGCATCCTGCGGTAGATCTTGATGGCGATGCCTCGGGTCAGCGCCACGATCATGGCCTTGCCGGTGAGTTCCTGCGCCCGGTTCTCCTCGTAGTGCTTGATGATGTCCTTCACCAAGGCGTCGATGGTTGCGTCTTCGCCAAGGAGCACTTCCAGCCGGCTGTGCTCCTGCTTCGCCTTCATGATCTGTTCCTCGGTGGCTCCCTCGTCGGCGAGGCGGTCGAACTCATCGTCCAAGAGCTGGATGGTTTCGGGGTCGAGGTTGAGGTTCACCACGCGGCTCTCGTAGTAGACGGGGCGGGTGGCGCCGTCGTCCACCGCCTGACTCATGTCGTAGATGTCGATGTAGTTGCCGAACACCTCCTCCGTGTCTCTGTCGCGGTCGCTGATAGGCGTGCCCGTGAAGCCGATAAACGAGGCGCCTGGCAGGGCTTCGCGCATCTTCTGGCTGAAGCCCTTCTTCATCGTCAGACTCTTCATGTCCCAGTGCTCATCGCCGTATTGCGAGCGATGGGCCTCGTCGGTCATCACGATGATGTTGCGGCGGGTGGAGAGTGCCGAGTCGCCTTCTTCAAACTTCTGAATGGTGGTGAAGATGATTCCCCCACTCTTTCGGTTACGCAGCAGATTGCCCAGGTCTTCACGGCTCTGGACGTTCTGTGGTTCCTGACGAAGGAAGTCCTGGCAGCGGCAGAACTGACCGAAGAGCTGATTGTCGAGGTCCTTGCGGTCGGTCACCACCACGATGGTTACTTCGGGCAGGTGCTGCACCAACTGGTGGGCGTAGAACACCATGGAGAGGCTCTTGCCCGAACCCTGCGTGTGCCAGAACACACCTATCTTGCCGTTGCCTTCCACTGCCGTACGGGTGCGCTGCAGGGCTTTGCCCACGGCGTAGTACTGATGGTAGGCGGTGAGGATCTTGGCGTATTTGCCCTGGTTCTTGTCGAAGCAGATGAAGTTCTGCAGGATGTCGAGCAGTCGCTGCTGCTGGAACATGCCGAGGAAGAAAGTGCGATAGTCGGCCACGAGGGTCGTCTCGTATGAGCCGTCCACGGTCTTCCATTCCATGTAGCGGTCTTGCTTGGCGGTGATGGTTCCGGCACGAGTCTCGCTCATGTCGCTGATTACGTTGAAGGCGTTGTAGCTGAAGAGGCTCGGGATGCTCTGCTGATAGTTCTTGATCTGCTTGTAGGCATCGTCGATGGATGCGTCTTCAGAAACGGCGCTTTTCAGCTCCACCACCACGAGGGGTAATCCGTTGACCATCACCACCATGTCGCAGCGCTTGTTCTTGTACTCTTCTACTCGCCACTGGTTCACCACCTTGAAGAGGTTTCTTTCAGGGTGGTCGAAGTCGATGAGCCTCATCAGGGCTGTTCGTTCTTCGCCATCTTGCAGGAATCCCACCTCCAGACCGTTTTGCATCCAGAGGGTAAACTGCTCGTTGTTCTGTTCTAAAGTACCAATGCTGATGTTGGTGATTTGCTTGATTCCTTCATCCATTGCATCGGCTGGCAGTTCTGGATTAAGCCGTCGCATCGAGGCGACCAAATCGGCACGATAGAAAGGCTCCTTATAGTCGCGCTCCACCTCGTAGCCACATTCGTACGCATAGCCCAGTTCGTCGCGGAACAGGGCAATGAGCGTTCGCTCGTATGCGTCTTCGGTGAATTTCTTGTCGTCTGCCATAATGTTATTTTTAAATTTTCGTCTCGTTATATTTTTTCGTAACTCCCCTTATTCCAGGATTTCCAGCTCGCCTGACATTAAGCGAGGGAGAAGGGTGTCTCGGAGGAGGGAGAGGCGGGAGGACTCCAACCGCAACGAAATCATCTTGCTCAGAATAGGCTCAAATAGTTCATGTGCCTTTTCCATTGAATCATTATCAGGAATAGCAACCATAGCCTCTTCTAAATGACCTCGCTTGATGTGTCCCATTGTAACCGCCTTATCTTTAGCGATATGAATAAACTCTTGCAGATGATGTTTCGTCCAATAATAGTAAAACCATTTTGGATAATCTTTCGAAGTAACCTTGAATAGGTGTTGATTTAAGCCGCAATCTCCACCACACCAAACATCAACCAAAAGCGTTCCCGACCATGAGAAAATCACATCACCGTTATGAATTTTACATTCATCTTTTATGTTACAAGAACATCTGTCGCTGTCTGTTCCACAGAACCCTTGACCTAATTCTTTTATTTTGAGAACAGGTAATGAGTCCTCGTTGTTTTCAGGAGGGAACTTCTGCATAGCGAGACCATTCATATAAGAAGCAATCTCTATTAGCCTTCCTACTTTCCATCCTTCCGGAATCATTCCCAATTCACTATCCACGAACTTACCATCCTTGAAAGGCTCAAAGTCAACGAACCAATTCTTGAAAATAGCCTGCGCCATCTCCTCCAAATCAGCATTGATCTTGTTGTTCAACTCTATCTTGCGGTCGAGAGAAGAAAGGATGGAAGCAATGCTTCGTTGTGTCTCCAATCCAGGAACCATTAATCTATATTCTTGAACCACTGCAGGTGTTATATTAGCTTGACCACCTGAACTATTCGAGTTTAATGCGAAGTATAATTGTGATTGCCAAGATGACAAATAGTAACTTAAAAAGTTATTGTCTACAGAATCATCAATTAATCTTAACGCACTTACTCTTTGATTTAAATAAAAATCTCCTTGATGTCTAAAAAGAGATACTTTACCTACCCAAGTTTCCGGACTTCCATCCATTCTGTTGCCAGTCATCGTAATCAAAATATCAGAAGAACGTATTTTTGTATATTTCGGATTAATATCAGAAGTTGAAATATAGTCCAAGTCATTTAAAATAACTTTTCCTGCTTTTATATTTTTGATTTTAATAACAGGAATACCTTCAAGTGTAAAAGCTTTACTTTTGAAAGCAAAGCCATTTACAATCTCTACAACATCCCCCAATCTAACTTTTTTCCACTCCATCGTATTACCTCCCTAACTTATTCTTCAAATAATTCTTCCTGCTATAATACTCCCTTTCAGCAAGACTCATCGGAAACATAGAGTTGCTTTCTATAGCCTCATACTCATCCTGCAAGTCTTGAAGATGGTCGTTTTGTTGCTTTTGATAGAAATGTTCTTGGTCTTTTTTTTGCAAGTTATAGAAATGTTCTTGGTCATTCTTTTGCATGTAGTAGTATTTCTCTTGCTCTTTCTTCTGTTTATTGAAAATCACAACAGAAACAACTATTGCAACCACAGACGCCACTACAGCCAACAAAGAGAAAAGTCCAGAATATTCATTTAAAAACTCCATACTCTTACACCTCCCATCCAATTTTCTTCAACTGCAATCTGATTTCCTCTTCCTGCTTCTTGCTTTCCTCAAACAGCTGTTTCAACTCACCTGAGAGAGTTTTCATTTTCTCATCAAATGGCACTCCGTCTCCTTCGTCTTCGGCGATTCCTACGTATCTTCCAGGAGTCAGAATGAAGTCCTGAGCAGCAATCTGCTCGGTGGTGCACACGGCACAGAAGCCCTTTTCATCCTCCAGGGTTCCCTGCTGGAAGGCATGGAAGGTGTCGGTAATTTTCTTAATGTCCGTATCAGGCATCAGCTCACGAAGCTTGCGGGTAACCATTGAGCCTAAGTTGCGAGCATCGATAAACACGGTCTTGCCCTTCTGCGCCTTGTTGCGGCTGATAAACCAAAGACTTACAGGAATACCCGTACTGTAGAACAGCTGCGAAGGCAAAGCCACGATTCCCTCTACCAGGTCGGCTTCGATGATGGCTTGGCGAATCTGTCCCTCGCCGCCACTCTGACTCGAAAGCGCACCATTCGCCAGCACCAAACCTATCTTTCCGTTAGGTGCCAGATGGTGAATCATGTGCTGCATCCACGCAAAGTTGGCGTTGCCAGCTGGTGGCAAACCAAACTGCCAGCGCACGTCTTCCTGAAGCGCACTCTGTCCCCAGTCGCTGAGATTGAAAGGAGGATTGGCAAGAATGTAATCAGCCTTCAGCGTAGGATGCTGGTCATCATAGAATGTGTCGGCAAAGACTTTTCCTAAGTTCGCATCCAAGCCACGGATGGCAAGGTTCATGTGCGCCATCTTCCAAGTATCTGGGTTGGCCTCCTGACCATAGATACTGATTTTACGCAGGTTTCCCTTGTGACGCTCGATAAACTTGGCGCTCTGCACAAACATACCGCCCGAACCGCAGCAAGGGTCATAGACTCTGCCCTCGTAAGGCTCCAGTATCTCTACCAGCGTGCGGACAATGCAGGAAGGCGTATAGAACTCGCCACCATTCTTGCCCTCCAGGCTGGCAAACTGCTGCAGACAGTATTCGTAGGTTCTGCCCAGCAGGTCTTTCTCCTCGCCAGCATCGTGCATTTCTATGTTCGTAAAGAGATCCACCACATCGCCCAGACGGCGCTTGTCCAGCTCCGGGCGGGCGAAATTCTTAGGCAGAATACCCTTCAAACGTTCGTTTTCACGCTCTATAGCGGTTAGCGCTTCATCTATCACAATGCCTATTTCGGGGGTGTGGGCAGCAGCACTGATCTTGCTCCATCGGGCTTCAGCAGGCACGAAGAAGATGTTCTCGGCAGTGTATTCGTCCTTATCTTCCGGGTCGGCGTATTCGTCGCCCTGCAGCTCCTGGAACTTCTGCTCGAAGCGGTCGCTGATGTATTTCAGGAAGATGAGTCCGAGCACCACGCCCTCGTATTGCGAAGCGCTGAGGTTGCCTCGCAGAATGTCGGCTGCCTTCCAAATCTCCTCTTCAAAACCAATGCTGATAGTATCTTGTTTCTTTGCCATAGTGCCTTATTTCGTTTTGAGCACAAGTCGCCAGCCCTCGCTCTGAAGGATGAGGGAGTCGGTTGTACGGGTTATCTTAAAAATGGTGTTGCCGATTTTGATTTTATCACCCTCGAGGGTGTAGGCGATTTGTCCCAAGGGAATAATCTCGTACTCCGTCTTCGTTACCTTGCCCGTATCGTCGAAATGGTTGACGGTCTCGCCCTGAGTGAAGATGATGTTGCCGTCGGCAAACTGGGCGAAGGTGTCCGATTCCCTCATGTCAATCCAAAAACCGCCGAAGCTCTGACAAGCCTCGGTCACCTCCCATTCCTGGGCGCTGAGCAGCGACTGGTAGTCTACGGCCTCGGTGCCGTCGTCCGTGTCGGAAGAGCAGGAAGTGAGGACGGGTACTGAGAACACAAAAAGGACGACTGCCACCGCTGAGATGAAGGATGACAGTCGCCCTTTGGCGTGCGAAAAATATGCATGAATGGTTCGGGTTAATCTTGATAGCTCAAAATTACCCCCCCGAATAACTGGCAGATGGTTAATGATTTATTAGTTTTCATACCTTTATTTTTATTGTCGCCACTGCTTCGTAGTGAATCCCACAGCAGCCTTTTGTTGTAAAATACTTCTCGCAAAAGTAATATTTCTTTTTCAAATTATCGTCTTTATTACTTTCTTTAACTTATTTTTTGTGTTTTCCGTCCCTGCCACCAAACAGATTTGTCCGCAAATCGCCTTTCCCGACATCCGCCTGTCCGAGCTCCTTGATGATTCGCATGACGAGTGCTTTGCATACTGGACAAAGTGGGAGGAGTGAAGCCAGCGATTTTCAATTCCGCTATGCGCCGGTAACTTTGGGTTCAGGGCGTGAGAATTTAATAGGATTCTTGATGACAATCTATCATTTTTCTATGTTTTTGCTTGGTAGTTTCAGAATTAAAACGTAATTTTGCTGATGAAAATCAATAAATTTTAAAATAAGGATTAAATATGGATACTTCAGTTATAAATAATCCTCAGCTTTTAGTAACAGTAACCGACCCTACTATGTTGACAAAGTTGAAAAACGCCATTAAAATGTTGAATGGTGTTAGTTCTATTTCTGTTTTGAAGCCAAAGAAGACAGGACTGGAATTAGCCGAAGAGGACAAGGCAAAAGGCAGAGTTACCCACTGGAATTCAGTCGACGAAATGTTTAACTCTATTTTAGGTGAATAATGTATAAACTTGGAACGACCAAAAGATTTGACAAGGCACTAAAGCTTTAAAACTCCTGGCAATTAATAAAGCTTTTGCCCTTACAGGGCGCCTTGCAGATTGGCATTACACCCAGGGCGCTGCCCTGGGCTAAGAGCTTCTGCCCTTTCAGGGCGTGCTGATTATAGGAGTTGCTGTCTTAACTCCTGAACAAAGATAACTCCTTAAATCCCTTAACCTCTAAGGCATTTGTCTTAACTCCCTTAACTCCTTAACTCCCTTAACTCCTTTTTTTTAAAAAACTACCTCCTTTTCAGCAGCACGAAGATGATGACGGGGGCACCAAGAAGTGGGGTGACTGCTCCGAGGGGAATCATGCCGTTCTGGGTGGGAAGGGCGCAAAGCCAGTTGCAGAGCAGGGCGATGACCGAACCCAAGAGCATCGTGGAGGGCAAGAGAACACGATGATTCTCGGTCGTGACGAAGAGACGCGCGATGTGGGGCGTTGCCAAACCGATGAAGGCGATGGGTCCACAGAAGGCGGTGACCGTGGCGGTGAGAACGCCTGTGACAAGGAGCAGCAGAAGACGGAGCTTGCGGGTGTCGTAACCCAGGTTCTCTGCATACAGTTCGCCTAAGAGAAAGGCATTGAGAGGCTTGACAAGCACCAAAGCCGCCAGGAGGAAAAGACCGATCACCACGGCTGCCACAGGGATGCTGGCGAGCGAGACGTTGCCGAAACTGCCCATTCCCCAGACTGTGTAAGACTTCACGCCCTCGCTCGTGGCAAAGAAGTTGAGCAGCGTGATGGCGCTGTTGGCCAGATAACCGATCATCAAACCGATGATGAGCAGCATGGTGCTGCTGCGCACTACAGCCGAAAGAGCCGAGATGAGCGCCGTCACCGCCAAGGCGCCCACCAAAGCCGAAAACAGTACCGCCGCATAACCCGCCAGGGAGAGGGAACCTGCCGACAGACTGCCGCCCATGCCCAGCATGACGACTGCCACCGCAAGGGCTGCTCCGCTGTTGATGCCAAACACATCGGGACCCGCCAAAGGATTGCGGAAGGTGGTTTGCAACAGGAGTCCGCTAACAGCAAGAGCCGCTCCTCCCATCAGCGCCATAATGGCCTGAGGCAGTCGCGACTCTATGATGATGAAGCGCCAGGTGTCGGACGCTTCTCCCGTAACGTTTCCTGTAAGAACTGCCCATACGTCGGTCAGGGGAATGCTGACGCTTCCCATGGCGAGGTTGAGCACGAAGAGCACAACCAGCAACAGGGTTGCTGCCGTAAGGGCGACGATGGTTTGGGGACTTTTCATAAATGCAGCTTTGAGTCTTTTGAAAATGTTACGACTGCAAAGTTACATTTTTTCCTGCAACCGGCAAAAAATTTATTGAAGTTTCGAATGGCTTTTTATCCATCTCCACACCAAAGCGACGCCTGGAATGATGCAGGCCACGAGGTCGGCAAGTCCTGCTGCTGCCATCATGCTCGCATCGGCATGAAGCGTGGTGTAAGACTCGGTAGGAATCAGAACGCCCTGAAGCACAACGGCGTAGACCAGGAAGACAAGCAGCTCGCGGGTTGTTGCCTTGCTGTGAAAATCGAAACTGCTGTGGATGGTGTGAAAAATGCTTTTCACAGCCTCAGCTACGTACTTCTGAAAGCCAAACTCGGGCATTCTCCATCCCGTACTGCCCCACTCTGCGTTTGCGTTGCCAAGATTCATGTTGGCTTGATTCATTGTCAGTTCCATAAGCCTAATCATTTAATTCATGTTTCATTTTCTGATGCAAAAGTACAAGAGCCATATTACACCATGATGTAGAACGTGTTACAATCGTGTGACATTTGTATCTTTGTTCAGGAGTTAAAGGAGTTAAGGAGTTAAGGAGTTAAGACAAATGCCTTGGAGGATGAGGGAGTTAAAGGAGTTATCTTTGTTTGGGAGTTAAAGGAGTTAAGACAACAACTCCTGTAAGCAGCACGCCCTGAAGGGGCAGAAGCTCTTAGCCCAGGGCAACGCCCTGGGT
>OLQO01002001.1_pt1 | contig 11711 bp, 9 predicted proteins | sample 1672281 | NCBI WGS metagenome assembly OLQO01 (sample SAMEA3136667, study PRJEB25190) | human gut metagenome | biome: human gut; feature: human-associated habitat; material: faeces | place: Austria | collected 2013 | reverse complement strand
ATCGAGGTCATCAAAGACTCCCTGATCGTTCATCACGATCTTGCCGGACATGATCTCTTCGGCCGGGCAGCCGTAGACGCGGATCGTTCCGGCAGCACCGGTTGCTTCCATATCGGCTTTTAATGCGCAGGCCGCTGCGGCAACAGCAGTTCCAAGCAGGTTGTGTCCGCAGGCGTGTCCGACACCTGCCAGAGCATCGTACTCAGCCAGGAATCCAAGGAGTGGTTTTCCACTTCCCCAGACTGCGGTAAATGAGGTGTCGATACCGGCTGTTTTCCATGTTATTTTAAATCCCTGGCTTTCCAGATAATCTGCCAGGCATTTGGAAGAAAGTGTCTCCTGATATGCAAGTTCCGGGTGATGGAAAATGTAATCGGCAGTATGTACAAGTTCTTCCTGATGATCGTCGAGCCAGCTGGCAATAATATTGTCAGGTGTATGTTCGGTTGTTAGTTTATTCAAAATATAGATACCTCCTCATAGAATCGGGTGTTTATCTATCATTTTAGCATAGAAAAACAGGATGTAAATAGATTTCATAGCTTTCTTATATGAAAAGTAAAAAATAATGTCAATAAGCAGCAAATTCTATTCAACCGGATAAAGACCGTTCAGTACATCCAGATATTCCTGTCCAAATGTATCTACATAATCAGCAAGCGCAAGTTTAACTGCCTCTTCCCCTTTTTCACCAAGATTCAGGATTAGAGCCTGACTGACGGTATATTTTAAATGTGCTGTGTGGAAATTAAAATCTTTCATACAGGAAGTCCCAAGTTTGGCCTTTTTCTCAGCCAATTCTTTTACCTCTTCCTGCGAGAGCGGGTGTCCCCAGTCGAATTCGCAACGCTTGCCGCCCCAGCTCATAGATGTGGCAGTCGGTGTACAGACGAAGTCGGAACGGAAACCCTGGTAAACGGCATTATCTACATTGACGCAATAATATTTCCCATATTCGGTAATGTTATGCTTTTTCCATGCTTCACACCATGCACATTTTGCAATGTAAGTCTGAAGTGTCGGTTCGGTGCGAAGCGTTCCGAAGTCCATTTGTCCGGCGTAATCTGGTTTCCATTCACCGTATGCCTGATTGGTCATGGTAGTCAGTTCATCACCGTGTGCGAGTGCATTTGCCGCCATGCGGGCACCCCGCTCATTTCCATAGGTAGTCATTCCGGCAAGGATTGCGTCTTTTCCGGCTTCACCGCATAATTCAATTGCATGTTTGGCGAGAAATGCGAACATCATGGCGTGATGTTCGATTTTGCAGCTGACAGGACAGACTTTATTTTCATTTTCACTCATATTAAAAACTCCTTTCGACATTTGTAAGTGATAATCTATTTATTACAATACTACATTGTAGTGAAAAAGTCTCAAGAAAAGGCTTGATAAAAAGGAAAAAAGCGGTATGATAGTAAAAAAGAAAAAGCAATTACTTAAAAGTGAGAATAAAGTTGAAAATTAAAGAGGAAAAAAGTATGAGCAGGAAAAAGTTAAAAAATAGAAGACGAAAAGATCGTGCACAGAGAAAGATTCTGATTGCAGCAGTCTGCATAGCAGCAGTGATCATAGGTGTGGGAATCGGCGGGCATGTTATAAAAAAGAATGCCGGTAAAACGATGACAACGGCCGAGACGGAAAGTAAAAAGGCAGTATCAAAGAAAAAAGCAACTGCAAAAAAACTTACGATCAATGAGAATGAAACTGATGCATCCAATAAAGAAAATCAAGGCCAAAAAGATCAGGCAGATGACAGAAGTGAATTTGCAGTTCAACCAGGAAGAAAAGTGGGTACAACAGAACAATCGGATGAAAAAGTTGTCTATCTGACGTTGGATGACGGACCGTCTAAGAATACGCAGGCGGTGCTGGACATTTTGGATAAATACAATGCGAAAGCAACGTTTTTTGTTACAGGAGCCATGCCGGAATATAAAGATATGATCAAAAAGGCTTATGATAAGGGACATACGATCGGAATGCATACATATTCTCATGATTACGCAAAGGTGTATGCATCTGTTGATGCATATTTTCAGGATCTTGACCAGATTGGACAGCTTGTAAAAGAAGAGATCGGCTATGTTCCGTGTTTTATCAGGTTTCCGGGAGGATCTTCGAATACCATATCTGCAAGTTACACGAAGGGAATTATGACAACGCTTACGCAGGAGGTTCAGGCAAGAGGATATCAATATTATGACTGGAATGGAAGTTCGGGAGACGGGGCCGTGAGAACAACGGAACAGCTTGTGGATCAGGCAACCAGTTTCCATGACAATAATATCATCCTGCTGTCACATGATTCCGAGACCAAAGATACAACTGTGGAAGCGCTGCCGAAAATTATTGAATATTATCAGTCACAGGGATATGTGTTCAAAGCATTGGATCTTAACAGCTATGTTGCACATCATGGTGTGAATAATTAATTATATATGTAGGGAAATGTGTTGATGGTTGTTGTACTTATGCTGAATAGAATAACGGAAGATCTGGCGGAAAACATGTAAATACAAAGAAGAAAAATGATGTTATCAACCAGAGTGAGACTACAAAGCCAGGTTCTGTCTCGTGAGGAGAACGGGTCTTGCCGGAAATATATTCAGACATTCCAAATGAAAATATTACACTGGAATAAAAAAGCAGGATGTCTAAGATCAGGAAATTCCGGCCGAGAATCCCGGAATATGTGTAAAAAACAGAAACAGTAAAAAACATTCCGAGAAGCACACCCAGATACCGACAGTAAAAGAACGGTAAAACAACCGGATGCAGAGACAGATATTCCCATATGCTTACGAATAAAAAAGGAAAATATAAAAGTTTCAAATGTTCCCACACGGATTCATTAACCGGGCAGAAAAGTGCAACGATTGGAGACTGCCCGGATAAAAAATACAGGAAATGATTCAGTGTTCCGAGAAAGGCAGCGACCAGGACAAAATGCAGAGCTGTGCCTTGAATGCAGGAGATAATCTCTGTACAGACAGTATGAAAGATTTTTTTGAAATTGGTTGTAACATAATGGATAATATGGCTCATAAATTCAACCCCCATATCAATATATGAGAAAAATAAAAAAATATGAAAAAAAGTAAAAAAAGTACTTGCATTTTTAAAAACCTTATTATATAATAAGTCTTGTCGTTACGGAGAACGTAACACAGACAACCAAAGATGCGCGATTAGCTCAGTTGGTAGAGCACCTGACTCTTAATCAGGGTGTCCAGGGTTCGAACCCCTGATCGCGCACTATTAAATCACTGTTTTTGCAGACTGCGAGCTGCGGGGATGGTGATTTTTTTGTTGCTTATTTCCGGGAAAACTGAGGTCAATAATTTCTGATTGAACTTCGGATAAGTCTTGAGCCGGAAATACGTTCGTGTTAGTATAATCATAATTTACAATAGAAGAAAAGAGTGAGAAGATGAGCAGTCATACACTGGAAGGAAAGAAAAAGACACAAAATGGCGTGAAGCGGCTGATGTTCACGGTGCTTTCGATATTATTGGAAGTGGTGTTCCTGATTGGGATATTTAAGGGACTGAATGAATACGCGGTATTCATAGACAATCTGACCAGAATATTTGCCGTCATACTGGTTCTGAAAATATATGGAAGAAATGAGACTTCCTCGATGAAGACACCGTGGATCATCCTGATCCTGACATTTCCGATCCTTGGAGTAGCACTTTATTTTATGATCGGTATGAACGGTGGAACCTGGAAGATGCGGATGCGTTACAAAAGGATTGATGAGAAGCTTCTGCCACTTTTGCCGGAAAATAAGGAAGTGCTGGAACGTCTGAATGTGTCAGATCCGAAGGCGGGAAATGTTTCTAATTATATAGAAAGAAATGCGTGTTATCCGGTGTATCAGAATACGGATGTGACTTATTTTGATGAAGCGGTCAAAGGACTGGAGGCGCAGCTTACGGATCTTGCAAAGGCGGAGCAATTCATTTTCATGGAGTATCATGCAATTGAGGATGAATATGCATGGAGCAGGATACAGACGGTGCTGGAAGAACGGGTGAAAGCAGGAGTAGAGGTCCGGGTGTTCTATGATGACATGGGCTCGATCGGATTCGTAAATCTGAGCTTTGCGAGAAAACTGGAAGCGAAAGGAATTGCCTGCCGGGTATTCAATCCGCTGCTTCCGGGACTTAATATGTTCCTGAATAACCGTGACCACAGAAAGATTACAGTGATTGACGGAAAGGTTGGGTACACAGGCGGTTATAATCTGGCAAATGAGTATTTTAACTATACACATCCATACGGGGAATGGAAGGATACGGGAATCCGGCTGGAAGGAGATGCGGTGGCTTCGCTTACGGCAGCATTTTTGGAAATGTGGGAAGCATCCGGGAAGACTCCGGCCGATGTGGATGTTCTGGATATAGAGGCACAGAAAAAATATCTGGTACAGCATCCGTATCAGGCAAAGCAGACGGGATATATCCAGCCGTATGCGGACTGCCCGTTAGACGGAATCCAGGTTGGAGAGGATGTCTATATCAGTATCGTCAACAAAGCGGACAGATACTGCTGGTTCATGACTCCTTATCTGATTATCACGGATGAGATGACACATGCACTTTCGCTGGCGGCCAGGCGTGGCGTGGATGTGCGGATCATCACACCGGGAATCCCGGATAAGAAGCTGATCTACAGTATCACCAGATCGTTCTATCACAATCTGGTACAGGATGGTGTAAGGATCTATGAGTGGACGCCGGGGTTCTGTCATGCGAAGATGAGCGTAGCAGATGATTGCATGGCGACTTGCGGCACGATCAATCTGGATTATCGGAGCCTTTATCATCATTTTGAAAATGGGTGTTTTATGGCAGATTGTGATGCGGTGCTGGATATCCGGCGGGATATGGGGCAGACATTGGAACAGTGCAGGGAAGTGACGGAGAAGTATAAGTCCGGCCGGAGCGCGACTCTGCGGCTGGGACAGTTGTTCCTGCGATTGTTTGCGGAGCTGTTGTAGGAAAGAAGAAGGTAAAGGGACTGGGAATGCAGGTTTGCATTTCTGGTTCTTTTTATTCTTACATATTGACATATATCGAGATGCGATATATAATAGAACCAAGAAGAAAGCAAATTTTTTTACACTCAACTATCGAAAGCCGATATATAATGAAAGCAAATATAAGAAAGGAGCAATCACTATGAAAGTAAACAAAAATATGGTCTCAGGAAATACCGCAATGTTAATTCTCAAATTGATCTCAGAAAAGGATATGTACGGATATGAAATGATCGATACACTCTCAAAGAGATCGGACAATGTATTCGAATTAAAGGTAGGAACATTGTATCCGCTGCTTCACAGCATGGTACAGTCCGGATATTTGGAAAGTTATAACCAGGAGGCGAACGGGAAACTCAGAAAGTATTACCGGATCACACCTAACGGGAAGAAATATCTGGAGAAAATGATCGAAGAATGGAATGCTTATGCCAATGCAGTTACGAGCATGATCCAGTATTCCGTATAGCACAGGTAAGGCAGTGAAGGTGGCAGAAAAGGAGGGTGTTAGATATGAAGGAAAGAGAATATCTGAAAGAACATGGGAAGAAGATTACCGATTCGTCTGTAAGAAAAGAGATTGTAAATGAATATGAAGCGCATATAGAAGACTGCAAAGTCGCATTAATGGAATCAGGGATGACGGAAGTTGAAGCAGAGGAAGAAGCAGTCCGCCAGATGGGCGATCCGCAGGAAGCAGGTGAAGCAATGGATAAGATCTATCATAAAGTGTTTGATTCCAATATGTTTCTGTGGATGCTGGCACTGGGATGTATACCGATTGTATGTGTGTGCATTTCTTATCTTATCGCAAGAGATCCGAACGCATTTTTATGGTTGTGGAATGAGGCACTTGGCCTGAATAAAATCCCGGCAGTTATACACCGGAATATCGGAATCGGATTTGCTGTCTATGGAATCGGATTGAGCTTCTGGGAGAAATACACGGGCAAAGCTTTATTCTATGCAGTCGGAAGAGACTGGGGGCAGGGATGTTACGTTGCAAACAGCGGGCTGGTACTTTTTATCTCGGCATTATGTTTTGTTCCGAGTTTCCCGGTGAAGGGATATGCAGGAATCCTCTGCTGTGTATTGATAGCATGTCTGCTGAATATGGTACTGAGAGGATTTATGAATCTTTTGCAGAGCAGAAGAGAGACCAGACTTTTATGGGAGATTGGAACGGCAGATACCAGAATTAACTGGAAGGGAAAAGGATATCTGTGCGGACGTCATATGAAAGTAAGAGTACAGGGATCTGAGAAAGGAACGGAGATCCCGGCAGGAGCACCGGTGATGGTTGTCGGAATGGAGGGATTTAAGCCGGTGGTGGCGCAGGTATAAAGAGAGAGACGTTAGATCTTGGATAGTAAGCGTATAAAGAGAGAGACGTTAGATCTCGGATAATAAGCGTGTATGAAAAATGAGAGGCAAAAGTTATGAATAAGACGGAAAAGCGAATGAAGATATTCACGCTGATCATGCAGGTGATCATCCAGGCAGTGCTATTATTTCCGTGGATGAACATGGGGACATGGAAATACAATGTGCCGGAATATCTGATAAAATTGGCTGCTTCGGGCGATGGGATGAGTTACATAAAGAAAAGTCTGAAGCCTTTGGGAGTACTGGACGGTGCAGATGAACAGATGATGGTTCAGATACTGATGCTGTTCATCTGTGAACTGGTAATGGTACTGGTAATCCAGGTGATAGGAATTGTGAATCTGATACTGGCTTTAAGCAATCACCATAAACTGCTTCTGGATATCATGTCACTGATCGCAGGATGTATGATATCATTTCTTGGGGCAGATGGGGCAGTATTTTCAGATCCGCTGTCACAGGTGTATCCATTTTTACTGGTAGTGCTTCTGGTGATCAATTTGATCGGTGCGAAGCTGATTGATTCGTGGCAGGAAGAGAAAAAGATACAGGAAGAAGTTAAAGCCAGAGAGAAAAATTACAAAGAAGAAAAGGAAAAGCATCTGGAATTTTCGGGGAAGTATCCGAAAGGATTCTATACGGTCCTGTGGAAGAATTTTAAAAGTTCAAAAAGAGATTTTATTGTTTACGTAAGTATGAACCTGCTTCCGGCGACGCTGATATTTTCCGGAGTCGGAATGGCACAGATGCTGGCACCATTCAATAAAGAAGGAAATATACTGACGGGGCATGGAATCACGGCAATTCTGCTGGAATTCCTGATCGTGAGTCTGATCGCATCGCTGATGCTGATGATCACGAATCTGTTGTCATATTTCAGAAAACGGATGAGAAATTACAGTATATTTTCTACTCTGGGAATGCGGAAGTCTACACTTTATGAAGTGCTTGGGGCAGAGATTGTGGCTGGAATTCTGGGAATGCTGATCGGGGGAGCCTGCATCGGAAGTGTGATCCTGTGTATCATCCGCAGAATCTTCATGGCAAGATCCGGAGTGGAAGCACAGCCGGCGAAGATTACAGGATTCACATATTTGATCGCAAGTCTTATCCTGATCGGAATATCCGGGATTGGACTGATGATCCTGCGGGATTTCTTCCTGTACAGGGAACTAAAAAAAATGCAGCTGGGCGATGTGGAAAAGGAGAAGATGCCGGAAAAACGGATCGGTCTGTGGCTTACAATTGGCCTGGTCATTGTGGTATTTGGAATCGTGAATTTCGGAATGCGGAAGAATGCCGAAGGGTTACGGATACTTTTATTTATCTTCCTGGGCATTTATCTGGCGGAAAAGTTTGGATTTGGATTGTTCCTGAAAGTGCGGAAGCATAAAAAGAGTTATTATGCAAAGTTGATCCCATATAATTCATTTTATTACCGTTTCAAGAGTACATTCCGTTATGTGTACGTGATCAGTCTTATACCGGTATTGATATTGTTCTTATTTGGAAAAGATATGATCTCAGCGAAGATCGTGCAAAAGCCGGAAGGACTGTTCCCGTATGATTTTGTATGTATGGCAACGGAAGCGGATGAGACATTCTGGAAACAGCTGCAGGAAAAATATGACGTGAAATTCCAGGAGTATCCGATGGTACGCGTGACGAATGTGGATAATTCGGAAAAGTTGGATGATGCCAGAGCAGTGATCATGCCGCAGGGACAGCATATAGGCATCTCGGAGACGACGTATAAAGAACTGAATAAGGCACTTGGAAAGAAAAGTGAAAAAATGAATCTATCTGCTGACGGAAAGGAAATCTATATTATTTACCAACAGGATAAGAGTACGAAGGCACATCCACTGGATTACCTGAATTCGAGAAAAGAGCCGTACCTGCACATCGGACAGCCGATAGAATCTTATGGATTTCTTGATCGGGAAAAGATCTATCCGACACGAACCGTAAAGGGTGAAAAGACGGATATCCTGACAGGTGCATTCCGGCAGGGAAGAGAGGAGAATCTGGTTGTATTTTCGGATGAATATTTTGAAAAGGTTCAGGACGACTGGAAGAAATATAATTGGATCACCGGAGATCTGGTTGAGGAGGGTGAAGCAGAAGAAGGAGTGACGATCCATCACTGGCCGACAAAGCTTGTCCTTTTAAATGTGAAAAATGCAGATTATCAGAAGATAGAAAAAGAGCTCCAGGCTTTTCGGAAGGTACATAAAGAGGATGAAAGATTTGACAAGGATGTATTATCCTGCTATTCCAAACGTACAACGATGGAACAGATTGAAAGCGAACGCTTTATGACAACGGTAGTAGATATATTTATCATGGGAGCATTTCTGCTGGGAAGCGTTCTGGTCATTTACTTGAAATATGAATCTGAGATGACGGACAAGAAGAAGCGGAATCATTTCTTAACCTGTATTAGAATGAGCTCGAAAGAAAGAGAAAAGCTGATCCGGACAGAGACGGGAATCTTTTTCTGGATCCCTGCAGCAGTTGCGGTTGTTATGGTGCCGGTGTTAACCGGGGAGATATGGAACATGCGGGAATATACGAAGGCTGACTGTGTACATTATCTGCGATATCTGTTGATCTTTGCAGTTATATATCTTGTAGTGCAGGGCATCGGTGTAAAGGTGATTGAGCAGTATACAATAAGAAAGGTAGAAGGAAAGCATGAAAGAAATATTAAAGGTAAATAACCTGATCAAGAAATTTCCAAAAGCCGGTGGGAAGATTGATGATGCGGATGCGATTTCGGTACTGAAAGGCATTAACTTTGATGTAGAACAGGGAGAGTACGTCGGAATTATGGGTAAATCCGGCTGTGGAAAGACAACACTTCTGAAGATCCTGGGATTTATGGATCAGCAGACGGACGGAGATGTGATCTTTGACGGTGCGAATACGAATGAGCTGTGGAAAGAAGAACTTACGGATATCAGACGTAGAAAGATCGGATTTGTATTCCAGGATTTTAATCTGATGGACAGTCTTTCGGTAAAAGAAAATATCATGCTTCCGGTATTGCTGGATAAAAAGGAACAGAAAGAATGTGAAGAGAAAGCGGAAGCATTGGAAAAGCAGTTTGGGATTGAACATCTTCAGGAAAAGAATCCTTATGAACTGTCTGGCGGTGAGCGGCAGAGAGTGGCAATCTGCAGGGCGCTGATCAATGATCCGAGTATCATATTTGCAGATGAGCCGACGGGAAACCTCGACTCAAAATCCGGAAAAGTTGTTGCGGAGGAATTCCGGAAAATCAATGAGGAGTTAGGGAAGACCCTTCTGATGGTAACGCATGATCCACAGATGGCAAGCCGGTGTAAGAGAGTGATATTTCTGAAAGACGGATATGTGATGAATGATGTGAGAAAAGAGGGCACGGAAGAAGAATTTTACAGAACGATCATTGGGGAGATGGAGAAGTTTTAAGATGAGATAATATATAGATGGTGATATGGGCTATGCGGCGGAAGATAATTCTGCCGCTTTTTTTACGAAAAATAATCTTGTAATCATATGAACAATATGCTATTCTGAATGCACTTCAAAGAGTGACTTCTACAAACTCTTAAGTATTTCTAGGCCAAAAGGCATCAAGTTTCGACCGTTTCACACCTAAAAATGTCTGAAACATATTTCCGACTTGAGAGAACACGAAAATTTTATAATCTATTCAGGAGGACGTGCCTATGACAAACAAACTTCAACAGTATTTCCCGATGATTCGGACAAGGGAGGAGGTGTTGAATGAGATTGAAAGTAAAAGCAGATTAAAAAATTTATTTTATGAGTGGACAGAGGAAAATCAAAATGAATTTCTGGATTTTTGTACCGGAGTGAAAGGTATAAAAATCATGTATGATTTCATGATAAAAGAAATTCTGAATCCGGAGAATACACCGGAGAGAGTAAATGAATTACTCACGTTACTTCTCGGACAAAGAGTGAGAATTGTAGACGTATTACCAAATGACGGAACAAGATTAGCAGATGAATCTACGCTTCTTATTACAGATATGGTAGTACAACTGGAAGATGGAAGTATTGCGAATCTGGAAATTCAGAAAATCGGATACTATTTTCCGGGAGAAAGAAGTGCCTGTTACTCAGCAGATCTGTTGCTTCGGCAGTATAAGAGAGTGAGAGGAATCAAAGGAAAACGATTCTCTTACAGAGATATCAAGCAGGTGTATACGATCGTGTTATTTGAAAAAAGTCCAATAGAATTCCAGAAATTTTCCAATAATTATATCCATCGTTTTATGCAAAAATCTGATACAGGGGTAAATATAAATTTATTACAGGAATATCTGTTCATACCTCTTGACATATTCAAAAAGAATCAGCAAAATGAAAATAGAAGTGTAAAAATAGAAAACCGGCTGGAAGCATGGCTTGCGTTTTTCTGCATGGATGATCCGGAGACGATTATAGATATTATAGAGAAATATCCGGATTTTAAAGAAATGTATGAACAGGCTTATGATGTCTGCCGGAATATCGAAGAGGTGATGCAGATGTTTTCGAAAGAATTGCTGGAGTTAGACAGGAATACAGTAAAGCTGATGATTGATGATATGCAGAAGGAGATAGACTGCCAGAGAGAGCAGTTGAGTCAGAAGGATGAGGAGATGTTAGAAATGAGGAAAGAAATACAACGATTACAGCAGCTATTGGATAAAAAATAGCATGAAAAATGTCAAAAGAATTGTTTTAGATACTTATAAAAATAACTAGTCAGTTGAAAGAGGTGATGTAGATGTTTTCGGAAGAATTGTTAGAATTAGATCGAAATACAGTAGAATTCATGATTGAAGATATGCGGAGGCAGATAGAAGAGAAAGATGAGCAGATAAAACAACTAGATGAGCAGATAAAACAACTAGATGAGCAGATAAAACAACTAGAAGAGCAGATAAAACAGAAAGATGAGCAGTCAAGACAACTGGATGAACAGATAAGACAACGGAATAAACAAATAAAAGAAAGTGATAAGCAAATAAGACAACTGGATGAACAGATAAAAGAAAGCGATAGGCAGATAGGACAGTTGGATGAACAGATAAAAGAAAGCGATAGGCAGATAAGACAGTTGGATGAACAGATAAAACAATCAGAACAAGAAATACAAAAAATGGAGGAAGCAAAAGAGTAATACATAGCCTGGCTGTCTCAGGAACGTGAAATAGCCAGGAGACTGTAATTAATTCTGTGTAAACTCTAAAAGAGCTATATATCCTCTTGGATT
>OLQO01001991.1_pt1 | contig 11758 bp, 16 predicted proteins | sample 1672281 | NCBI WGS metagenome assembly OLQO01 (sample SAMEA3136667, study PRJEB25190) | human gut metagenome | biome: human gut; feature: human-associated habitat; material: faeces | place: Austria | collected 2013 | reverse complement strand
GGGATTGGTCAATCTCGGCCGACTATATTTGGCTAAAATAATCCGACGCTAACAGAGGAATTCGCCGCCTATCTGCGGTTGAGCTATAGCACTGTCTATCGCATGGTGCGCGATGGGCAGCTCAAGGCCGTTCGTATCCGCGAGCAGTGGCGTATCAACGTCCCCGAGTCGCTCAAGATGCTCGGGTACTAAGGCGGCCCTCATGTCAAACAATACAAGGGCGGTCGTTGAGTTGTCGCGGGGAGCCGACCCGCTAGAGGCCGCGAAAGTCGGCTGTCTCAACGGCGCGACCCTATGCAACGCCGACATTTACGGCATGGGGACGTTCGGGCTTGGCATGGAGCGCGAGCAGGCGCTCCTGTCCGCTGAGGACGTTGACGGGGACTGTATCCTGCACATTGCCGCGCCCGACAGCGGGCATGAGCTTGAGGTCCGCTGCTCTGACTGGCTTGCCGACAGGATCGAGCGCATGGACGCCGAACTTAAGCGGCGCGGAAGGCTTGCGAGAAAGGCGGCAGACCCCATGAGGTTTGCTTCTCGGGAGGCATATGGCGAGTAAAGACCGTGGGGGCGTGGAGGAGTACACAAGGCTCCATGTTGGCGGTCTGAGAGTGCTCGCGAGCATAAGTGTTCAGGCTGCGGTTTTCTGCTGCCTTATCCGCTACCAAGGCAAGGACAGCGGGTCGGGCTGGATGTCGTATAGAGTTCCTCCAGACGTCGATGACCGCTATGTGGTCTGCATGCCAGCCAGCAAAATTGCTCAAGAGCTTGGCATCGGCGTGGACAGCGTCTATCAAGCTCTCCAACGGCTCAAGAAGAGGACGGTAAAAATAGCCTGCGACAACGAGGAGGGCTATGAGGAAAGGCCGTTGATTGAGACTGTTGAGGGCGAGAGCGGCAAGCGCGGCTCAGCTGCCGTCTATATAGTCCATGCGCTGAACGCGCCGCTCTCGGAAACAAACCTGTTCATCCCGGAGCTGTCAGCCGAGCAGGAGTCTGTAACACCTAATGCTGATGCTGTAGCAAAGAATGCTGATGCTGTAGCAAAGAATGCTGATGCTGTAGCAAAGAATGCTGATGCTTTAGCAAAGGAATGCTATTCGGATAGCATCAGCTTAATTAATAGTACTTATAGAACTGATAGTACTTATAACCAAACTGATATGCGCAACTCAGGTTTCGATTCCGGTGAACAGGCTTTGTATGAGGTCGATCGAACGATGTTCCATGCCGATTGCCCACAATGCGGGTCGAGGTTCGTTGCGAGGTTCAACGATGACGGCAGACCGTTCGGTACCTGTTCGAAATGCATGGAAGAGGTAGCCGCGCCGCTGCCCGATAACAGGGCAACAGCAAAGAACGGGGACGGCAACTAAGTCCTCATAGATACGGGCACTATCGAGCGACCGTCCGATTCTAGAGTTCATGGAGAATAAGCAATGAGAACAACTAACCAGATGACGTTTGCTGTCAACGCCGCCCTCACTGTCGAGGAGTACGGCAGGGAGGCGCTTGAGGCGGGGACCGTGGTCTACGCAGGGGACGGCGCTCCCGTCTACGAACCCGGAGACTCGGGGGTCTACGACCTGACGACCGAGAGCGGCAGGAGGGCTTGGAAGGCCAACGCCCCCGAGGGCGTGACGAGGACCATTATCGAGGACGGCGAGCCGTGGTTCGATTCGTTCGTGGGCATGTTCTCCGAACAGCTCGCGGACTGGATGGAAGTGCGGGGCGTGACCCTCTAGGAAGGCGCGGCGCGGGAGGTAGGGCCGCGCCGACAGCGCCCCGCTGCTCAGGGCAGACAATGCTGCCTGAATCGTAGCATATTTTTAAGTACCTTTGCGGCTGAGGGGGTTAGTATATAACTGCCCAGCGTGACGCGCCAGACACGGCAGGCGCATATGCGATGACCTGCGGATATGCCGTCTAAAGCTCTCAGATGCCCTTTTTTAGTTTTAAGGCGGTTGCAGTGCCTAGCTCTCACGCCAGCCACCAGACAGCCGTTAAGGGCGGTCCTGCGGCTTCTCAGGGGCATTTCCGAATAGCCGACCGATTCGCTTTAGGGGTGGTTCAGATACTGAGGCGGGGAGAGATTAGCCCGACGCTGGCGCGGTTCAGGCTCTACTGGTTCGTGGCGCTCGACATGGAGCGGCAGAAAACGCGGCGAAAGATTGACCTCATGCGCCCCGAGGGAGACCCGAGGAGGGAGAGGGCGCTCTACTGCATGGAGAGGCAGGAGGAGGTGCTGGACCGCGCCTACGCCGACATGCGCGAGATGGCCCCGGCAGTCGGCGAGAGGGCGGTGGAGGTCATAACGGCCCACTACCTAGAGGGCGAGGACTGGCATGACCTGAGCGCGAGGATCGGCATAGCCTACGACAAGTGCAAGAAGATAGCGTACAGGGCGTTCAGGGAATACGACGCCGAGACATAGAGAAGGCCGCAGGGGGGGCGAACCCTTGCGGCCTTTTTCGTTTCGTTCTCCGGGCGTGGTTTATGACCCACGCCCCGCTCTCTAATTCCTGACCGAGTACCGCTTCCCGCAGTGGTTGCAAAGGTACTCGCGCTTTCCCTTCCTGCCCATGGCGGCACCGACAACCATGCCCTCAAGGCCGAACGTCTCGGCGCCTATGAGCGCCTTTCCAGCGCTGGTTGACTTCGACGTGTTGTTGAGGAACGTGACGTCGGTCGAGTCGCATTTGGGACAGCGGAGTCCTGCCTTGCGCTGGGCCTTCTTCACCTTATCGGGGGTCGTGTCGAGCGTTTCTTGGCTTGGGGCCGCGACCGGCTTTTCGGCAGTTTCGGGCTTCGTCGTTGAGGTCGGCTTCTTCTTGTCGTCCTGAAGCTCGCGCCTGCCCCATTCGGTATTCCTGAGTACCAAGGCGCAGACCAGGCAGACGGCGAACGCGGCGCACCAGTACGGCGCATACTGTCTGTAGTCCTCGACGATAAGCGAGCACGCAGCCACGGGCAGTGTCACGAGAAATCCGATGCCGCCAAGCAGCAGGACGATTAACTCCACCAGAAACGGCGGCTCTTTCTTTGAGGTCATATAAATGCCCTTTCTAAACTGCACTATCTGCGACCTGCCGGGCAACTACGTATCGGTGTTGTGCTCAACTCGTCTGACAGGCCTTTTTGTTTTCGCGCGTCCCCGAGGGGCTTAGTAGCGCCCATGCCGGAGCGCCGGCGCCTGTCCGGTGGGGTCGGGCGCTGCCCGTCTACTTTGCGAGCAGGAACCTGAGGACGACAATCGGGAGAATGACCGGGGCGAGGACAATCCCGAGTAGGTAAATCCAAAGCGTGCCCTTCATGGCTATCGACCTTCCTTTCCTGTTGCGATAGCGGCTGACTCGATTCTAGCCCTCACTGGACGTGAACGGGACGTGTTCGCTCCGCCTCTCCATGCCGCTCAGCTCCATCTGCTCATTTGCGTACACGGCTATGAGTTCGCGGCGGTGCGCGTTGCATCTGCGGTAGGCGTCGCGGATGCCGTTGAGCCGTACCGTGTTGAGCGCCAGATGCTCAGCCCATCCAACGAGGTCCTTCCTGTCCTCGGGGCTTAGCTCGCGGTAGCTGCCCAGCAGTTTGCGTTCGTCCTCAGCCAGCGGGGTCCTCTTGTTGCGTCTCTTGCTCATGCCCAGTCCTTTCACTCGATTTGGGGCGTGAAGGCGATTCCTGAGCCGATTCGGTACCAGATTCGGTACCAACGGTACCGAGAACGAAACTGAAACCAAAAGCAGCCCAGAGCGATTAGATGCCCTGAGCTGCTATTTCAATACATGGTAGGGGCGGTGGGACTCGAACCCACAATCCTTGCGGCGAGAGATTTTAAGTCTCCTGCGTATGCCAATTCCGCCACGCCCCCGTGAGACTAGAAGTCTAGCACAAGCCGTCCGTTACGCGTTGACGGCCATCGAGTGTTGGCCCGACTTCTCCAGGAACTCCTGGAACTTGGCTTCGTCGCCCTTGTTCTTGTACTGCAGGGCCAGCAGGTATTCCAGGCGGCAGCTCTTGACCTTGTCGTCACCGGCCTCCTTGAGCATGCGCTCCAGCTCGGGAATGTCGTTGTGGCGCTTCAAGATCATCGTGTCGTACATCAGCTGGCATTCGTGTGCGACTGCCTCGGCCTGACCGCCCTCAAAGCCCTCGATCTCGTGCAACAGCTCCTTGGACTTTTTGCGGTCCTCCTGGCCAACGTAGTAGTTAAAGGCCTTAATCACCAGGTCGACGCGCTGCATCTTGGGCAGATTGAGTCCCAGCAGCAAATCGAACATCTCGTCGGCGCGCTTGTGGTCCTCGCGCAGCAGATAGGAGTTCAGGCGCAGGTAGTCGCGGTTATAGCGCGGGTACAGCATGCTGGTGAGCTTGCTGTCGAGCAAGCGATCGAAATCGTCCCACTGCTTGGCAGCCATAAGCTGTTGCAGGCGCTTAAACGTGGTGCGTTTTTTGACGCTAAAGAACACCGACACGGCGATGCAGATGATAACGACGGTGGTCCAGAGGGTGCGGGAATCGGGCATATTGGGGTCCTTAGTCGCTCATAAAGCGAGCGGTATGACAACACGTACTAGATGTATTATACGCAGCGCGCAAGCAAACTGGCATAAAAGCTCATCGAGGCTGAGTGCCATCGCTCGCTGCGGTACACTTACCTAAAGTAAACCACGAAGGGAGACATTACCTATGAAGAAGATCGTTTTGGCTTGCGGTGCTGGCGCTGCTACTTCCACGCTCGTTGCCCAGAAGGTCGCTACCCTGCTCGACGCCAACGGTTACGCCGACAAGTACGAGATCGTGCAGTGCGCCATCTCCGAGGCCAAGGACGTTTGCGACGAGGGCGCCGACCTGCTGATCGCCACCACCGTTGCCCCCGAGGGCCTCACCTGCCCGTACGTGAGCGGCGTGCCCTTCATGACCGGCATGAACCGCGTCGCTGCCGAGAAGGCCGTTCTCGACGTCATGGCTCAGTAGGCGCTGACTGCATGAGTGAACAGAACGCCAATCCGGTAGAGCTCTTTGGTATGCGCGTTGCCCATGTGGGCATTAACGCCGCCGACCCGGCAGACGCCTTGGAGATTGCGGAGCTGTTCTCGACGATGATGGGCCTGCCCGTTATCGAGACCCCGGTTTCGTACTTTAACGATTCGCTGGTCGAGGTCATGAAGCAGAACGGTCGTGGCACCAAGGGCCACATTGGCTTTGCCGTCAACGACATCGATGCGGCCGAGAAGTGGTTTGCCGAGCGCGGGCTCGAGGTCAACGAGGAGTCGCGCGTACTGCTGCCCGACGGCGGCACCAAGCTCGTGTACTTTAAGCGCGAGTTCGCCGGTTTCGCCGTGCATCTGTGCCGCGAATAGCGCGCAAGCTGCTTTAGCTAACGAAAAAATGGGGTAAGGCGCGTGGCCTTGCCCCATTTTTAATGCCGAGAGGGTGACTGACGGGCTGCTGTAAATCGAAGGTGAATGGTTTTCCGCGAAGTGAACGAGTGAAATCGAACCCCTGGAGCATCGACGCTTTGGAGACGCCGTTTCCTGCGGTTTTGTCAGGTTTTTCTTGCGGTTTTGGCGCCAAAAAGTGCGGATGCTTCGGGGGTCCAAAATAGGTCGTTCACTTCGCGGAAAAGCATTCACCTTCGATTCGTGAGAGGCGCCCCTACCGCGGCAGGCGAATCGTAAAGCGGCTGCCGACGCCCTCGACCGAGGTCACGCCGATGACGCCGCCGTGGCTATCGACGATCCACTTGGCGATGGCGAGCCCCAGACCCGAGCCCTGCGCGCCGGCATCGCGCGCGTTGTCGGCACGGTAGAACCGCTCGAACGCGTGAGCTGCGGATTCCTGGTTCATGCCGATGCCCTCGTCTTCAACGGCTATGTCGACCGTGCCCGCATCCGGCGCTACGCCAAACGAGATGGGCGTGCCCGCGTCCGAATACTTGGCGGCGTTCTGCACGATCACGCGCAGAGCCTGCTTCACGAGCGCGACATCGACGGATGCGTCGTAGCGCGGGTCGCTGGCAAACGCAGCGTCAAAAGCCAGCCGATATGTGTGCCCGGCATCGATCATCTTTGATTCTTCGCAAACCTCGCCGACCAGTGCAGCCAGGTTGGTATTCACGCGCCGCAGCACGGTGCGGCCGGCATCTCCGCGTGCCAAAAACAGCAGTTGTTCCACGAGCTCCTGCATGTGCTCGCTTTCGGCCTTGAGCGAGGCGATGGACTCTGCCAGCACGGCCGGGTCGTCCTTACCCCAACGATCGAGCATGTTCACGTAGCCCTGAATCACCGCGATGGGCGTGCGCAGCTCGTGGCTCGCGTCGTTGACAAAGCGCATCTGCTGCAGCTTGGCCTCTTGCATCTGGCGCAGCAGGCGGTTGAGTGCAACCTCGATGCTTGCCAGGTCGGCGTCGCCGGTGGTGACGCTCGGCGAGTCGACGCTTGCGCGCTCGATGGCCTGCTCCAGTGTTTCCATCTTGCCGCCGGCGAGTTGCATGCGGCCGAGTTCATCCACGCGCAGTGCCAAGTCGTTGAGCGGTGCCATGGTGCGGCGTACGCGCCTCGCGCCGCCGAGCATGTTGAGCACGCTGATGACCTGCCAACCTACAACGACAAGGTAGAGAGGCCATAGCGTGACGAGGTCCTGCGCGAGGGGGAAGGTCTTGGTGGTGCGCGCAAGCTCGACGGTATAGGTGAGCGTGGCCAGGTCCCAGCCGCGCGCGGGCGTCAGCGATATGCCGTGAACGGTGGCGCCGGGGATCCACCCCGCGGCAAACACGCCGTCGGGCAGCGTCTGGTTGTATCCATAGACGAGGATTGCCGCTGCAATCACCACCAGCAGCAGATCGAGCCAGACGTAGCTCATCAGGCGGCGCCACATATAGCTCCAGTTGATGGCACGGGCGATGGATGTGACGCGCTTGGTCTCGGCGTTACGCGCGGCAGACATAGCCTACCCCGCGCACGGTCTGGATGATGCGGGCACTGCCGCCGTCCTCGATTTTGGCGCGTAAGTGCGCGATGTGCACATCGACGTTGTTGGTGTCGCCTACATAGTCGTAGCCCAGCGCCTCGTGCGCAATGCGCTCGCGCGTGAGCACGGTGCCGGCATGTGCCATAAGCAGGGCGAGGACATCGAACTCGCGGGCCGTGAGCGCGATGGGCGAGCCGCCGACCGTGACTTCGCGGCGGTCGGGGTCGAGCGCGACCGAACCCACGGTGAGCGCGGCGGGGGAGGGCACGGCAGAGGTCTTGGCCGAGTCGCCAGTCGGGGGTATCGCAGCGGCGCTCCCGACTGTGCCGCTCGCTACGCCAGTCCCGGCGCCGGCGCCGCCAACGCTCGAAGCCGCCCGCACGGCCTCCGAGCGCTTCAGCGCCACACGGATCCGTGCGAACAGCTCCTCGATCGCAAATGGCTTGGTCAGGTAATCGTCGGCGCCGGCATCGAGCCCGGCCACCTTATCCATAACGGCATCGCGAGCGGTGACCATGATCACCGGCACATCCTTGTGCTTGCGTACGCGCCGCAGGACCTCCATGCCGTTGAGTTGCGGCAACAGCACATCGAGCAGAATCAAATCGTAGTCGCGCTCCAGTGCCAGGTCCACGGCGGTGCGGCCGTCGGCGGCGTGCTCCACCTGGTAGCCCTCGTGCTCCAGCTCGAGCGTCACAAAGCGGGCAATTTTCTCCTCGTCCTCTACGATCAGGATTCGTGCCATACGTGCCCCTATCTGCGATTACTTGTCGTCGTTCAGATTTTGCTTGATGCCGTCCGCGGCATCGGCGGCGTGATCCATCAGGTTGTTGATGCTGCCGGGCACGTCGCCATCGCTGTCGATGCGGTAGCGCATGCCAAAGAATAGGCCAAGCAGCATCAGCCATATCGTGGCGCCCCAGGCAAACAACGCGACGATGGGGATCAGGATAGGAATGTTGAGGATGATCGCATCGCGGCGCGTGGCGATAAACTTTGTGTCCAGGCTCAAGCGGAAGAGCTTTTTGAGGTACTCCCACACGCTGTCCATCTTCTTGGAGAAGTCGGTCTTCTCGCTCGACTTCTCGTAGGCGGCCTGCGCGGCGACCATCTCGGCCGAGGGCTCGTCGACCGGCACGGACTCGGTGGCGGCGTGCGCCGACGTGGTCTGGGTTTTGCCCTGTGACTCGAGCCAAATGATGGCATCCAGGACGTTGCCGTCGGCGGCATCGAGTGCTGCCTTGGCATCGGTGTAGCTCACGTTGCACTTGGTGCGGATGGTTTCAACTTTTTCGAGGTCGTCCATGACCTGTCCTTTCGTTCGATGGGCGCGACGCCGGGCGATCTGCCCGGGCGCGAGCGTTGCGTTCGGCGGCCTGCGTTGCGCGGCGCCGCCCCGCCCTTGGTCGAACTCTATAGTGCAGGTTATAGATTAAGCGATTCTTGAGCCAAGATTAATGTTGGATGAGTTTTTGGGTGGTGCGGAGGCGGGCTGGGGCAGAAAAGGCAGGTTTTGCGTGGCGAGAAGGAGGGGCGGTCTGATCTTTGGGACAGCTGATGGCGAGGTCTAATACTTTCCCGAGAAGTGAACGAGTGAAAACGGACCCCCGAAGCATCGACACTTTAGAGGTACCGTTTCCTGCGGTTTTGATGCCAGAATCCTGCGTTTATGCCGTTGAAAAATGCTGATGCTTCAGGGGTCCAAAAACAGACGTTCACTTCGCGGAAAAGTATTAGACCTCGATAGCAGAGGATGGGGTGCCGGTAGCAAAGCGGCGTCAAGGGTTGGTCGAGCAAGCGGTTTCCCCATTGATGTCCGCACGGCATGTGACACTTACTTTACCGCCCTGTTCTGCCTCGGCGGCATGTACCCAAACAACGACCCTCTAAGGAGTTCGATACCAATGAGCGATAACACCAAGCATCTCGCAAAGAAGTGCGTCAAGGACGCGGGGCCGTGCCTCGCGTTGTGCCTTGCCGGCGCAGCGGTCGCGCTGCTGGCTGTTCTGGGGCCATTCGACGTGCTCCGAAGTGCCAGTTCTCTGCACGTTTGCATGGCCCTTGCCGGCGCCATGATGACCGGCGGCGTGCTCGATCTGGTTTTTTGGGTGCTTGACCCGTTTGGATGGAAGAACGAAGGGTAAGCCCTAAGGGCTGGAACGGTTGGCTTAGTGATCGTGCAGAATGTGGGCTAGCGACTTACAGGGAAGTGGTAATCCGATGACGGTCTATGTAACAGGCGATATTCATGGCGGCGCTGACATGCAAAAGCTCCGCGACTGGGAGCTTGGGGATAGCCTGACGAGCGACGACTATCTGATTGTCGCGGGCGACTTTGGCTTTCCGTGGGATTTCTCTGCCGAGGAGTGCGCCGACATCGCCTGGCTGGAATCGCGTCCCTATACCGCGCTGTTCGTCGACGGCAACCACGAGCGTTTCGATCATTGGGCGGAGCGCCCCATGGAGTTGTGGCACGGTGGGCTGACGCAGCGCCTATCGGATACCTCTCCCATCCGACGCCTGACGCGCGGCGAGGTTTTTGAGCTCGATGACTCAACGATCTTTACTATGGGCGGTGCCACGAGCGTGGACAAGGAATACCGCATACCGTATTCCAGCTGGTGGCCACAGGAGCTGCCGGACGAGCGCAACTTTGAGGAGGCGCGGGCAAAGCTCGACAGCGTGGGCTGGAAGGTCGACTACGTGATCACCCACACCTGCTCTACGCGCATGCTTTCGCCCACGCTTTATCCGGCACCCGGCTGGAATTACCCCGCCGTTGATCGGCTTACGGCATTTTTCGATGAGCTGGAAGACCACTTGGATTACAAACGCTGGTACTACGGGCATTTCCATCGGGATGCCAACCCGGCCGAGCGCCACACCGTGCTCTACGACTGCATCGTTCGCCTGGGCGACGAACTCCAGCCCTGGGATGTTGCGTAGGGGCGAGGCGTTTGGCTACTCGGCAGTTACAGTGATGTTCTCGCGATGCGCACGGATGACGTCCCAGCTAAAGTATTCGACCAGCTGCTTGGCAGAGCGCGGTGTGGTGTCCGGTGCGATGCCCGTTTGCCCGGCGAGCCAGCCCAGCAATGCCTCGGGTGTGCCAAAGCGGGCGCGGAGCTCGCCCAGGTCCAGATCGCGATCGCGCTTGGAAAGGCGGCGGCCGTCCGGTGACATGAGCAGCGGAATATGTGCGTAGTGCGGCGTGGGAAGTCCCAGCAGATGCTGCAGGTAGATTTGGCGCGGCGTGGAGCCCAGCAGGTCGCATCCGCGCACGACCTCGGTGACGCCCATGGCAGCGTCGTCGACCACCACGGCTAGCTGATAGGCAAAAACGCCGTCGCTGCGGCGCACCAAAAAATCGCCGCACTCGGTGGCGAGTGCCTCGCATTGGGCCCCGTACGTGCGGTCCACGAATTCGACCACGTCGCCTGCGAGGTCGTCGATGTCGGGCACGCGTAGGCGCGTGGCCGGGGCGCGCAGGGCACTGCGGCGGGCGACCTCTTCGGCCGAAAGGCCTCGGCAGGCGCCGCGGTAGATGGGCGTGCCGTCGCTGGCGTGCGGCGCGCTGGCGGCGTGGAGCTCGGCGCGCGTGCAAAAGCAGGGATAGGTGAGGCCGGCGTCTTGCAGCTGGTGCAAGGCGCTCTCGTACAGGTCGAGGCGATCGTGCTGGTAGTAGGGGCCTTCGTCCCACTGAAGCCCTAGCCAGGCCAGATCGTCAATCAGCTGAGCGGCAAGCTCGGGGCGCTTGCAGCGATCGTCCAGGTCCTCGATGCGCAGCACGATGTTGCCGCCCTGGCTGCGGGCCGAAAGCCACGAGCACAGGCAACTGAACACGTTGCCCAGGTGCATGCGGCCCGAGGGCGACGGGGCAAAACGGCCCACGACAGGTGCGGGAACGGAGGCGGGTTGCGACGTTGGCGCATCCGCGGCGGGCGTTACTATGTTGCGTGTTTTGATATCCATGCGGACGAGTATAGCGCGGGGCACGGTAGGGAAGGCGTTTCCGTGGCTCGCAAGTTGGCGGCGCTGCGCATTGCGCACGGTGGGTCTGCGGCCCAACGTCTCGATCGCCGTACGCCGACTCGGCCTCACAAACGACAGAAACCCCGGCAGCTCTTCGCAACTGCCGGGGTTTCCGCGGAAAAGGGGGACATGATCCTCGAGCGAACGGCAAAGGGGCAAACCGTTTTCGCTCAATTGTTTTATGCCCCTCGACTGGCGGCTCAATCAGCGTATGCCGCGCCCACACAAAGCCGCTACACCTGTGACGGAGCTGTGAAGTGGTATCTATTGCTGGCGCAGGACTCGGCCAAAGAGCGTCCCAAACGACAAATTTGTTGCAGTCCGTCGGTTCAACCCAATGATCCGTTTTCCTCCGTCCCCAATAGATCATTAGGAACGTCCCTAAGTGCCAGACTCGGGTGGGACTTTTGTCCCATTTGACGTTCCGTTGGCCCAGATATTCGTCATGCGTACCCGCAAACGTGGGACAATGGCGCTGTTGGTTTTACAGACAAAGGATGTGCCTATGAACACCCTCGCCGCCAAAGTCAGCCGGCAGCGCCGCCCGTTTGCGCGATTTGTTTCCATTTGCGCGCTCGTCGCGTGCGCACTGCTGCTGTTGCCCGCCGTTGCACGTGCCGACGGCTACTCCATGACCCAAACCTATATCGGTGCCACGGTCGAGGCCGACGGCTCGCTGACCGTTGTCGAGGGACGCCAGTTTGATTTCGATGACGACATCAACGGCGTGTTTTGGGAGATCAATACAGGCTCTAAC
>OLQO01001987.1_pt1 | contig 11800 bp, 7 predicted proteins | sample 1672281 | NCBI WGS metagenome assembly OLQO01 (sample SAMEA3136667, study PRJEB25190) | human gut metagenome | biome: human gut; feature: human-associated habitat; material: faeces | place: Austria | collected 2013 | reverse complement strand
TTCTTGCAGCATCTGATACAATAGTCAGTGTATCAACCATGCTTCACGGAGAGTACGGTGTTGAAGACGTATGTCTTAGTACCATGGCTTCTATCGGACCGGAAGGTGTAAAACGTATCGTTCGTGTTCCGCTGACCGAGGAGGAGACAGAGAAGCTTCATGCGAGCGCCAATGCTCTGAAGGACGTGATCGCACAGATTGATCTTTGATAAATGTCAGAAGCTGTGTAAAGAGGAAAAAGCAGCCTCAGGCAAATTTGAAACAACGGGAGAAAGATAAAAATGGATATTATTCAGGTAATTACCAGAGAATTGAACGTTGAGAAATGGCAGGTCGAGGCAGCGGTTAAGCTGATCGATGAAGGCTGCACCATTCCTTTTATTTCCAGATACCGTAAGGAAGCAACCGGTACACTGAACGATGAACAGCTTCGTAATCTTAATGAGAGACTTACTTATTTAAGAAATCTTGAGGATAAAAAGGCTCAGGTTCTGGGCAGCATCGAGGAGCAGGGCAAGCTGACTCCGGAGCTGAAGAAACAGATCGAGGCAGCGCAGACACTCGTTGTGGTAGAGGATCTTTACCGTCCGTACCGCCCGAAGCGCCGTACACGTGCCATCATCGCCAGGGAAAAAGGTCTGGGACCTCTGGCCGACATCATCCTTCTCCAGATGACGAAGAAACCTCTTGAAGAAGAGGCAAAAGCATTTCTTTCTGAGGAAAAAGAAGTCAAAACTGTGGAAGAGGCCATCAGCGGTGCCAGAGATATCATTGCAGAACACATTTCTGATGAAGCAGATTATCGTATCAGTATCCGTAAGAGAACAATGGATAAGGGAACTATATGTTCTACCGCAAGAGATGAGAAGGAGCAGTCTGTATACGAGATGTATTATGACTTTGAGGAGCCGGTGAAAAAGCTTGCAGGTCATCGTGTCCTTGCTCTGAACCGTGGTGAGAAAGAGAAATTCCTTACTGTGAAGATCCTTGCACCTGAGGAAGAAATCATCCGTTATCTTGAAAAACAGGTGATCGTCCGCGATAATCTATACACTACACCTGTTCTGAAAGAAGCCATTGAGGACAGCTATAAACGTCTCATCGGACCGGCTATTGAGCGTGAAATCCGAAGCGCCCTTACAGAGGCAGCAGAGGACGGTGCCATCCATGTCTTTGGCAAAAATCTGGAGCAGCTTCTCATGCAGCCTCCAATTGCAGGACAGGTAGTTCTTGGCTGGGACCCTGCCTTCCGTACCGGATGCAAGCTGGCAGTGGTAGATCCTACCGGAAAGGTTCTGGATACCACAGTTATTTATCCCACAGCACCAACCAATGAGACCAAGATTCGTGCCGCAAAGGAAACCCTGAAAAAGCTTATCAGCAAATATCATGTGACACTGATCTCTGTAGGAAACGGAACGGCATCCAGAGAATCCGAGCAGATCATCGTGGAGCTTCTTAAGGAAATCCCTGAAAAGGTCCAGTATGTTATCACCAACGAGGCAGGTGCTTCTGTATATTCCGCAAGCAAGCTTGCTACGGAAGAATTCCCGAATTTCGATGTTGGACAGAGAAGCGCCGCATCCATCGCAAGACGTGTACAGGATCCGCTTGCAGAGCTTGTAAAGATTGATCCGAAATCCATCGGTGTCGGTCAGTATCAGCATGATATGAACCAGAAAAAGCTGGGAGAAGCCCTTAACGGCGTTGTGGAAGATTGTGTAAACAAGGTCGGAGTGGATCTGAATACTGCGTCTGCATCCCTTCTGGAGTATATTTCCGGAATCAGCAAGGCCATCGCAAAGAATATCGTAGCCTACCGTGAGGAAAACGGCCGTTTCCAGACAAGAAGAGAGCTTCTTAAGGTTGCCAAGCTTGGTCCGAAAGCCTTTGAGCAGTGTGCAGGTTTCACACGGATCACAGGAGGCAAAAATCCTCTGGACGCAACCAGTGTCCATCCGGAAAGCTATGACGCAGCAAAAAAACTCCTGGAAAAGCTGGGCTACACACCGGAAGATGTGGCAGAGCGTAAGCTTACCGGTATTTCCGGGCAGATCCGCGATTACGGAAAACTGGCAAAGGAGCTGGAGATTGGAGAGCCAACCTTACGTGATATCGTAAAGGAACTGGAAAAACCTGCCAGAGATCCACGTGACGAGATGCCGAAACCGATCCTCCGTACCGATGTCCTGGATATGAAGGACCTGAAAGAAGGCATGGTCCTCAAGGGAACTGTCCGCAATGTTATTGACTTCGGTGCTTTTGTGGATATCGGTGTGCATCAGGATGGCCTGGTCCATATTTCCGAGATGAGCGAGAAATTCATCAAACATCCGCTGGAAGCAGTCAGTGTGGGAGATATCGTGGATGTCCGTGTTCTTGGGGTTGATATGAAGAAAAAACGGATCAGCCTTTCCATGAAGGGGATCAGTAAATAAAGAGAAAAACTGAGTAAAGAGAAGCAGGCAAGTATATTCTGCAGCATTCTGCGGCGGATTACCGGACCGATATACAATAAAGCTATAACAGAAATACAGCAGTGGTTTATACCCTATACTTTATAGAACCGGAGAAATCAGGTTTACAGGGAAAAACCACTGCTGTATTATTATATTACCAGATGCGGATTATAGGAAATGCTTATATCAGAAATAAGCTTTGAAGCTCATAGATTGATCCGCATATGTATATCGAATGATCGATCAGACAGGAGGGATTATATTTGGATAGTACTGTACAGACCGTGCAGGAGGTCGGAAATCAGGTAAGCCAGTACAGGCAGATGTTTGAAAATTATCTGCCGGACATCACGAAATTCGGAATCAAGGTTGTTCTGGCTATTGTTGCTTTCTGGGTAGGAAGCACGGTAATTAAATGGATCGTAAAGTTTGTGAGGAAATCACTGACAAAATCCAGGCTGGATACAGGAGTGGCACAGTTTATGTCCTCACTGGTCAAGATCGTACTTTACATACTCCTGATCTTTAACATATCCATAAGCTTTGGAGTAAAGGAATCATCTCTGGCAGCACTTCTCGGAACTGCAGGTGTTACTATGGGTCTTGCCCTCCAGGGCGGACTTGCCAACCTGGCAGGAGGTATGATGCTTCTTCTGTTCAAGCCTTTCCAGGTAGGGGATTACATCATCGTTAACGGACAGGACGGAAGCGAGGGAACGGTAGCCAAGGTCGAGATCTGTTATACAACGCTGTTATCCATTGATAACAAGCACATCGTGATCCCGAACGGTACTCTTTCCAATGTGACCATCACCAACGTAACAGCAAGGGATCAGCGAAGGCTGGAGATCAAAGTGGGGATCTCTTACAATGCAGATATCCAGAAGGCCAAGGATATCCTGGAAGATATCCTCACCGAGGATCCGGATACAAGAGAAGACGAAGAGATGGTGGTATTCGTAGACGAGCTGGCAGAAAGCTCTGTGATCATGGGCTTTCGTGTCTGGGTAGATACCGACCGCTACTGGGCAGCCAGATGGAGATTGAACCAGAGGATCAAGGAAGATTTTGATTATTATGGAATTGAGATTCCTTATAATCAGCTGGATGTGCATATCCATAAATAATGTGCATAAAGGAAGAAAGCTAAAGCCCTTTCACATGGCAGAGAAATTGCTGTGTGGGAGGGTTTTTTGGTGAAAGTAACTGGTTTTGGGATTATTACTGCCATTCACGATAATAGAGAATATGAAAATTATTGACAAACCAGTGTCGGGGTGCAATAATACCCCACAGAGATAGTATTTGGACTCAAAACTATACTCTGGCTGAAATCACTGGAATCTTATATAAAAATAGCCAGCCGGAACCCGGGATCGGGAACGGACGGATATATGAAAATTATAAAAGATACGAGCCTGTATCGATGATAACGAAGGCGTTACAACAGTTATGGGAATTTTGAGCAACTGTTGAAGAGCATGCTTTTCGTGTATAAAAAACAGGACTCAATATACAGGGAATCAATCAGAAGCGTTTCAGGGTCGAAGTGTACCCCGAGACGCTTTTTTATTAAATACGGAAGCGGATGTTTTTATCCACTTGAAAGTTATTCCCTGCAGGAAAGGACTTATATAAGATGACAATAGAGATGTTAAAAGGAAAGATCCACAGAGCAACCGTTGTCCAGGCGGAACTGGATTATGTAGGAAGTATCACTGTGGATGAGGAACTGCTGGAAGCTGCCGGGATACTGGAATATGAGAAGGTCCAGATCGTAGATGTGAACAACGGCAGCCGTTTCGAGACATACACCATTTGTGGAGAACGCGGAAGCGGTATGATCTGCCTGAACGGAGCAGCAGCAAGATGTGTAAGCACCGGTGACAAGATCATCATTATGGCTTACGCACAGTACGAGCAGGAAGAAGCCCGTACTCACAAGCCTGCAGTTGTATTTGTAGATGAAGAGAACAGGATCAGCAGAGTGACCAATTATGAGAAACACGGACTGCTGAAGGATATGGCCTGACGCAGATCAGGAAGATAATAAGACGAAGGTGAATTCAGAAAAGAGGCTATCTCGAATCTATTAAGAAAACCGGTTCTAGAACCGGAAAAGAGGAGAGCACAATGCAGGTAACAAAAACAGTAGAAGAAACAAGAAAACAGATCAAAGCGTGGAAAAAAGAAGGAAAAACAGTAGGCCTTGTGCCAACCATGGGATTTCTCCATGAGGGACACGCAAGCCTGATCAAAAAATGCAGAGAGCAGAATGATATCGTAGTGGTATCCGATTTCGTCAATCCTACACAGTTCGGTCCTACCGAGGACCTGGAAGCCTACCCGAGAGACTTTGAGCGTGACAGCAAACTCTGCGAAAGCCTGGGAGCAGACCTGATCTTCTGCCCGGAGCCTTCCGAGATGTATCATGATCCCCACGCATTTGTAAGTATAGATACTCTGTCAGAGACACTTTGCGGAAAAACACGTCCGATCCATTTCAAAGGTGTGTGTACCGTTGTGACCAAACTGTTCCATATTGTGGCACCGGACAGAGCATATTTCGGACAGAAAGACGCACAGCAGCTGGCCATCATCCGCAAGATGGTGAGTGATCTGAACTTCGATATTGAGATCGTAGGCTGTCCGATCATCCGTGAGGAGGACGGACTTGCAAAATCCTCCAGAAATACATACTTAAGCCCTGAAGAGAGAAAAGCAGCTCTTTGCCTGTCAAAGGCAGTAAAAGCCGGACAGGAAGCCATTCACGCAGGAATCCCGGCAGAAGAGCTTCTCGGAAAAATGCGAGCAGTGATCGAAGCAGAGCCTCTGGCAAAGATTGATTATGTATCCATGGTAGATGCACTTACCATGCAGCCGGTGGAAAAAGCTGACCGCAGCGTTCTTGTAGCAATGGCTGTTTACATCGGAAAAACAAGACTGATCGACAACTTCAGCTACGAGGTATAATGTATGGGAAAAGTTTTAAAGAAAATCGGAATTATCAGCAGCCTTGCATCCAGATATATCGGGATCATTATCATTGCTTTTTCCTGCCTGGCTTTTTTCTGGCGTGACGGATTTTCTTGGATGACGAACTATACGTCTGTATTTCTGGGAGTGATCATGTTTGGTATGGGTCTGACCATAAAACTGGATGACTTCCGGGCAATTTTTTCCAGACCCAAAGAAGTGGTGATCGGTGCAGTGGCTCAGTATACCATTATGCCGGTGATCGCCTGGCTTCTGTGTAAAGTGATGAACCTTCCGGCAGATCTGGCACTGGGAGTGATCCTGGTGGGATGCTGTCCGGGCGGAACAGCCAGCAATGTGATCACCTATATCGCAGGAGGTGATGTGGCGCTTTCTGTGGGAATGACTATAGTTTCCACACTGGCAGCACCGTTGATGACACCGTTTCTTGTATATGTTCTGGCAGGAACCTGGGTGGAAGTATCCTTCTGGGCTATGGTGATCTCTGTGGTAAAGGTAATTCTGATCCCGGTTCTCCTGGGAGTTTTTCTTCGGAGTCTTGCGGGAGAGCATGTGGATAAGGTATCCGATGTTATGCCGCTGGTGTCGGTTGTAGCTATTGTTATGATCATCGGAGGAATTGTGGCTGTAAATGCAGAGAAGATCGTAAGCTGTGGAGTTCTGGTGCTTGGAGTAGTGGCGATCCACAATTTCTGTGGTATGATGCTGGGATTTCTGGCTGCAAAAATCTTCCATGTGGAGTATTCCAGAACAACAGCTATAGCTATAGAGGTAGGCATGCAGAACAGTGGCCTTGCTGTCTCACTGGCAGCAGCTAATTTTGCAGCCAATCCGCTTGCAACACTTCCGGGCGCGATCTTCAGTGTATGGCACAATATTGCGGGTTCCATTTTTGCGGGGATCCGCCGTGCAGGTGCAGAAAACCTTGCAGAGCTTGACCGGATCAGGGAAATCGACTGCTGTAATTGCGAAAAGCAATAAGTAGTGAATGCGGATTGCGGATGTCCTCCTGACGGGGAACAGCAAAGCTGTGGAAGAATGTCTGTAAAGAAAGATCCCGGGGAGTTTGAGAGATAAAATGACAGATTATGTCGAAAGAAAAAGTCATAAAATGCAGAATTGTGGTTTACAAATTTTAGCCGGTATACTATAATAACCACATGGACGAACAAACGTCCCCAACATATGAAAACAGGGGGGCCCGCTGAAGCGAGCTGAGAGTAGACTGTAAATGTCTTGACCCATAACCTGATTTGGATAATGCCAACGTAGGGACATATGCACGAAGGATTCTTAAAGACACAGAAGATCAGAGAGTACAGAAGAGATCAGAAGTACAGAAGATTTTCATTAAGTACGTAAGAGTAAGAGCCGGTTGCCGTGATGCGTATGCGTTGCAGCAGCCGGTTTTTTGTTGTATAAACACAAAGAATTTATGGAAGGAGATTTTTTTTACATGAGAAATTACAGTACACAGATGGAGGCAGCCCGTAAAGGCATCATCACACCTGAGCTTGAGATCGTAGCTAAGAAGGAACGCATGACAACAGAGGAACTGCTTCCGCTGGTAGCCTCCGGTAAGGTGGCGATCTGTGCAAATAAAAATCACAAATGTATCGATCCGGAGGGCGTAGGTTCCATGCTCCGCACCAAGATCAATGTAAACCTTGGTGTATCCAGAGACTGCAAGGACTACGATGTAGAGATGCAGAAAGTAATGGAAGCTGTAAACATGGGCGCCCATGCTATCATGGATCTTTCTTCCCACGGAAATACCATTCCGTTCCGCCGCAAGCTGACATCCGAGTGTCCGGCCATGATCGGAACCGTTCCGGTTTATGACTCCGTTATCCACTATCAGAGAGATCTTGATACGCTGACAGCTAAAGATTTTATCGATGTAGTAAGACTCCATGCACAGGATGGTGTTGACTTCGTAACTCTTCACTGCGGAATCACAAGAAAGACCATCGACCAGATCCGTAACCACAAGAGAAAAATGAATATCGTTTCCAGAGGAGGATCTCTTGTATTTGCATGGATGTGCATGACCGGTGAGGAGAATCCGTTCTATGAATACTACGACGAGATCCTGGATATCTGCCGCGAGTATGATGTGACCATCTCCCTTGGAGATGCCTGCCGTCCGGGATGTCTGGCTGACGCAACAGACGTATGCCAGATCGAGGAGCTTGTACGTCTTGGCGAGCTGACCAAACGTGCATGGGAAAAGGACGTTCAGGTTATGGTTGAGGGACCGGGACATGTGCCGCTTGATCAGGTTGAGGCAAATATGAAAGTACAGCAGTCCATCTGTCAGGGTGCACCGTTCTATGTATTAGGACCTATCGTAACTGACGTTGCACCGGGATATGACCACATCACATCCGCGATCGGCGGAGCAGTAGCTGCTATGTCCGGAGCAGCATTCCTCTGCTATGTAACACCGGCCGAGCACCTTGCACTTCCGAATCTTGAGGACGTAAAACAGGGAATCATGGCATCTAAGATCGCAGCTCATGCAGCAGACATTGCCAAAGGTGTCCGCGGTGCCCGTGAGATCGATGACAAGATGGCAGATGCCAGAAGAAAGCTTGACTGGGAGGCACAGTGGGAATGCGCCATGGATCCGGAAACAGCAAAACGTATCTGGAACGAGCGCAAACCGGAGCATGATGATACCTGCTCCATGTGCGGTAAATTCTGCGCAGTACGAAGCATGAACAAGGCACTTGCAGGAGAGCATATCGATATTCTGTAAGAATACAGAATGCATATGAGCATGCAGCATCACAGTAGAACGTGGTGTTGGCAGTATCCAGCCAGAAAACTGGTTGATCGAATGCGGATATGGAAAGAACAGTAATGCTGAAATTGTGGAAAGTCTGATGTTCCGATAATAAAACATAAACCGCTGTGATCTAAAATGAAGATCACAGCGGTTTTTTTGCAGAGTAGGGGACATTATTGCAGCTTGCGAAAAGACAGGGCCGCGTTATAATAAAAACAGAACTTACATATAAATGGTTTACATAAAAAGGAAGGAAAGGTACGAAATGAAATTTCCGAAAAAATTGATAGCATTTGGTCTGTCATTATGTATGTCTGTTGTTCCATGTGGATCGGTGGCGGCCGAAGATTTTACAGACGCACAGACGGATATGACAGACACCATTGATACTTTTACAGATGACGGGAATTCTGAGGAATCAGAAAATACCGTAAACACAGATCAGATCACGGAAGAAGATACTACCGTGAGCACAGATCAGATTACAGAAGAAGAGTTTCCGGGATCAGATATCGGAACGGAAACGGATGAAGCTGAAAGCTCAGAGAGTGAGGAAATACAACAGGATTCTGATGAAGGATTAATTCTGGAAGAACCTTCGGCGGTCATCAGAAAAGCAGAAGGAACAGAGGATACAGAGGAGGCTGCGGCACCGGAAGAAATTTTTGGTGACGGAGAAAACCAGGAGCAGCAGGAAGATATATTCACAGATGATATTCCGGCAGCAGGTACTTCCGAAAAAGAAACAGATGTGGAGAGCACAGAAATATATCTGTATGCGATGAATGATACCTATAGCAGTGTGATCTCCATGCCGGATACCATGCAGACATCTTATCAGATCCAGACATCCGGCAAAAATCCGGTATATACGGTTGTTTCCGGTTATACTGCGAAAGTCAGCGAAACCGGTCTTGTTACTCCTAAAATGCAGTATGTAACCTATGTAGACAAAAACGGAAATGACGTAAAGAGCCAGTGGGAATACATGTTTGGAGAGACCCTGATCTCTGTACAGGATGGAAACAGTACCGTTTATTATAAATTCATACTCAAAGATTATGCGGAGTATTACGCAGAACAAAAAATGGATACATTCCTCAAAGAAAATATTACTGCGGAAATGTCCGATTATAAAAAGGTGGAGACGATCGCCAGATGGCTTGCCAACAACTTTAATTACAGTCAGTATCATTCCGGCTATACAGGCCTGATGCTGGATGGCGGCGGAGACTGCTGGGCCAATACCAGCGCAGTGAACTATATGTGCGAAAAACTGGGACTGACCGTGTATGCAAGGTATGCGGCAAATGATCCGGGGGCGGGAAGCGGTCACAGGAACTCCGTAGTCATCATTGACGGCGAAAGATATCTGGTTGACTGCGGATATACGGGAAATGCCCCCAGACATTATGAATTGTCCAAAATGGACTATGACTATTCTTATGAGATCCTGAATGATGGAACACTCAGGCTGTATCAGTATGAAGGGACAGATACAAATATCGTAGTTCCGGATACTATTGACGGAAGAAAAGTAACGGTTCTTGGAAACAGTACCTTCCAGTATTGTACCCAGGCTTCTGATATAGAATCTGTTACTTTGCCGGATTCGCTTACAACCATCGAAAAGAATGCTTTTTACAACTGTGAGAAATTGAAATCTGTTACGATTCCCCCAAATGTGTCATCTATAGGGCTGGCTACTTTTGTGGAGGGCTTGTCTGAGTCCAGTCTGACAGAAATTAAAGTAGATCCGGAAAATCCGTATTTTTCTGAAAAAGACGGAGTGGTATTCAGTAAGGATGGCACAAAATTGATCGTGTTTCCGTCCGGACGTTCCGGAGATTACCAGATCCCGGATGGAACTGTAAGCGTGGGAGACTATGCTTTTTATTACTGTGTAAATGTTTCTTCCATAACAGTCCCGGGAAGTGTCAGAAGCCTTGGAGAAGGTGCATTCGGAAACTGTTCGTCGCTTACGAAAGCTGTCCTGAACGAAGGCTTGGAAGAAATCGGTGAATATGCATTCCAGAGCAGTTCAGGGATCCGTGATATTATAATTCCCGCATCTGTAAAATCAGTTGGGAAAAATGGACTTCGTCTGTCTTCCGGGTGCAGGATAAGAGTACTGAGCACAGATACTGTTTGGGCGGATGATGCGTTCAGGGATTCAGCACTGATCGCGGGAAAAAAGGATTCCACACTTCAGAAATACGCAGAGGACCGTGGCTACACGTTTGTGGAGCTGTCAGCAGACAACCGGATACCGCTTCAGAATGAATGGTTTGAACAGATCACTTCAGACTATGAATATAATGGAAAAAGCCATGAACCCGAAATAGAATCCAGTGAATCCGCACCGGAACTTGAGCAGGGCTCCGATTATGAAGTAACTTATGAAAATAACATCAATGCAGGAACTGCGACTGTAAAGATCACGGGAAAAGATATTTTCTGCGGTACAGTAGAGCGGAGTTTCAAGATTACGCCAGATGAAAATGGAATGTATGTGTGCTATTTTGCGGAAAATAATGAAACATACCTGGAAACCACCTTTAAAGGAAAAAAAGTGGAACCGGAAGTGGTAATTGATGGACTGGTACAGGGAAAAGATTATACGGTAACCTACGTTAATAATGAAAAGCCTGGTGAAGCTCGTGCAGAGCTCACGGGAATCGGCAATTATAAAGGATCGGAAACATTATATTTTACTATTTACGGAAAACTACCGGCTGTGGATCCAATAGCTGATCAGACATATACAGGAAAAGAACTCACACCTGCCATCGTGATTCCGGGATTGAAAGCCGGCGAAGATTATTATATGTACTACGAGGATAATCAGTATCCGGGTGTTGCAACGGTAACCATTTATGGTACCGGTTATTATAAAGGTACCGCAACCATTCATTTCAAGATCATAAAAAAGACAGAAAAGTTTGTCAGCAATGTTAAGCTAAACAGAACCTCTTACACTTATACGGGAAAATCCATCCGGCCATCAGTAACCGTAACTGTAAATGGAAAGAAGATTGGTGCGAATGCTTATAAGCTGTATTACAGAAATGATAAAAATTCCGGAATTGGAACTGTGCAGGTCAGAGGAATCGGAAAATACAGTCGTATCAACAAAACGCTTACCTTTAAGATCCTGCCTCCAAAAACTCTGCTGACAGGACTGAAAAAAGCAAACAGATCCTTTACCGCAAGCTGGAAAAAAAATATACAGGCAACCGGCTATCAGATCCAGTATGCAGCAGACAGCAGATTTATAAAAGAAAGAAAAACGGTCACAGTTGGAAAACAGTCTGCGATCAGATATAAGATATCAGGACTGAAAAACAAAAAGACCTATTATGTCCGCATCCGGTCATATAAAAGAGTCGGAAAAAAGGTTCTTTACAGTAGCTGGAGTACGGTAAAGAAAATCCGGGTTTGATCATAAAGGAGTGGATCTTAGATTTATATAAATGGAGCAGAATGCTTCTATGACAGAATTAAGGCTTGTAATTATAAAAAGAGCGCGTTATAATGAACTCATAAAAAAGAA
>OLQO01001983.1_pt1 | contig 11829 bp, 7 predicted proteins | sample 1672281 | NCBI WGS metagenome assembly OLQO01 (sample SAMEA3136667, study PRJEB25190) | human gut metagenome | biome: human gut; feature: human-associated habitat; material: faeces | place: Austria | collected 2013 | reverse complement strand
CTTTGCAAGCCTGAGGTCAGGGGTTCGATCCCCCTAACCTCCACCATGATGGACCTGTAGCTCAGTTGGTTAGAGCGTCCGGCTGATAACCGGGAGGTCACAAGTTCGAATCTTGTCAGGTCCACCATCAAAACTGTGAAGAGCCCTGGGGCATTGCCTTGGGGCTTTTTTCTTGTCTGCGATAAATCTCATTTTGGTTTTGTGTGCTGTGCGAAAGATTGGGTAGTATAGCTATTCAATGCGGTGGAGCTGCCGCGTGTTAACCGCTACGTACCGGAGGTGTTCCATGGTTCGTGTCGACATAGAGACCATCGTCATGGCCGCCGGTCCCGTGCCATCGCTTATCGTGCTTCGCGAGCGCTGCAGCAAATCGGACTCGCCCGCGCCACTGCGTTCCCTTTCCATTCAAACTGGTTCGTTTGAAGCCGCTGCCATCAGCCGCGGCATCGATAGCGGCCGCGCCGAGCGCCCGATTACCCATGACCTGTTGCTCGATACTGTTGGCGCCCTGGGTGCCAAGCTCGAACGCATCGAAATCGTTCGCGCCGAGCCGCCCGTGTTTTACGCGACGGTTGTCGTGTTGGCCGATGGCAACGAGCATAAGATCGATGCGCGTCCCAGTGATGCCATTGCCCTTGCCGTGCGCAGCAATGCCCCCATGTTTGTGGAGGACGACATCATGAATCGCCTAGGCACCGTTTCTGCCCATGCCGAGGAAGTTGACGACGAGCGGGAGTTCGAGAAGTTCGACGAGTTCGTCCATACGCTCTCCCCCGATGACTTCTAAATGTGGGGCGGCCAGGCTGCGGAGCGTTCGCTGATGGCCGGCGGTATGTCGGCTGAGGCGGCGGCTATCGCGCGCGAGGCCCAGATGCGCTCGGAGGCTTCTGAGGCGGCTCGCATTGCCTATGTGACGCAGGCCCGCACGCTTCGCGAACGCCGCGGCTCGTTTATCAAGATGGTTGTCGTCTCCGCCCTTGTCGCGGCAATCTGCTCGCGCCTTCGTGGTACAGTTGGTGCGCTTGGGTTTTCGATCTCTACGGGCCTCGTGATCTGGGGTGTGGTCGATGCGGTAATGCTGACCAGTCAGATCAAGGTGCTCGACAAGCGCGCAGCGGACATGATGCGCGCCCGCGACGCTGCCGCCAGGATCGCCGCCGAGGCACAAGAACTGTAATGACGCCAGACTCGATGGGAAGGTCTAAAGATGGCACAGGATATGCAGGACGCCGGTAACGTCTCCGCCGAGCTCGACGCCATGGTGTGCGACCTGATTGGTGCGTTCTTGGACGACCTTGCCGCCGGCGAGAATCCGGGCGTAGTTGTGGCGATTGAGGACGCTGCTTCCAACCGATATCTGGCGGCGCTCGACGAGGACGGCGAAGAGGCGTGCCTCGAGGCGGCTACCAACTTTATTTCCGAGCACAAGATGGGTCTTAAGGACGAGGGCCTGGGCCGTATCGCCCGCTATGCCATCGGCTACACCGGCTGCGTCGAGATTGACGGCGGCTATCACGATGCTCTGCTCGTGAGCTTCTTCGAAACCACGCTCGAGAGTGGTTTTTCGGCATATGTGCTGTATGAGGGCATGGGCGCCGGCGATGGTTTTATGTGGAGCGACCCTGAACCTGCAGGTGAGGAAACCCCTCTCATCTAAAATCGCTAAAATAAACGAGTTTTCGGTAAAAGGCTCAATATTCCCGCTGAGCGTTGCATCGCTGGGCGGGTCGCATACGCGTGCCGTTTGTATATGGATAGAAGATAGGGGAACTACATGCGCGTAGACAATCTGAGGAACATCGCCATCATCGCCCACGTCGACCACGGCAAGACGACGATGGTCGATAAGCTCCTGCGTGCCACGGACGCCTTCCGTGCCAACCAGCAGGTCGAGGACCGCGTCCTGGATTCCAACGACCAGGAGCGCGAGCGCGGCATTACGATTCTCGCCAAGAACATCTCTATCGAGTACAAGGACGTTAAGATCAACGTCATCGACACCCCGGGCCACGCCGACTTTGGCGGCGAGGTCGAGCGCGTGCTGCGTATGGCCGACGGCGCCCTGCTGCTGGTCGACGCCTTTGAGGGCCCCATGCCCCAGACCCGCTTCGTGCTGCGTCACGCTATCGACACCGGCCTTAAGATTATGATCGTCATCAACAAGATCGATCGTCCGGGTGCTAACCCCGAGAAGGCCTACAACGACTGCCTCGACCTTATGGCCGACCTGGGCGCCACCGACGACCAGCTTGAGTTCGCCATGGAGCACGTGGTCTACGCCAGCGCCATGAATGGCTTTGCCCGCCTCGATCCCAACGACGGCAACATGGACATGTATCCGCTGCTCGATATGATCATCGACGACATGCCCGCGCCCGAGGTTGACGAGAACGCCCCGCTGGCCATGCAGTGCGTGACCATCGACCACTCCAACTTCGTTGGCCGTATCGGCATCGGTCGCGTGTATTCCGGCGCCATTCACCAGGGCGACCAGATCCTGGTTGTCAAGAATGACGGTTCCAGCGCCACCGCTACCGTCAAGCAGCTCTTTACCTTCGACTACCTGGGCCGCACCGAGTGCCAGGAAGTCGGCGCCGGTGACATCGCCGCCGTCGTGGGCATCGATCGCACCGATATCGGCGATGTCTACACCGACCCCGAGAACCCCGTTGAACTCGAGCCTATCGAGATCGACCCGCCGACCCTGTCCATCGTCTTTGAGGCTTCGACCTCCCCGCTCGTCGGTCGCGACGGCGACATCGTGGGCGCCCGTCAGCTCAAGGAGCGCCTGTTCAACGAGGCCGAGAACAACGTGACCATGAAGATCGAGGAGCTCGAGGACAAGAGCGGCGTCGAGGTCTCGGGCCGCGGCATCCTGCACCTGTCTGTCCTGATGGAGTCCATGCGCCGCGAGGGTTTTGAGTTCCAGGTCGGCCGTCCCCGCGTTCTGTTTAAGAAGGACGAGAACGGCAACAAGATGGAGCCTGTCGAACAGGCCGTCGTCGAGTGCCCGGACGAGTACTCGGGCAAGGTCGTTGAGGTCTTCGGCACCTCCGGCGGCATCATGACGAGCATGGATACCTCGGGCATCGTGACGCACCTCGAGTTTAAGATCCCGACCCGCGGCATCATGGGTCTTAAGAACCGCATCATGAACGTTACCCACGGCGAGGGCGTGTTCTACCACACCTTCCTGGAGTATGGTCCTTATGCCGGCGAGATCGGCAACCGCCAGAACGGCGCCATGATTTCCATGACCACCGAGAAGGCCGTTGCCTACGCTCTGGGTACGCTGCAGGAGCGTGGCCAGCTGTTTGTTGAGCCGGGCACCGAGTGCTACGAGGGCATGATCGTGGGCGAGCGCAGCAAAGCTGGCGACATGGTCGTCAATATCGCCCGCACCAAGAACCTGGGCAACCAGCGTTCCTCGACCTCCGATATTTCCGTCCAGCTGGTGCCGCCGCGCACCTTCTCGCTGGAGGAGGCGCTGGAGTACATCGCCGACGACGAGCTGGTCGAGATCACTCCCAAGAACATTCGCCTGCGCAAGCGTCTGCTCAACGCCACCGACCGCAAGAAGGCTGCCGTCCGCGCCGGCCAGGTCAACAAATAAGCGCTGGGGCTTATAACCGCCAATAAGAAAGGGCGTCGACCGCGATGGTCGGCGCCCTTTCTTTGGTGTAAGGGGACGGGTTCGTTTGCACCACAGCTGGGGCGGCTATCCCCCCAATCGGCTTTCCAGCCAAAGTTAAGTTGTTTAAACATATACATAATTCCACTGAATATAGCCGGTATGATGCAAAACTGTTAACAGAGCAATATCAACTGGTATTAAATTAAAAGACCTATTGACCTGCGGTTTACATGATTGGTATCTATATATTATTTTATGCATTGTGGCATAGACGAACCGTCTTAGAAGGTGCTCCCCAATGGGTTCTTGCAATGCGCTAGGTAGGTTCTCGTTGATGTTGGGGCTTGTGTTCGATCCGACGATTCGCCGTATTCCACACTGTGTTGTAGGAATTAGGGGACAACTATGGACGCACACCGCTCACGGTCGCTGGGTATGGCGGCCCTGATCTTCATTTTGATTAGCCTCACCGCCGCAGTTTTTCACGGTGCAGCCCCCGTGCGCGCTGAGGGTGCGACGACGCCGACGCCGATTGTGATTAATGAGAATACGGCGGACGTTACGGTTGGGCTGTATGCCGATAAGGATCGTCAGCAGCCTCTCGGTAAAGAGGGCTCACCCTCGATTACGACAACCGATACAATTTACGGTTTTATGGAAGCTCGTTTTCATGAGAATTGTGGGCCTACACCTGAAAGGCTTGAGGCGATTTATACCTTTCCTGAGTCGATTGTCGTGAAGGACAACGCGGGCGGCGACTTGATGACTGATGATACCGAGAATGCGCAAAAGATGGGAACTTGGCGCATCGAAAAGAACAAGGTCATTTTTAAATACGCCCCCAGCTATCTCAACGCCAATCCATCTTCACTTTACGTAAAGGTTAAATTCGAATTCAAGCTCAAAGACAAAAATCTGGATGATGGGTCAAAAGTCGAATTGAGATTTCCGGGCGTTGGCGAAGCTGTACCTATCGAGATTCAAGATGGCGCGGTCGAGGGAAGTAAGTCGGGTGTCTTTTCTCAAGATGGCACTACTGGAATTGCCAAGATAACTTGGACTATCAATCTGAGTGTTAAGTCGTATGCAACGGATGTAGTGCTGGTTGATACACTCGGCGACTACCTGAAATTTGACCAAAACAGCTTCAAGCTTGATGGAAATCCGATTGGTTCGTCCGTGAGTAATGAGGGGAAAGAGGCAACATTGTCGCTGGGTAGCCTTTCTAAGGGCGACCATACCGTTACGTACGAAACGACAGTTAGTGCGGACCTACCGTCCACTAATGGTATGCCTATGCAAGGCAAGAACGGCGTGCAGGCAACCTGGGGAAAGGCAAATCCTCGACAATCTCTTTCGATTGAAGGTGCCTCGAATTCATTTCAGTATGACATGATTAAAAAAGAGGCCGGCTCCGGAACGCCGTCTGCTATTACTTGGAAGGTTGTACTCAACAAGGGGTCTCTCAAGGCCGATATGACCGGCTATACCTTCACTGATAGGCTCGATGGCAAACAAACTTATATTGGCAACTACGCGGTCTACAAGGGCGAGAATGCTGACGAAGCTAAAAAGGTCGGCGAGGGAACACCGGGTGAGTCGGAGGATTCATTCAGCTATACGTTTAATCCAAAAGAGGGCGACCGGTATGCGACCTATTGCATCGTCTATCAAACCAAGCTGAAAGATGAGAAATCCTACGAAAAGGTAAGCAACACGGCAACCGTGAAAAAAGAAGATTCAGATCAGCCCTCTGGAGAAAGTACCGAATACTATGCTCGCCCTTGGACGGGCAAGACCATAAGCAAAAAACTGCTTAATAAGGATGAGGCGTCGCGGACCGGAAGGGCAACTTGGCAATTACGCGTAGAGCTCCGTGATTACGTAAATGCGAAAAACCCAGAATCCGTTCTTATCAAAGATACCATGCTGGCGGCTTGGAAGCAGACCATGGGCCCGGATACCACTGGCGGTCAATCGTATGTAGTTGCCATCGGGGACACCGAATTGGACCAAGGTGTCGACTGGGACTTTGAGCGAGGCGCAGATCCGTCACAGGGCAGCAACAAGCATAACTGCAATATCCGAATAACCATTACGGATAAAGTCAAAGAAGCACTGGATAAGTCCCCTGAAGTGGTTATTGCGTATAAAACGGTGACCGACGCACTTCCTGGTTGGTACTCCAACTTCGCCTCTGTCGACGGGTTTAGCGGCTATTCTGATTTCGTTTTTTACTACGTTGAAGACGAAACGGAGCCTTCGGTTGAGAAGAGCGTAAAAATAAATGAAGACGGCTCGCAAGCACGGTGGGATGAGACGTTTGACTGGAAATCAGTGGATGGCTCGAACGACAAAGGTGCGTGGATTGTCGACTGGACTGTCTATGCCAATCGAGCTAAGACGCCTGCCGGTGAGTATTATGGCGCAGGCAGGCTCAATGGCAAGGATGTCGTTGTTAAAGATGAGCTTCCTGATGGAATGAGTTATATCCCCGGTTCGGCTAAATATTCTTTGTATTCAAATCCCTACAGGACGGCGGTGCCCGGCCACGAATGGGAACATGAGAGAGAAAAAACCGAGGCTTCGGGTGTCTTGCTGACGCCTGCCGTTGATCGTCGAGCAGTTACGTTTTCGATTCCAACGGAAAAGTTGGGTAACAATACAGGCTATGTGAAGCTGACGTATGCAACTGCTGTCAAGAGGTCAGTGGTCGACACGTCAAAGAACCTCGGCGAGCTTACGAACTCGGCGAGTGCGAGCTCGGATAATAAGGAATTTAAGGCGGGCTCTGATACCGTACAGATCAAGAACGACGTATTGTCAAAGACCGGTGCGTCGGTAAGTAATAGCAAGCGAATTCACTACACCATTTTTGTTAACGAATCGGCATTGGACCTAAAAAGTGGAACCGACTATCTTGATCTGTTCGATGTGATGGACTCCAAATGCACGTTTGTGCCTTCGTCGCTTAGCGTGTCTGAGTGTGACAATGGCATTTGGCGTGAGTTGGCGAAAGAGCAATACAAGACAGCTCTCGATTTGGTTGATGAGGGCGCTGGAAAGCAGCAGCGATTGACGTTGAGGCTTCCCGATGAGAAATACCTGAAAGTCGAATATGAAGTTCTGTCCGGTGAGTCTGGTAACGTTTCCCTTTCCAACGAGGCTCAGCTTGAAGGTGTTGCAGACGGGTATGTTAAACACGAGCGTAAATATGACATAGATGCCGGCGCATCGGGAGGCGGAACGGGGTACGGCATTGTGGTCCACAAAGTGGATGAAAAGGACGTTACTGCGCCGTTGGCTGGGGCCACGTTCACACTCTATGCGATTGACATGGACAAGGTGCAGAGCGGTGCCGGTGTTGATGACGCAAAGACGGCTTTTTCTACCGAAACGACCGACTCTAACGGAAACGCGACTTTTGGAACGAGTTCGGACGCCATGGCTTCCTGCAAGCTTTACTGCCTCGAGGAGACGACGGCGCCTGCTGGATATCGCGTCGCCCAACCAACATGGATTCTGCTCAAAGGCAACGCGGACGAGGAGCAATACGAGCGAGCCATGAACAGGGCGAAATCTCTGCTTGATGCCAATACGGAGATAACGTCAGATGTAGAGATTTGGGTGTATGACGCGCCCCTTGAAGGCAAAGCGACGATAAAAGCAAATAAAGTGCTTAAAGGCGGAACCTTCAGGGAAGGTCAGTTCTCGTTCGCGCTTAAGGACGCCGAGGGCAAAGTGCTCCAGACGGCGACCAATAACGCAGAGGGCAATGTCTCCTTCAACGTCAAGTACAACAAGGCCGGCGAGTATCGCTACATCATCTCCGAGGTTGTTCCCGAGGGCGCCGAGAACAATGTCAAGGATCACATCACCTATGACAGGACCGAGTATAGGGTCACGGTTAACGTGGTCAACGGTACGAATCAGCTCGACACCACCGTCACCTATGGCGAGGGTTCCTCGACCCCGCCGACCTTTACCAACAGGTACTCGACTACGCTACCTGAGGCGGGCGGGGCTGGTTTGACTATGACGTATTTAGCTGGTGCTTCGATGCTGTGTTTTGCTGCGACATGGATGCATGCTCGTCGCCATCGCGATCAAGGTCGAGGTGGTAGCCGTGAGTAGGCTTTGCCGCCGCTTGTTGGCTATCGCGACAATAGCTACGGTCGCAATGCTCTCTTTTGCGATGTTGCCCGGGATGGCCCGCGCGGCAGGCACTGGAGCCATTACGGTGGACGGTACGGTTGCGACGCGGTATGACGCGTACCAGCTCTTTTCGGCGACCGTTGTCGACGATGCCGATGCCGACCAAAAGGTCGCAACTGATGTAGCGTGGGCGAATGACACGGTTCGCCAAGCTGCCCTTCCCGTGCTTCATGATGCAGGGCTTGATAACTCGGCATCGACGGCGCAAGAGGCTGCCGAATGGATGAATGGCGACGGACACATGACGACCGCGCTGGCGACAAAACTCGCCAGAGCAATTTGCAGATCCGGCGTCCCTTCCGTGGCCCTTAACGCGGGCACGGTGGCCGATCTGCCCAGCGGATACTGGCTCATCGTCGCCGACGACGACGCCATCGCCCAGGGCGAGGCCGGCACCGCGCCGATCATGGCCCTGGTCGGCGGCAGCGCCGTCACCGTCAAGCCCAAGGCTGCGACGCCCAAGGTCGCCAAGCACGTGCTGGAGGACAGCACCGCTGCATGGCAGAAGGCCGCCGACGCCACGGTCGCCGACGACCTGTACTGGCGTCTCTCGGCTACGGTCCCGGCCGGGCTCACGGCCTACGACACCTATACGGTGCGGTTCGTCGACACCATGGGCGCGGGGCTCGACCCCTCCAAGGTCGCCGAGAGCATGCGCGTGTACGTGGCGGCGGGCGCGGACGGCGGCTTCGACGCCGTCTCGGCCGGTGAGGACGGGCGCGTCGGCACTGAGCCCGCGAAGGGCTGGACCGACATCACGGCCCAGTGCGGGGTCTCGGTCGACGGCAAGACCTTCACCGTGCGCACCGGCGACCTGATTGCCGCGCTCGGCGGGGCCGACGCCTTCACCGCGGGCGCCCGCGTGGTCGCCGTGTACAATGCGCCGCTCAACAGCGCATGCAACCACGGCATCGCGAAGGGCAACCCCAACGAGGTCTACCTGCGCTACCCGCGCTCTCCCTTTGCCGACCAGTCCGGCGACGCCGGCTTCACCCGCACGCCGAGCGATGACGCGTGCGCCTACACCTGGGGACTCAGTCTGATCAAGCGCTCAAGCTCGGACGATAAGCCGCTCGCGGGTGCCAAACTGCGCATCATCGACGACCGCGGTCGCATCCTAACGACTGACGGCTCGTGGTCGACGGATGCCGACGCGTGCATCACCACGGACGCGGATGGCCATGTGGAATTGAGCGGTGTGGACGCGGGTGTCTATACCGTCGAGGAAATCGCGGCACCCAAGGGCTACACCGCCTTTGAGGGCAAGCGTACGGTGACGGTTACGGCTGAGGGTCTGGACGTTAAACAAGTGGCGACCGCGAAGCCCAAGGTGACCGTATCGGTCGAAAGCCCTCTGCGGGTTGATACCGCCGATGCCAGGACGGGTTCGATTGAGCTGTCGGTGCTCAACACCCCAAGCAAAGAAGCAGGTCGAGGCTTTATGCCCTCGACGGGAGATAGAACGTTGGTACTGGTGGCGGTTTTGGCTGCCATCGGAGTGGCGGCTATTGTTGTCGCGCTCGTCATCAAGCGGGGAGGAGGTCGCCGTGAAATATAATTGCCCTTCTTGCTCAATGGCGTACTGCCTCCGTAGCGAGTGACGCACAGGCCTACCGACCTGATGATCATTGGTTTTGAAAAAGTTACTAGAGAACCCTCCAAGAAAAGCGGGGCACCCGGTCGACATGACCGAGTGCCCCGCTTCGTTTGTTGGTGCAAAGTAACCTGGCACCTTTGTGGTGGTTGGTGGCTAAGCGGTGGGGAGTCCTGGCATGTTAGCCGGCTGCTGCGGCTTGAGGTGGGCGTTGCGCCAGATGATCTGGATAACGTAGCCGAGCATAAAGACAAAGGCTACGCCGCTGATGAAGTCACCTACGAGGGGAAGCCCCGTGAGGGCGCCTGCGATTACGCCACCAACGGCTGCCATGGCGTAGCGGTTCTGGCTGTGTCCGACCATGCGGGCAATCGCGCACCCCGCAAAGGCACTCGACACCAACGCGATGCCGATAACACCGCACAAGAGGGCTCCGGCAAGCGACAGACCGGCGATAGAGATAATCAGCAGTAGGACGGCGGGGACGATAGCAATCGTGCTCAGAAGACCGCTCACCCACAGGGGCATGGGGCGCTGGTGGAGCATGCCGGCGGCGCTGGCGGTCGCGCGCGGAAAGACGAGCTCGAGCAGCAGAGCGACAAAGCAGGTCGAGAGTGCCGCGGCGACGATACCGCCGATGACATCGTTAACGGTGGAAGTATCCTCGTTCTCGGTGCGGTCGATCTTGAGCGCGCCTACCTCGGCGCCTGCGGCACGCTCGGGGTCCTCGGAGACGTGCGCGTTCACGGTGCCGGAGATGTGGGCGTTCTTGCCCAGGATGAGCTTGTCGGCCCAAACCTCGACATCGCCCTCGACGGTGCCATCGATGGTCACCGTATCGCCCGCAAGCGCTGCCGACTTGGTGGAGCCGCGTAGGGCAACCGTCTCGCCTATCGCATAGAAACAGTTGGCGGTGCTGTCGGAATTGAGCACAACGTGCTGACCGACGACCGTGACGCTGCCATCAACCGTGGTCTTGGCGATATCGATAGTGCGTGCCGCCAAGCGGATGGCGCCGCCCACCGTGCAGTCGCGGATAGAGAGGGTATCGCCCGCGGCGATGATATCGCGGTCAATGGACGCATCGTCCAAGTTGAGGGCCTGGCCGGCCCAGTACAGGTCACCTTCGATGCCGGACGGATTGGCATCATCGTCGGTCGTAAGTACGTTTCCTGCGGTGTCCGTGCCGGCGAACGACGCCGTGGGAAGTGCAGTAATCGCCAGTGCGATGAGCGCGAATGCCATAAGCAGGCAGCGACGCATTTTGTGTGACGGCGCCGCCGCGGTTTGATTGAGAGCCATGGTTGATCCTTTTGTTAGGTGTTCGGCATATACCTAACAGGGTACCCAACGCGTGGGCGCTCTAAAAGAACCTCTCGGTTGCATTTCGAAGGGTCGTGCCGTGCTGCCTACTTTTTACGGTGCAAGAAGCGTGCGATGTCTTCTTCGGTGGGGCTTTTGATGTCAAAGCGCAGCGAGAGCCAGCGCAGACCCATGGTCACGACAACGCATACGACCAGCGCGGCGACATTGCTCATGATGCCGCTCATAACGAGACACACATAGCTTGTCGATCCGGCGATGGCGGCGATGGCATAAAAGTTAGTACGTTGGAAAATGCCCGGAACCACGCCCATAAAGCCGTCGCGCAACATGCCGCCGCCCACCGCGGTGAAAAAGCCCATCATGATGCACACCGCCGGCGCAAAGCCGTAGACCAGTGCCTTGTCCGCGCCGGTTGCGGCATAGATGCCGACCGAGATGATGTCGAGCAGGGGAATGAGTTTTTCGGGCTTGTCGACGATTGCCGGGAAGATGTAGATGATGGCCGCGGTGGCGATGGAGAGCGGGAGCGCCATCGGTTGGTTGAGGATGTAGACGTTGCCCACCTGCAGCGTCATATCGCGCAAAAGACCGCCGCCCAGTCCACAGACCACGGCGAGCGCGACGGCGCCCACCAGGTCGAGTTTGTGCTCGCGCGCAACCAGCACACCCGAGATCGATGCAGCGACAACGGCGAACATCTCGAGCCAAAAGGGGATAGCGACCATGGCATCAGAGGCATGTGGGGTAACGGTCATAGCGGCGACGACGGGCAAGATGGGGTCCTTTGGGTTGCGGGTTTAGACAATGCCCGTACATAGTACATGTTCGGCGCCGATTGCGATCCTATTGCTCGGCAAACGGTCGGGACTGGATCCTTGATTATCGACTTTATCCGAACACCTCCCACATTCATCCGCACATGTGCGGATGAATGTGGGAACCCGATACCCTGAGGGCCGGACCGGCCGGCCCCGGGAGATCGGAGGACGGCATGTCCGGAAAGAAGAAGAGTGGCTCCGCAAGGGCGGTCCCGAGGGCCTACGGAAGGCTCACGAGGCAC
>OLQO01001980.1_pt1 | contig 11836 bp, 10 predicted proteins | sample 1672281 | NCBI WGS metagenome assembly OLQO01 (sample SAMEA3136667, study PRJEB25190) | human gut metagenome | biome: human gut; feature: human-associated habitat; material: faeces | place: Austria | collected 2013 | reverse complement strand
GATGCACCGGATGCCGTGGATCTTGCCAATGTGAAAGGTCATGTCTGCTATGAAGATGTCTCCTTCCATTACAGCGACGATGAGACAACCGTTCTCTCCCATGTATCCATTGATATTCCTGCCGGCAGATCCGTCGCACTGGTCGGTCCTTCCGGCGGCGGTAAGACAACCATATGCTCCCTGCTGCCCCGCTTCTACGATGTAACCGATGGCCGGATCACAATTGATGGTCACGATGTCCGCACCCTCACTCTGAAAAGTCTGCGAAGCCGGATTGGCGTTGTACAGCAGGATGTCTATCTGTTCTCCGGATCCATCCGCGATAACATTGCTTACGGCAAACCAGATGCCTCAGAAGATGAAATTATTGCAGCTGCCAAACGTGCCAATATCCACGACTTCATTATGGAATTGCCCGATCAATATGATACCTTTGTCGGTGAACGAGGTGCCAGACTTTCCGGTGGCCAGAAGCAACGTATTTCCATTGCCCGGGTCTTCTTGAAAAATCCCCCGATTCTTATTCTCGATGAAGCAACAAGTGCCCTGGACAACGAAAGTGAGCGATGGATCCAGCACAGTCTGGAGGAACTCTCCAGAAACCGTACAACGATCACCATCGCTCACCGTCTGTCCACTATTAAAAATGCAGATGAAATCATTGTCCTCACTGAAAACGGCATTGCCGAACGCGGAACACATGAAACACTGCTTGATAAAAATGGCATTTATGCAGCCTATTACAACATGACCTAATATTGATTCAGTAAACCTATTCACTCATAATCGGAGAAAACACCGGTTTTCCATCTCTGTCAGGCAGCGGTGTCAAACCGGCGGCATTCCCGCTTGCATGAAAAAGGTAATTCACACCTGTTATCTGATACATCCGCGGCAACTTCTACGACAACCACCACTGGCCATTCGGCAGCCGTGTCAATGCCCCCGGTTCCTCTGACACCACATCACCGAATCTATTTCTGACGATCAGTTTTTCATAATATTTATAGTCTTCTGTGATCTCACACTCAGCAACGCCTTCTTCCTCCCAACAGCTGCAATAGATATGATTGTCCACAATTTCTATCACACTTTCCCGTGCTGAAAGCTTAATTGAAAATTGCTCCGGATAATAACACCTCATCTCTTCACTCTGGCTGATCAAATGGATCGGTGTCCCAACAATACGCAAATTATACAATTCCACTTCAGCCATTCCGATACTGAAGCATTCCTTACAGTCCCAATCCGGCCGATATTGCATAATCGTCACCGTCTTTTTGCTAAAATCAGCCTTTAAAAAATAAAAATAACCTTCTATCCATTCAATTCCGCCATAGGCAATATTCCTTTCCTTTTCAAAAGGTGTATACACTGCCCCCGTTTCATAATCGCCAAAAACAATCTGATTGCCCAAATATGCTTTTTCATTCACGTATTCAGCAATGTCATAAAAGTCCTCAAAATCAGTCATCCCGCAGCCATATCTTAACTGTCCCGGAACAGGCTCAAGATTCAGCCCCTGTACAACAGCCATTCTATTTATCTTCACGGTATTTTCCTCACTATTACAATTTATATTTCAATACATTCTTTTTCATCTGAGAAATATAATATCCTTCTGACATCATATCCTTCTTTCCGAAACATTCTCCCCGACTGTCCACTTTCCAAAGAGAATATGACAATCCCGCTGTCATCAAAGCGTTGGTTTCCCTCAATTCACAGGTTGAAATATATCGTGTTCTTCTATGAAACATTTCGCACGGGTGTGCGACGTTTCATAGAAGGACACGATATATTCAACCGTCAATAAGAAACCAGCCCTTTCTTACAGCGGGTTCATCATATCCTCGCAAATCATTTCCATGGCCGCACACAGGCCTGTTTCCAGTGAATCGATTCGGACATATTCTTCTCTTGTATGCTGTCCGCCGCCCAGATAAACGCCGAAACAGATGGCCGGTATGCCCATGGACAATGGAATATTGCAGTCTGTGGATCCGCTTCCGAACATCGGCATCACACCGGTATTTCTGAAAATAATCCCTTCTGCCCGCTTCTGCAGTTCCGTCATTTTCTTTTTGTCTACCTGACCCATAGAAGGCCTGTCCCCGATCATCTCAATATCCACTCTGGCATCTTCACGATCTGTATATTTATCAACAATCGCTGACATTTCTCTTTCCATCAGCTCCAGTCCCATCATTCTGTCTGAACGATATTCATAGAGAATCTTCACATCCTGAGCAATGGTATTCACTGATGTACCGCCTTCGATCAATCCTACATTGTACGTCGTTTTTCCCGGCATCGTATTGGTGTCTATCTCATAAAAATCATGAATCATATCCGCAGCCACCGCAATCGCATTGGTCGCTCCAAAATCTGCATAGGAATGTCCACCGGTAGTCCGAATACGAATCTCATAACGTCTCGAACCGACAGCCCAGACGGTTCCCGCATTGTATCCGCAATCGTAAGAAACCAACTGCCCGATTCTTCCTGTATACTGTTTCACAAGAGCTCTGCATCCCTTCAAATTGCCAAGTCCCTCCTCACAGGAATTCAAGGCAAAAACCATGGTTTGTTTTGGTACAATCTTTTTCTCAGATAAATATTTTAAAGTCATCAGAATCGCACACACATTGGTGGTATCATCCCCAACTCCCGGCGCCTTAATGCAGCCGTCTTCCACAACAACCGGAATCTCTGTCTCATCAGGGAAAACCGTATCCGTATGCGCCATAAAAATATGCACCGGTGCCTCCAAATCACTGCCTTTTACCTCACAGATCACATTCTTCGCATCATCAACAAACGCCTGGCCATATCCCAACTGATGCAGATACTCACAGATAAACGCCGCTCTCTTTTCCTCATGATGTGAGGGTGCCGGAATTGACGTCAGTTTGCAGATGAGTGCCTGATATTCTTCAAAATGTTCCTTTGCAAAAGTTTTTATATCCATACAAATACCTCCCTAACGCCGATGACTCAATCACTCAGCGATATCTTTAATGCTCGAATTACAGAAAAAAATAAAAACCGCCGCCACTGCCGAAAGACTTCGACAGGTGGCGACGGCCTCCTGATTCTAAATATGTTTTCTTAACAGAAAATGAACAATTGCCGACAGATACTTCATACTGTAATAAGTAAAAATAACAAGGGGTGCAATAAAGATCATTCTCCAGCTGAATACACTGTTGATGCTGAACAGATCCGGGAATAAAATGACACAAGCCACAAAAATCGCAATCATCGTGTTGCACAAAATACTTCGGATCTTATTCATCGGGTTACATACCCGCATCAGTACCATCAGGCTGACCATGCCTGCCACAATCAAATTATACGTCGCAGTCATGCCGCTGTCAAACCCAAGTACAATAGAAATTCCCTGAATCAGCAGCATATTCAGCACCATGGTCAAAGCTCCAGGCAGTGCGACTCGAAGCACATGCTTCAGGAAGCCGCTCTGGGTCACAGTCTCGGTCTGTTCTAATGCCAGAATAAAACTTGGAATACCGATGGCCACCGTACTGATCAGTGTCAGATGAATCGGCACAAACGGATAGGAACGTCCCAATAAGATAAAAATCACATTCAACAGTAATGAATAAATCGTCTTTGTCAGATACAGAGAGCTCACTCTCTCGATGTTGGAGATAATCATACGGCCTTCGCTGACGATTTCCTTCAAATGAACAAAATCTGAATCCAGCAGCACGATATGTGCCACCTGCTTCGCTGCATCACTGCCCGCCGCCATGGCGATACCACAGTCAGCATCCTTTAAAGCCAGAACATCGTTGACACCATCGCCCACCATGCCGACAACCGATTTATTTGCCTGATAAGCCTTGATCAGACGCTGCTTCTGCTCCGGTGTTACACGGCCGAAAACCGTATAGTTCTTGACAACATTTTTCAGCTCATCAAAACTCTCCGGCAAGGTGGAAGCATCAATATATTTGTCGCCATCCTTCAGACCGGCCTTCTGGGCAATTTGTGAAACTGTCGCCGGATTATCACCGGAAATAACCTTAATTGCCACATGCTGTGCTTCAAAATAAGCAAATGTGGACGGTGCTTCTTCTCTGACACAGTCAGAAATAACAATCAGCGCTGCAGGTTTTGGTGTTCCCACCGTACCATCGGCACTTGAAATCTGATTCGTCTCCGCCAGCAAAAGCACACGATAGCCCTGCAGTGCATAAGTCTCGCTCTTCTTCAGCAATTCTTCATCATTCTTCATAATGAATTCCGGCGCACCCAGCACATAAGCTCCGTGCTCGCCAAAGGCAATGGCACGATATTTTCTCGCAGAGGAAAACGGAATCAGATCCGTTGTCTGCCATTTCTGCGTCTTTTCAAAATAATTCATCAAAGCCTGCTGGGTCGGATTGACATCATTGAATGCAAATGTGATCTCATTCATGACCTCTCTGATCTTCTCATCCGACATAGTCCCGCAAGGCACAACTTCCACCACTTCCAAATCACCGGTGGTGATGGTACCGGTTTTATCCAGGCAAAGCACATTCACACGGGCCAGTGCTTCAATAGCTTCCATCTCCTGCACCAATGCCTGCTTTCTTGCCAGACGGCCAACACCCAAAATAAATGAAACACTGGTCAGAAGTACCAGCCCTTCCGGAATCATACCGATAACACCGGCAACAGTGTTGACAATGGCATCGGATGTGGTGGTTCCCTCAATGGCTCTCTGAGAAAGAAAAAGCAATATACCAACCGGTACAATCAGGAAACCGACAATCTTGATAATCCTGCCGATGGAATCCTGCATTTCCGATGTGGCACGCTTTTTGTCTTTGGCTTTGGCTGCCAGAATCGTAGCATAATTCTCACTGCCCACATGAATAACCCTTGCCACACCGCTTCCGGCCACAAGAAAGCTTCCCGACAACATCTCATCGCCTTCATGCTTCTTCACAGCCACAGATTCACCGGTAATCATGGATTCATTGACTTCAATGCCCTGGGCTTCCAGAACCACACAGTCCGCACCAATCTGATCACCGCTTTCCAGCACCATCACATCATCCACAACAAGCTCATCCAGCGGTATCTGCTTCTTCGTGCCATCCCTGATAACCGTCGCCTTCGAGGCTGTAATCACAGACAGCTTATCCACAAGACTCTTGACCTTTAACTCCTGAATAATACCAATGACTGAATTGGCAATAATCGTAAACATAAAAGTCAGATTCTTAATCTGTCCTGTCATCAGAACAAGTGCACCGAGAAAAACATTCAGAAAGTTAAAGAACGTACATAAATGCGCCCGAAAAATCTCTTTCTTCGTTCGGGATATACTGTTAGTGGTGGTATTGACCTTTCCCGCTTCAACTCTCTGGCTGACTTCACTCCCAGATAATCCCTTATAATCTTCCGTCATAAAATCATCCTTTTTATATGGTACATCATGCATCATAACTGCCGTTGTACACTTACCTGTCACTCATTTCACAAGGTTACTGTATTGATCATTCTACAGGTACAAAAACACCATTCTTCAATTCATATGGTGTTGTCTGGTAAACAAAATAATTCATCCAGTTAGAATAAATCCACTGTCCGTGGGCACTCCACTTCATCTCCGGCTGCTTCGTCGGGTCATCATCCGGGAAATAATGCTTCGGCACTTCCGGATTCATTCCCTTCTCTGCATCCCTGAAATATTCTTTCGCCAATGTATCCACATCGTACTCTGAATGGCCCATGATAAAAAACTGGGAATCATCCGCACTGCCCACAACATAAACACCGGCCTCCTCGGAAGCCGCCATAATTCTCAGTTCCGGCACCTTCTCGATATCCTCGGCTCTCACTTCCGTATGACGGGAATGCGGCGCATAAAATGTATCATCAAAACCTCTGAACAGTCTGGACTTCTTATTCAGCACTTTATGGGAAAATACGCCGGAAATCTTCTTGTCCAGAATATACTTCGGAATACCGTAATGATAATAAAGCCCCGCCTGGGCACCCCAGCAAATATGGAAGGTAGAATGCACATGTGTCTTACTCCACTCCATAATCCCGCATAACTCATCCCAGTATTCCACTTCTTCATATGGCATCATCTCCACCGGCGCACCGGTAATGATCATACCATCATAATTCTCATCCTTAATCTGGTCAAATTCCTGATAAAAAGCAATCATATGCTCTTCAGATACATTCTTCGACTCATGGGTCGCTGTCTGCAAAAGCGTAATCTCAATCTGCAGCGGCGTATTAGAAAGGCGTCTAAGAATCTGCGTCTCTGTCTCAATCTTCGTCGGCATCAGATTCAGAATCACAATCTTCAAAGGACGGATATCCTGAGACAAAGCTCTCGTCTCCGTCATCACGAAAATGTGCTCATCCTCCAACACGGACTTTGCCGGCAAATCATCCTGTATTTTAATCGGCATGTTGTCGTCTCCTCCTAAATCTATCTGTCTGCATGTGCAGACAAAACTCAATAATCAAACTAAATATCCATTAAAAATCGCTGCGCATCCATGCGGAGCGTTTACCACAGGCGGAATTTATACTCCAATTATGATAAAAAGGCTCCCATCCTTATTTTCAGCGGAATTGGGAGCAAATTCCATGTATAATAGATATTGTAATTTTTTTTGCATCTTCTGTCAAGGACGATTGACTGACTTATTTCTTATATTATTCTTAATTGTTGCATCCCGGAAAGATATTCTTTTTTCTAACCAGTCGACAAATCGGAATTAAATACAGATAGCATGCCGCTGCAAGACAATATACCGGTGCACCAATCGTAGCTGCCGGCACGGCTCCCGCAATGGACCACGGAATAAGTGCCGAAATCAAAACGGCAGAATCTTCCAGATCAACTGCTCTCTGCGAATTATCTTGTTCTTTATACAAAACACAGCCCAGCTGCTCTGTCATCATGATCGCGATTGTCTGATTGCAGCCGACCATACTTGTAACAACAGAAAGCAGCACGATACATAAAAATCTTCCCGTCTTTTGAGAGATTGTTTTTACATATTCCGTTATGCCATCCAGCATTCCGGTGCCACTGAAAATCCCGGAATAAGTAGATGTCATACAGACAATCATCAAAACCTTCTTCATCGATAGCAGGCCACCGCCATTGATCATCTGCGCAGCCACCGGATCCCCGGCCCTGTATCCTGTCAGCATGATCCGGATAATTTCCGCTGCTGATCTGTGTTGAAACACAACACAAAGGATGACTGCACATACAATACTGAACGTCATCGACTGCTTCACATCGACACGCAGCATTGAAAGTCCAAGCACAATAACAGCCGGCAAAATCATCCATCTATTCAGCTGAAACTCTTTTGCAAAAACATCCGATACGGAAGTGGCATCAACCTGATTGGCACCACCAAGTCCAATCGCCCCATAAATGAGACACGTCAGGACAAAAGGAACTGCTGCCGTCCTTAACATATTTCGGATATTATCAAACAGATTTGTCTCTGTCACAGAGGCCACGAGAATTGCGCTGCTTGAAAGCGGTGAACATCTGTCACCAAAAAAACAGCCTGAAATCACCGCGCCACCGCTAATTACCGGATTAACACCTGCTGTACCGGCAATCGTCATACTGATCACGCCCATCGTTGCAGCTGTTCCAAATGAAGTCCCTGTCATAAAAGAAACAAGACAATTCATCAAAAAAATGGTCACGATCAAAACAGATGGCTTAAATAACCCCGCTGCGGATGATACGATATAAGCGATCGTACCATCTGCCCGCCACATTGCTGTCAAAATACCGACAATCGCCAGCACAATCAGGACATTCACAGCCTTTTTTATGCCATTGACTGCCATCCGTATTAAATCATCCAGCGCAAAGCCACACCTGATGCCTGCAGCAAGTATAAGAAGCAGCCCTGCAAGTAGTATTGTAATTATCATTGATTGACTCCTTTGACACGGCCGCACTGTGAAACGCCCGTTTATTTCTTTCATTATTATAGCGATTATCACGGCCGCCTACAAGTTCCAAATCACTGTTTTTTTTCCCACCCGGGACCACCCAATTCTAACTCAAATGATACAATAGCAACATAGAAAACAAGTAAACCTATCATTTAGATTTTTATATCCGGGAGGTATCACCTATGACATTCGCAGATGAATTACGCAGCAGCAAAGGCCCACAGCTGACGAAAGAAGAAATAGCAGGCAGACAGTACTGGCTGAACTTTCATGTTAAAGCTGTTCTTGAAGAATTGAAACGCTTGGCTCGCAGCCAAAATAATGCCGGTAAGTATTCTGTTTCAGGCTATTTGGCCTATGCTGGCTATGATAAAGATTATTGGCGCCTTCTTCCAATCAAAGATAAACTCCTTCCTCGAGATGATATAGGTGCCGGCAGTTTCGGTGTTAAAGATGTCTGTTACTCAAATTGTATCAATGATTTAAGAAGCGAAATTGAAAAGGGATTGAAACAGCTCGGTTTCAAAGCATCCGTAAAAAAGGTAGATGTACCATTCTATAAGGAAACAGAGGGATTTTTATGTAGAAAAAAGCTTGAAAAAGATGGCACTGATACAACCCTCAGAATTGACTTTTCATGGTAAAAGGACAGTTGACTACAATGGCAGAATCATTTATTAATCAGGTAAAACGAACTTCCAGTATAAAAACATATGAATATGAGGATTTCTTAATCAAAGGTGAAGTGAAAAACGCAAAGAATATGATCACAAAGGCAATCAAAGTCCAAAAATCTCACATCACCTGGTGTTATGCCCATGATGATTATGATAATTTCACTTCTTTACGCAACGATATTGATGAACCGTATCCTTATACTAAAAACTACAAAAACGATAAGTCCCACATTAGAATTGGCGGTTATTGTGACCTTGATTTTTTGCCTCTTCAACGATACATATGAAGAAGTCTCTCTGACTGTCCTCAAATGGATGGTTTCATTATCCTGGTAATACAAGAGACACATTTTTTAAGGACACATTTAGACTATTTTGAGGTATAAAAGAGCCCAAAATTGACACATTCGTTTGCACTTTTCCATGGAAAATGTTAAAAAAAGAGGGAATCACGAAAGTGATTCCCTCTCATAAAAATCCTTATTCTATGCGGCTTTGTGATTAGCCAAAGTATCTCTTCAGCAGACCTTCGAATGCCTTGCCGTGTCTAGCCTCGTCGCGGGCCATCTCATGCACTGTATCATGGATTGCATCCAGGTTCAGAGCTAGAAATCGCACGAATTTTCAAGGTTTTTTCCTTCTTTTCTTCACCGTAAAATTCACATTTTCACTCTCCTTTTTCAAGGTATAAAATTCTAAATTCACAGTATTCTCCCCAAAATTTCGAAAAAATCTCAAAAAAAAAGATCTAAAAAACAAAATCAAGAAAAAGAAAAAGTAAATAAAGAAAAGAAAGGATTGACTTTATGTTATGAAAAAGCGTACAGGAATTTTTCAGCTGCCGGATGGAACGTGGGGATATCGCGCGAGGGTCGAGAATCAATTTGATATAAGGCGAACCAGAGACCGAAACGGATTGATGATGAAAACCGCTGCTGCTGCAGAAAAAGAACGTAATTGGGCAATCGCCCACGAACTCGAACTGCGAAGACAACGTGAGATAAAGTTACACGGTCTGAAGGATGGAACAGTGGCAGAGGTCTATGAAAAATGCGTAGCCAAAGAAGATACTAAAAATGCATATGGAACCGTGATGAAGAGAAAAAGCCTCTGGAAGAACCATTTTCGGGAACAGTGGGGACAAAGAGATATAAAAAGCTTGTCTGCTGGAGAGATAAATTTGTGGCTGGCTGATCTGATGGATGACGATTATGCTTTTGGTTACGTGGAAGGGTTTCTGAAATTTTTCTATGTGATCATTGGTGCGGCTTATAGACATAATTATATAGGCAGACAACAGTATATGCGATTGTGTGAGGACAAAAAAGCAAGAATCACGATGCCGTGCGAGAAGCCGAAATACGACATTGTGGTATATAATAGAGAAGAAATGAAGCAGCTGGATGATTTTTTTAGAGGTTCGACGGTCGAAACGGCGTATCTGATCGGAAAACATTGTGGGTTGAGAATTAATGAAACCTTTGGCTTGAAATGGGATCATATCGATTTTGAAGGTGGATGCATAAGGATTGATAGGCAACAACAGTATATAGACGGTATCCTCTCCCTCGTCAAGCCAAAAACAAAAAACGCGTATCGGAATGTTGTCATGCCGCGGGCGTTAATCAACCATCTTTTTCTCCTCAAATCGGAACTTGCTTCCCTCACGCCGGATGAAAAGCAAAAGCGGGAGCTTCGAGCCCGACGCATCATCGATGTTGACGGCTCTGTTATCTCTGCCACGGAATTGGTTAACTGTAGCATTGATGGAACGCTATACACACGCAATTCATTCAAATATCATGCTAGAGAATTAAAGAAGTGCGGAATTGAGTTCCGATATCACAATCTCCGCCACACCTACGGGTCAAGAATGGCCAATGCCGGGGTGCCACAACACTTGCTATTAAAAATGATGGGCCATGGCAGTATTCAAGTCACACAGCAATACTATCTCGGGATGAATGATGAAAGTATAGACATTATAAAGAAGAAGCTGGAAGAAATGGAGGAAAATTAGCATGGACAATTACGAAAGAAAAATGGAAAAAATAGAGGATATATTAAAAGATGCGACACAGCAGGAATTGAACCATATCCACGAATTTTTTGCAGAAGCAGCTAAAATGGAACATGATGAACATAAAAATTATACTGCCGCGGATGTGGCAAGAACTGCATGGTTGACACTGGGAGGAGAATATGCTTTAAGACTGCCTGGCGCTGTTGCGGTTCGTGAAGGAGTCCCGGTTGAACAGGCAGCAGAGGCTTTGCGAATGTTTAGTGAAGGATATGGATGGAAAGAAATTGCTGAAAAAACGGGTGTGACGGAAGAAAACATTTATATAATGCTGGATTTTAAGGATATGGTGAATGCTGATAGAGAGGAGGATGAATAAAGTCTTTTGGAATTAAATTCCACAACCACAATATAATATAAAACCACAAGAGCCGGACCATCTGCTTCCATCTCAAGCACTCGTCCGGCTCCTTTGTCGCCGTCTCTTTCCTGTCTCCTCTCCATTTAAAATCTTTTCCAGAATTTTCCAATTTTCTGTCACATCTTGACGACAAAAACAGTTTATATAGTAGAAAGCGCTGCAATCCCATCATTTTTTTCGTTTTCGATTTCGTTTTTTTGAGATCAGCTGGCGTGTTTGCCAGATTTTTTTAGTGGATTGGCGAGTTCTGTGAAGGCTGACAGGATTTTGAAGAGCTTGACTGGCAGCAGAGGCCGGGAGGATGTTGAATTTTTTTCGATATTGTCCCGGCATTTTTTATGAACTGGGGCAGGTAAAGGTGACACAGTAAAAAAAATCTTCTTCCGTGACAGAATGGAGTTTACTGTGCCAAGTATAGGTGACACAGTAGGCGGGGTGTCCAGGGCATAGCAGCAGGCGGAGAAGCAGATAAAAGGGGCCAGCTAAAGGTGACACAGTAACAGCCTCCTCTTCTCTGATAATTTTGATGCAAAAAGGGCCAACTATAGGTGACACAGTTGAACGTATTTTTTTAATAGCAAAGGTGGCCAACTAAAGCTGACACAGTATTAAAAAAATCTTCTTCCTCTCCTGCTGTCGTTTTTTTTCTGGAGGGGATTTTTCTGTTTTTTTTTCGTTTTTTTGATGACGATTACATCGCTTGACAAGGGCACACAGCCCTTTGTCGTGTGCGATGGATAAGTA
>OLQO01001973.1_pt1 | contig 11874 bp, 10 predicted proteins | sample 1672281 | NCBI WGS metagenome assembly OLQO01 (sample SAMEA3136667, study PRJEB25190) | human gut metagenome | biome: human gut; feature: human-associated habitat; material: faeces | place: Austria | collected 2013 | reverse complement strand
GCGGACCCTGAGGCCCCTGCGGGCCGGTCGGCCCCTGCACGCCCTGCGGCCCCATGGGGCCGACGGAGCCTTGCGGCCCGGTCGGGCAGACGGGGCAGTTCGGCGGGAAGGGCGGCGGGAACGGGGGACGCGGACAGAAAGCGCCGAAACGGTCGCCCGGAACGCCCTGCATGCACGGGGCGCTCGAACAGCTCTGCGAAGAACATGAACCTGCGACATAATACGGCAAGAGAGTCACCTGCTTTCATGGAAATGGGGAGCGTGTTTTTTCGTCTCCCGACATACTCTATGAGAGAGAGCCGCCCGGTGTGCGCCAGACCGGGGGCGGAAAGGAGCGCCATGACGGAACTTTCGCTTTGCATGATCGTCAAAAACGAAGAGGAACGGCTCGCGCGATGCCTGAGCGGCGTGCAGGGCGCGGTCGATGAAATCATCATCGTGGACGGACGGCACCAAGCGCGTGGCCGGGCAGTTTACAAGCCGCGTCTATGATTACGCATGGGACGACGATTTTTCCGCCGCACGCAACGCCTCCCTCGACCGCGCGACAAAGCCGTTCATCCTCTGGCTGGACGCGGATGACGTGGTGGAGCGCAGCGAAAAGGAGAAGTTGATGGCGCTCAAAAACCGCCTGACCGCCGACGTAGACGCGGTGATGACGCCGTATCACACGGGGATCGGGCAGGACGGGCGGCCGACGCTGATCTATGAGCGGGAGAGGATCGTGCGCCGGGACGCGGGCTTCGTCTTCTCCGGCGTGGTGCACGAGGCGATGCGCGTATCGGGCAACGTGCTCCACGAGGACATCGTGATTCGCCACGAGCGGGGCGATAAGCCGCCGCAGGGCAGGCGCAATTTGGATATCTATGAAAAGTGGATGGCGCGCGGGCGGCGGATGACCGCGCGGGACAGCTATTATTACGCGCGGGAATGGATGGATTGGGGCGATCCGGGGATGGCCGAACGGGCGTTTGCGCAGTTTCTGGCCATGCCGGACGGGTGGATTGAAAACCGCATCGACGCATATATTCAGCGCGCGGAATGCCTGCAAAGGCTGGGGCGGCGCGCGGAGGCGCGGCAATCGCTGCTGGCCTCGCTGGCGCTGGGCGCGCCGAGGGCGGAGGCGCTCTGCGCGCTGGGCGATTTGGAGATGGAGGAGAGCGCGTGGCAGGCGGCGGCCTTCTGGTATCGCGCGGCGATGCTGTGCAGACCGCCGGAGGGCGGCGGATTCGTGCGGCCGGAGCTGTATGATTACGTTCCGGCCATGCAGCTCTGCGTGTGCTATGACCGCATGGGGCAATACCGGCTGGCCGCGCAGATGAACGAGCGCGCGCTGCTGCTGCATCCGGGCGACGCGGCGGCGCTGGCCAACCGCAGGTATTTTGAAACGCGATTTTCCGAGCAAAAAAAGGAAAAGCAGGGGTGAGCGACACGAAAAGATGGGCGGCAGGGCTTTTCATCGCCCTGATTTTTATGTATAATCATAGTGGGGGTTTGGCGCAGGGCGAAACCAGCGCGAAGGCCGCCTGCGTGATGGAAATGGAAACCGGGCGCGTATTGTTTGAATATAACGCCCGCGCACGGCTGCCGATGGCCTCCACCACGAAGGTGATGACGGCGCTGCTGGCGATTGAAAACGGCGATTTAAGCAGCGAGGTCACCTGCTCGTCCAATGCGTTCGGCGTGCCGGGCACGTCGATCTACCTCGCGGAGGGCGAAACGCTGACGCTGGAGCAGATGCTCTATGGGCTGATGCTCGCCAGCGGAAACGACGCGGCCGTGGCGATTGCGGAGCATATCGGCGGCAGCGTGCCGCAGTTTGTGCGGATGATGAACGCGCGGGCGGCGGAGCTGGGCGCGGCCGGCACCCATTTTTCCAACCCGAACGGCCTGCCGGACGACACGCACGTGACGACGGCCTACGATTTGGCGCGGATTGCCCGCGCGGCGATGGGCAACGAGGCGTTTCGGCGGATCGTTTCCACCCGGTCGGCGCAAATCCCGTGGGCGGGGCGGACGTACAGCCGCCAGCTCAGAAACAAGAACCGGCTGCTGGAAACCTACCCCGGCGCGACGGGCGTTAAAACGGGGTTCACCAGCCGCGCGGGGCGCTGCCTGGTCTTCGGCGCGAGCCGGGACGGGATGGAGCTGGTCGGCGTGGTGCTGAATTGTTCGGACTGGTTTGACGAGGCGGCGCGGCTGATGGACGCCTGCTTTGAAACCTACACGATGGCGCGCGTGCTCGGGCCGACGATGGCCGCCGGAAAGATCGCCGTCATCGACGGACGGCAGGCGAGCGCGCGGCTCTGCGCGATGCAGGATCTCCGCGTGCCGCTATGCGAGGGCGAAAGCGCGCAGGTTGTGCTCGACGTGCCGCAGGCGGTTCGCGCACCGGGCTACGCGGGGCAGCATATCGGCACGGCGCAGGTGGTCGTGGGCGGCAAGGCGCTGGCCTCGTGCGAGATCGTGCTGAGCGAATATGTGGAAAGCAAACGGCTGGCGCTGGATGTGCGGCGGGTCGTTTCACGATGGATGTTATAAGGAGAAGCATGGAATGAGGCTGCAAAAATACATGGCGATGTGCGGCGTGGCCGCAAGACGCAAATGCGAGGAAATCATTGCCGCAGGGCGCGTGGCGGTCAACGGCGAAACCATCACCCAGATGGGCACGCAGGTGGAGGACGGCGACGTGGTGACGCTCGACGGGCGGATCATCACGCCGGAGGAAGAAAAGCGGTACATCCTCTATCACAAACCGGCGGGCGAGGTCACGACCGTCAGCGACGACAAGGGGCGCGAAACGGTGATGGATCGCTTCGCGGATTTCCCCGTCCGCCTCTACCCGGTCGGGCGGCTGGATTATGACAGCGAGGGGCTGCTGCTGCTCACCAACGACGGCGAATTGGCGCAGCGGCTCACGCATCCCTCCTGCGAGGTGGATAAGGTCTATCTGGCGCGCGTGACGGGCAACCCGAGCAACGACGCGCTCGACCGGCTGCGCCGGGGCGTGTATATGGAAGGCGATGAGCGCCGAACATATCCCGCGCAGGTGCGCGTGGTGCGCGACGAGAGCCTGTTTTCCGATATTCTGGTGACGATTCACGAGGGGCGCAACCGGCAGGTGCGCCGGATGTTTGACAGCGTGGGGCACAAGGTGCTGCTGCTGCGCCGCGTGCGGTTCGGCCCGCTGGAGCTGGGCGACCTGCGCCGGGGCGAGTGGCGCGAGTTGAGCGCGGAGGAGATTGCAAGGCTCAAGGCGCTTTGAACGAAGAAAGCATAGGGGAAATACGATGAAGAGCGATTTAACCTGTCCGGTTGAGATCGTCCGGGTGACGATTCAGCGGGAAACCGAGGATACAAATGAAAACGGGCAGATTCTCTGCCTGATCGACTTTTTCAACCTTTCGGATAAGGTGATCGACAGCATCCAGATGAATATCATCTGCTTTGACGCGGAGGATCAGCGCCTCGGCGGGCGGCTTGTCCGCGCGGGCGCGCACGGTGAGCCGCGGGAGAACTTCTCCGGCGCGTTTGCGCCCGAACACGTTGAAAACGTGGCGCGCGTGGAGGCCGCCGTGGAGAAGGTCTGGTATCAGGACGGCGTGATCTGGCGGCGCGAGGAGCGCAATGTGCGCGAATACATCCCCAATGCCCTGCCGCCCGGGCGCGAGCTGGATCGGCTTCGTTCGGTCGCAGGGCCGGATGCTGTGGGCTACGCGCGGGAGGACGACACGGTTTGGCTCTGCGTCTGCGGGCGGGCCAACCGCACGAGCGACGATCGCTGCCTGCGCTGTGGGCGCGACCGGGCGCACACGGTCAAGGCGTATTCCTTCGCAGCGATTGATTCGACGCTGGGGCGCAAGGAGCGCATGCTGGAGGAAAAGACGCGCGAGACGCTGCGCCGCTCCAGCGAGCAGACCGTGCAGCAGATGAAGGCCGTACAGAAAAAGCAGAGAAAGCAGAAAAAGCGCCTGCGCACGGTCATCACGCTGCTGGCGTTTGTCGCGCTGCTGCTGGCGGCGGCGCGCTGGGGCGCGCCCTACGCGCTGAGCCTGTATGCCGGGGACAAGCTGGATCGCGGCCTTGCGGCGGACGCGAAGGAGCTGTATGCGCTGATCGACCGATACTGGCCGGATGAGTTCGGCGCGGCGGCGGGCATGGACGCGGCGGAGCAGAAGATCATCGACGGCCTGATGAACGTGGGCACGGATTCGGCCTACGAGCAGGCGGCGAAGCGCGCCGAGGCCATCGGCGACACGCAGCGGGCGGAAAAGGCGATCATCGCGCGCGCCAAGCTGGCCATCGCGGGCGGCGATACCGACACGGCGGAGGCGCTTTTGACGCCGCTCGCGGCGAACGAAGAAGCGCGCGGCACATTGCGCCGGATGATTTACGATGTCGCCAAGGCGGCGAAGGAGCATCTGGAATATCCGACGGCCATCGAGCGCTTCGGCTCGCTGGGCGATTATGAGGACGCGGCGGAGCAGAAGACGGACTGCATCTATCTCTATGGCCGCCAGCTCATGCGGGAGGGACAGTATCAGGCCGCGTGCGACCAGTTCATGCTGGTTTCGGACACGGGGGACGCGATTGCGCTGATCCGCCAGTGCCGCTACGCGCTGGGGCTGGAAAAGCAGCAGGCGGGCGAATACGAAGCCGCCGCGGCGCTGTTTGAGAGCCTCGGCGTGTATGAGGACGCGCAGACGCGCGGCCAGCTCTGCCGCTATACGGCGGGCACGAACGCGCTTTCCGCGGGTGAGCTGGAAAAGGCGGCCGAGCAGCTTTTGGCGGCGGGCGATTACAAGGACGCGCCGCAGAAATTCGCGGATGTGGCGACGACGCTGGGCAACGCGGCGCTGGAGGCGGGCGACAACCAGACGGCCATCGGCTGGCTGGAGCAGCTCCCCGAAAGCGAGGAGACGCGGGCGGCGATCAACCGCGCGGTGTACGCCTATGCCGAGCAGCTTGTTTCGGACGGGCAGAAGGAAGCCGCCGCCATCGAGTTCTATTCGCTGGGCGGTTATGAAGATGCGATGGCGCGGGGCAACGCGCTGGAATACGAGCTGGCGATGAGCGAAAAGGCGCAGGATATCCATTCGGCGCTGGATCGCCTCGAGGCGCTGGGCGACTACGGCGACGCGGCCGCGCAGGCCGATGAATGTCGGTATGAAATCGCAAAGACGGCGATGAACGCGGGCGAGCTTCAGGATGCGCTGGACGCATTTGAAGCGCTGGGCGACGTGCAGGACGCGCCCGAGCAGGCGCAGCGCTGCCGCTATCTGCTGGCGCAGCAGGCGATGAGCGCGGGTGAATACGACGAGGCGATTGCGCTTTACGAGGCCTGCGGCGCGTATCTGGACGCGGAGGACGGCGCCATGCAGGCGCGCTACGCCAAGGCTGCCGCGCTGTTTGACGCGCAGGAATACGAAGCGGCGGCGAAGGCATTCGCCGAGCTGGGCAGCTATGAGGACGCGAAGCAGCGCGTGACGGACAGCGAGGACGCATGGCTGAGCGCGGACTATAACAGCGCGCGGATGGATACGGAGCTGGGCAATTACGCCGCTGTGATCGACGAGCTGGCGGCGTATTACGAAAGCGAACTGCCTCCGCGCTACGCGCAGATGCACGACATGTATGAATCGGCCTGTCTGGCGCGGGCGCAGGAGCTGACGGCGCTGGGCAAGCCGCTCGACGCGCTGCCCATCCTCAAGCGCATCGAGGGCAACAAGACTGCGAAGAAACGGATGGAGGCCTATGTCTATCAGCTCATCGGCCGATGGAAGGACACGCGCGGAACGGAATACGTCTTCCGCGAGGACGGAAGCTGCTGCATCGCGGGGAAGGAAGGCTATTTCGGCGGAAGCGGATACGAAATCACCGTGGGCGACGAGCCGTATCCGACGAAGGGCGAATACAGCGTGGTCAGCGTGCGGGGAAAGACCGTCACGCTGCGCGGCCTGCAAAGCGGCCGGACGATCCGCCTGAGCTATCTCGGCGAGCCGACGGACAGGGAAGAAAGCGCCGACAATCCGGAAAACTGAAAGGCAAAGCATCAGGACAGAGCATAAATCACCATGAAAAAGAAAGACATCATCATCATTGCCGCCGTGCTGGCGGCGGCGCTGGCGCTCTTCGGCGTATCGCAGATCGCGGGGGGCAGGGAGGCCTCGACCGTCGTGGTGACGGTGGAAGGGCGGGAGGTGCTCCGCCGCCCGCTGGCCATGTCGGACACCTATGAAATCAAGCAGGACGACGGAGCCGTCAACGTGATCGCGGTGGAAAACGGCGCGGTCTATATGAAGGAAGCCAACTGCCGCGACGGACTCTGCATCCATCAGGGCAAAATGAAAAACGCGGCCAAAACCATCGTCTGCCTGCCGCACAAGCTGGTGGTTCGCCTGGAGGGCGACAGCGCGCCGGACGGGCAGGACGATCTGGACGTCATCATACAGTGAGGAGGGCGCGATGAACCCGATCAAAGGATGGCTGGCGGACGCGGGAAAGAACCCGGACACGCGGCATGTGGATACCTGCGACGGTGTGCGCGCGCTGGCGATTTGCATTGTCGCGTGGTACCACATCTGGCAGCAGTCATGGCTCTACCCGAATCTGACGGTTTTCGGCAGGGAGATCAGCTTTGACCCGCTGGTGCGCTCCGGATATATCTGGGTGGATATGATGATCCTCATCAGCGGCTTCTGCCTGTATCTGCCGTGGGCGCGGTTGGGCGAAGGGGAGAAGGGGCAGAGCCCGGCGGCGTTTTATGAAAAGCGGCTGGCGCGCGTGCATCCGTCCTACCTGCTGACGATTGCCGTGATGCTTGGCGTGGCGCTGGCGACGCGGGCTTACGGCGGTAATCGCTCGTTTATGCTGCGCGACGTGGCAAGCCACCTGACCTACACGCAGATGTTCGCCTACGATACCTATTACGCCACCAACCTCGGCGGTTCGCTGTGGACGCTGGCGCTGGAAATGCAGCTCTATCTGATCTTCCCATTGCTGGCGCGCGCGTTTCGGCGGCAGCCGGCGGCGACATTCGCTGCCATGATGGGGATTGCGCTGGCGACGCGGGGATATATCGCCGCGACGTACCCGGACGTGAGCCTGTATTTCAATCAGCTTCCGGCGTATCTGGATACGTTCGCGCTGGGCATGGCGGCGGCGCTCGCGCATGTGCGCCTCTCGCGGGTGAAGCACGGCGCGGCGATGCGCCTTGTGTGCAGCGCGGCGACGGTTGCGGCGCTTTGGCTGCTCTGGCGCACGGCCAAGGTGCAGGCGGGCTGCGCGACGACGGAGGCCATTCGGCTGGGGCAGATGAACCACAGACTGGCGATGGGGCTGCTGGGGGCAATGCTGCTGGTGGCCAGCGCCAACGCAGGCTGGGTTGTGCGGCATATCCTATCTAACCCCGTGACGCGGTTTGTTTCATCGGTGTCGATGCAGTTTTATATCTGGCATCAGACGCTGGCGGTCTGGCTGCTCAGGGCGCGGATCATCCCGAGCGTATCCGCCACCCCCAATTACGACGGCGAGCTGCTCTGGCAGAAGCGGTATACCTTCGTGTGCTTCGCCGCCGCGCTGCTGCTGGCGGCGCTGCTGACGTATGGCTTTGAGCGCCCCGTTTCGCGGCGGCTGCTTGAGAAAACGGGAAAAAAGCAAAAAAGGGCTTGACAGAAACGCGGGAATGGGGTATACTTTCTGGGTAACGAAGTAGAAGCCTGCCCGCTTCTCGCCCGGCGCGAACAGTAGCCGCGGCACATTGGCGCTTTTCGCTATGCAGAGAGCGGGCATGCTTGCCCGCTCTTTTTTTGCGCAGATGCGCAAGAGATTTTATGGAGGTGTATCGCAAACAACATGGCTGATCTGATGATGAACGAGGAAATCCGCGACCGCGAGGTGCGTGTCATCGACCAGAACGGTGAACAGCTCGGTGTGCAGCCGATCCGCAAGGCGCTTGAGCTGGCCGAGGAGGCGGGGCTTGATCTGGTGAAGATTGTTCCTACCGCCAAACCGCCGGTCTGCAAACTGATGGACTATGATAAGTACCGTTACGAGCAGGCCAAGAAGGAGCGCGAGATCCGCAGAAATCAAAAGGTCGTCTCCATCAAGGAGGTGCAGCTCTCCGCCACGATCGAGGAAAATGATATCCAGACCAAGGCGAAGGCGGCTGTCAAGTTCCTTCAGGGCGGAGATAAGGTCAAGGTTTCGATCCGCTTCCGCGGCAGGCAGATCACCCATCAGGAGATCGGCCTGGCGGTGATGCAGGATTTCGTCACGCGGGTCAAGGACGTGGCCATTGTGGAACGCAAGCCCCTCGTCGAGGGACGCCACATGATCATGATTCTGGCTCCGAAGGACCCCAGCAAAGAAGCCAAGCAGGCTCCGAAAGAATAAAGATCCGGAGAGGAGGATTCCCCTTATGCCTAAGCAGAAAACTCATCGCGGCGCCGCCAAGCGCCTCGCCCTGACCAAGAACGGTCTCGTTAAGCGCGCCAAGGCCTTCAAGCGTCACATCCTCAACAAGAAGACCCGTAAGACCAAGCGCAACCTGCGTCGTGCTGCGTATGTCTCCCAGAGCTACGCGGGCACGATGAAGAAGCTCATCCCGTACAAGTAAGCCCAGCCGGCAAGGAGGTTTTTGAACCATGGCAAGAATCAAAGGGGCGGTTAATGCCCATAAGAAGCGCAGGAAGATTATGAAGCTGGCGAAGGGCTACTATGGCTCCAAGTCCAAGCAGTATCGCGCCGCGCAGGAGCAGGTTATGCGCTCCCTGCGTTACGCTTACATCGGCCGCAAGCTGCGTAAGCGTGACTTCCGTTCCCTGTGGATCGCCCGTATCAACGCCGCGACCCGCATCAACGGCATGTCCTACTCCAAGTTCATCTGCGGCCTGAAGAAGGCTGGCATTGATCTCAACCGCAAGGTGCTGGCCGATCTGGCTGTGAACGATGCGGCTGCGTTTGCCAAGCTCGTCGAGGTTGCCAAGAACGCGTAAGTTTCGCGCTTTGAGAGAATCGGTGTTCGCCGGTTCTCTTTTTTCAACTCGGCGCGGGCATATCAAAACACAAAGGAGCGGAAGGCATGGAAATCCTTTGCAGGGCGGTCTTTGTGCCGCTGGCGGTTGTGCTGCTGGTTCTGGCGTTTCACGACGGCGCGCGCGAGCGCGTGCTGAATCTTCGCGGAATCGCGCGGCTTGAACGGAGACTGACGCTTTCAAACAAGGGGTATTGGGTGGCGTTCGGCCTGCTTTTGGCGGTCGGCGCGTTCGTCCGCTGCTATCGCTTTCTGGAACTGCCGATGGGGCAGAATCAGGATGGCTCGATGGCGGCGGTGGAGGCGCTCTGTCTGGCCAACAACGGAACGGATCAATACGGCACGAGCTGGCCGACGTATTTTGAGGCGTGGGGCTATTCGCAGATGTCCACGCTGTATTCGTATCTGCTCATTCCGTTCGTCAAGCTCTTCGGGCTGAGCAAGTTCACGCTGCGCTTTCCGATGCTGCTGATGGGGCTGCTGACACTGCCGCTGATGTGGGACGTGGCGCGGCGCATCGGCGGCAGGGGCTTTGCGCTGACGGCGCTGTTCCTGCTGGCGCTGAACCCGTGGCACATGGTTATGAGCCGCTGGGCGCTGGAGGCGAATATGCTGCCGCACGTGGTGCTGCTGGCGACGGAGCTGCTGCTGATCGGCACGCGCAGGCGCTGGGCGCTCTATCTGTCGATGGTCGTCTTTGGCCTCGCGCCGTATGCCTACGGCCTCGCGGCGGTTTCCGTGCCCTGCATCCTGCTGCCCATGGCCATTTTCCTGACGGCGCGCAAAAAGGTGAAGCCGCTGGATTTGGCGGTGTGCGTTGCCATTTTCGCGGCGGTTTCCGGGCCGTATTACGTGACCATGGTGATCAACGCCTTCGGGCTGGAAACGATGACGCTCGGCAGGATGACCATGCCGCGCTTTGAAAAATCCCAGCGCGTCAACGATATTTCGCTTGGTTCGCCGAACCCGTATCTGAGCATGGCGCAGAAGCTCAGGGATTTCCTGCCCACCGCCACCGGCTATTATCCGGCGGAGGGGTACAGCGGCATTGCGTGGGCCGATACGATGTATCCCTTCGTCATCCCGGCGGCGCTGTACGGCTGGTACAGGCTCTGCCGCGACCGCAGGCGGCTGGCGCTCCGCGGGAGCGAGGAACCGCTGCGCGACGGCGGAATGTTGATTCTGGTTTGGATGTTCGCCGCCATCATCAACACAACGATGGTCGGCGCGGTGGTCAACCGCAACAACATTCTCTATTATCCGTGGATCCTCTGCGCGGCGTATGCGCTTTGGCAGATGGGCAGGCGGCTGCGCACGGCGCTGGCCGCGATGGTCGTGATGATCGCAATCGGTTTTGCGGGCGCGTGCGGCGTGTATTTTACCGATGCGGATTATCAGACGGAGACGGCCAACAATTTCTATTACGGCTTGCAGGAAGCGCTGCGAGAGGCATGGGATTGGGACTGCGATCGTTACTACCTGACCACGATGTCGCGCAACGACGGCGAGAAGACCATGACGACGCAGGTGATGTTTGCGCACCGGATTGACTACGCCATGCGTTCGGAGGAAGAAGAGCTGCGCGGCAGCGACGGGCAGCCCAACGGCTGGTATTTCACCGAGCGATACGTCTTCCAGGATTTCAGGGATTTCACGCCCGACCCGACGGAATGTGCGGTCTATATCGTCCGACAGAACGAGAAGGCGCTGTTTGACGAGGCGGATTATCTGATTACCGATTTCGGCAACTTTGCGGCGGTCTATCCGAGATACTGGGCGGAGTGAGGAAAAAGCGATGTTTACGATGGATTCTTTGGTATTTCTGGCGATTGCCGTCGCGATTCTCTTTGCCGCCGTCCAGCGCGGGGGCGACGGGGCGCGGACGATGAGCGAAAAGACGCACCGCGCGATCTGCGGGGCGGCGATTGCCGCCGGTGTGCTCGTTCGGCTGGCGAGGCTGACGAGTCTGCCCGCCGGAATCAGCGCGGAGGAGGCGCTTGTCGGCGTGCAGGCCAAAGCGCTCTGGCAGACAGGCGGTTTCCTCTTCGGGCAGGGGCTGACGACCCAGCTTTCGCAATGGTCGGGCGAGACGAACGGACCGCTGCTGGCCGTGCTGACCGCGCCGTTTGTCGGTCTGTTCGGCATGAGCAAGCTGACGGTGCGGCTTCCGCTCGCGCTGCTCTCCTGTGCGGCGATGCCTGCGGCCTACGGGCTGGGCGAGGCGCTTTCCGGCAGGCGCGCGGCGCGCTGGATGCTGTTGATTGCCGCGCTCTGCCCGATTTTCGTGCTGGAAGCGCGGATGACCTGCGGCTCGTGCGCGGCGCTGTACCTGCTGCCGATTGCACTGTGCCTGATTGCGCGCGGCGTGACCAAACCGGCGGCGCTCTATCCGGGCATGATCGTGCTGGCGCTGACGGCTTACGCGCAGGACATGTATTTTTTCATCGCCCCGGCGGCGATTCTGGCCTGCGCGATCATCGCGCTGATTTTCGGCAGGAAGAAGCGGCATGCGGCGATTTCCGGCGCGATCGGCCTGCTGCTGTGCGTGCCCGCCATGCTGACGGCGTTTGTCAACCTGACGGGCGCGGAGGGCATGACGCTCCTCGGCCTGATTCGGATTCCGCGGCTTGAGGGCTTTGAAAAGGCCTTTATGGCGGAAAATTGGTCCGTGGGCGACAAGCTCTGGGCGGTGCTGATCGGCGGCGTCTTTCAGGTGCTCCGGCATGAAAACATCCATCAGGCGATGTATACCCCGGACGGCATGCTGGCGCTGTTCATGTTCAGTCTGCCGCTGATGGCCTCCAACGTGCTTCAGGTTCTGTTTAATATGGCGGATATCG
>OLQO01001968.1_pt1 | contig 11889 bp, 9 predicted proteins | sample 1672281 | NCBI WGS metagenome assembly OLQO01 (sample SAMEA3136667, study PRJEB25190) | human gut metagenome | biome: human gut; feature: human-associated habitat; material: faeces | place: Austria | collected 2013 | reverse complement strand
CTGATACAGCCCCGCGTTAATCGCTATTCGTTTCCCAAATCCCGGTGGTTCACCGAGGTTAAATAGTTTTTCTGGCTCAAAAATTTTGCCAAATGCTCTGCCACAGCCACAGAACGGTGTTTGCCGCCGGTGCAGCCAATTCCCACCACCAAAGACTGTTTGCCCTCCTCGGCATAAAGCGGAAGCAGGAAAGTTATCATATCCTCCAGCTTGCGCAAAAATTTCTGGCTGGACTCGTTTGCCATGGCATAGTCTGCCACCCGTGCGTCCTTGCCTGTAAAGCCTCTCAGCTCGTCGTCATAAAACGGGTTGGGCATAAAGCGCACATCAAACATCAAGTCGCAGTCTAACGGAACGCCCCGCTTAAATCCAAAGGACACCACGTTTACTGAAATCGGCTCATATTTTCTGGTGGACGATTCAAAAATCGTCAGCAGTTTTTCTCGCAGTTCTTTGGTTAACAGCTTCGACGTATCCACCACAATGTCTGCACGGCTGCGGATTTCAGAAAGCAGGGCGCGTTCGAACTTAATGCCGCTTTCAATCCTGCCGTTGGCGGCGTGGGGGTGTTTGCGGCGCGTTTCTTTATACCGTTTGATAATGGTTTCGTCATCTGCGTCTAAAAACACCACGGCGCACTCGTTTCCGCGTTTTTTAAACATGTCAATCTCGTCGGCTAAGTGCGTCACCAGCTCTCCGCTTCTGGCGTCTACCACAAATGCAATTTTATTCAGCGCAAAATTCGAGTTCTGGCAAAGTATAATAAAGTTTGAAATTAATGTCGGCGGGATATTGTCTATGCAGTAGTAACCAATATCTTCTAAAATGTGTACAGCTGTAGATTTGCCCGCGCCGGACATGCCGATAATGCCGAAAATGTCGCCCTGCTCGATGTGCAGGTTGATGTCTTTCAAGGCGTCTACCGTTTGGGTTTTCCCCTTGAAGGTCTTTGTCAGGTGGTTCAGCTCAATGAGCGCCAAGATGGAAGCACTCCCTTCAACATGCATGTGGAATCAAGTCACGTCCTTGTGACGAAATGTATTATATACGAAATGCGCCATATAGGCAAACATGGATATTATATGATTGGCCATAGGATGAAACTATGAAAGGGATTGAAAACGGGGAGAGGGTATGGTAGAATCGGGAAGACGAACGCCTTCTCCTTCAGTCATGCCTTCGGCATGACAGCTCCCTCGAGGAGGGAGCTCCAGACTGTAGACAAAAAGCTATTCTCCCCCCGTTTTCCAAGAACCTCGGGTTCTTGGCGGGGTTTGGGGCAGAGCCCCAAGAAAGGTTTTCTTATGACGCTTCAACAACTGAAATACGTCGTCGAGGTTGCCGAGCGCGGCTCCATCACCGAGGCCGCAAAGGCGCTGTTTATCGCCCAGCCCAGCCTTTCCGCCGCCGTGCGCGAGCTGGAGGAGGAAGCGGGCATCACCATCTTCCTGCGCAACAGCCGGGGGATTCTGCTCACGCAGGAGGGCGCGGAGTTTTTGGGCTACGCGCGTCAGGTCGTTCAGCAGGCCGCGCTGATCGAGGATAAATACATCGCGCACTCCGCGAGCCGCCAGCGCTTCTCCGTCTCCACCCAGCATTATTCCTTCACGTCCAGCGCGTTCGTCGAGCTGGTGCGCGCGCAGGGCGGCCAATCGTATGAATTTGTTCTCCGCGAGGGCAAGACGTATGACACGATCATGGATGTGCGCCATCTGCGCAGTGAAATGGGCGTGATCTACCTGTGCTCGTTCAACGAGGCGGTCATCCGAAAGACGCTGCGCGAATCGAACCTCGTCTTTTCCGAGCTGTTTTCCGCAAGGCCGCACATCTTCATCGGGCGCAACAACCCGCTCGCCGGGCGCAAAAGCGTCAACATGAAGGATTTGGAATCCCTGCCGTGCCTGACATACGAGCAGGGTGACCAGAACTCGTTTTATTTTTCCGAGGAAATCCTCTCGACCCTCAACCATGAAAAGAGCATCAAGGTGACGGATAAGGGCACGATCATCGACCTGATGACCGGCACGGACGGCTATACCATTTCCTCCGGCATCTGCCCGTCGTATCTGCGCGGCGACGACATCATCTCCATCCCGCTGGAGGTGGAGGAAATCATCCGCATCGGCGTGATTACGCATAAGGATTATCGCCCGACCGCGCTGGGGCAGATGTATCTGGATATCCTCCACCGCGTCGTGGGTGATATGCAGGGGGAATAAGAAAATAAGGGCAATCAAAAAGGAGAACGCGGGCGTTCTCCCTGAAATGCGGACGAGGCGCAGCGGCCGCCGTCATCCCCTCAAAAACCCGATGACCGCCGGAACGTATTCGCGCATGACCGTGTCGTCGGACATGTAGATTTCGTGCTTGGCGTCAAACGCGCGAAGCTGCGCGTGCGGCAGGAGCGAAACAAATTCGTTCTGCTCGGGCAGGCGAACGACCGTGTCCCGCGCAGCCTGGCAGAGAAGGAGCGGGGTCTCAATCTGCCGATCCAGCTCCCGGTTCAGCAGCACCTTCGTCACGCCGATTGCCTCCCTGACCCAGCCGTAGGTCGGCGCGCAGTTTTGCAGATGCCGGTTTTCAAGCCGCTTGCGCTCGTAATAATCAAACCGCGCGCGGCCCGTGCCGAAGGAGGCCTCGAACGTTTCGCTTTGGGGGTCAAACGGCTTGCCGATGAACGCCATCTCCCTCGTTTTGCCGATGGCGCACATGAATTTTGCAATCGCCGCGCCTGCCCACGACGGGAACGGCGCGCTCGACGGCGCAATCATCGGCGCGGTCAGAACGGCGCGCGCGAACATCTTTGGGTGCCTTTGCAGCATCATGCTGCCGACCGCGCCGCCCATCGAATGGGCGTAGAGGCAGAGCGGCAGATTTTGGGCGCGCGGCAGAACGACGCGATCCATAAACGCTTCCAAATCGCGCACATAATCCGAAAAATGATCGACGTGCGTGAGCCACGTTTCATCCACCGCGCGCGCACTCCTGCCGTGGCCGCGATGGTCGATGGCGTAGACGTTGAAGCCCGATTGCAGGAAATACCACGTCATTTCGCGGAATTTTTCGCCGCTCTCCGTGTAGCCGTGCAGCACGACGACCGCGCGCGTGGCCGTCGGCTGCTCGTACAGCTCGGCGTGCAGCGCGCCGCCGTCCTCAAGCGGCAAGGAAAGCTCCTCGCGGATCGAGGCCAGCTTCGGCTCGACGGTGTTCTCCATCGTTTCGCGGTAGTTGGTTTCCGAAATCAGTTCAAGCATAAAAAATCCCCCTGCCGTCTGTGATACATTCAGTATATCAGAATCGGCAGGGGAGATACAAGGGACAGCGGGGCGATTTTGTCCGGGCGTTAAAGCTGTTTGCCGTATATGTGCGCCGCTATGGCCTTGCCCGCCGCGCTGAGCAGGAGCAGCGCGGCAGGCTTATTCCGCCGTCACCGGCACGATCAATTCGGAATAGTGGCGCATCTGCCCGTCGGGATCGACGAACCATGCGTATTGGCGCGTGTATCCCTCGCAGACGGGCTTGAGGCGGTGGGCTTGCATGAACGCGCGCGTCAGATCAATCGCGGGCTGCAGGGAGGTCTTCTCCGGCGGGCACAGGTCGAAGATGATTTTGACGGCCTGCGGCCCGGCACTCATGCGCATCTGCGAAAAATCCGCATGGATGACGTGCGTAAACTCCACCGGGGCGACGATGCCGATGCGCGTGGCGGCGCTCTGGCCGTTCAGCAGGGCGAGCGGGACGGTGGTGCAGTAGTTGGTCAGCGGGAGCGCGTCGATCAGATCCTTGAGAAACGGCATTTTGGGAACGGCCGTCCACAGCGCGGGAACCGAATCGAAATCGACCAGATAGGCGGCGCAGCCCATGCAGAGGCGGGGCTGCATCAGCAGGCGCTGACAGTCGCGCAGCAGATCGGTGCCGCTGGTCATGCGCTCGTAGACGGCGTTCTGCTGGGCAATCTGCTCGCGCAGCGCGGCGCGCTTTTCATCCATCATCACAATCAGGTCGCTGAGGGAGCATTTGGTCAGAATCCGCTTGATCTCATCCAGCGAGAAGCCCTGCCGCTGGAGGCTCTTGATGATGCCCAGCCGCTGCACATCCGCGATGGAAAAGCGCCGAAAGCCGCTGGAGGCGGCTCGATCCGGCGAAAGCAGCCCTTTTTCCTCGTAATAACGCAGGGCTTCCGGGGTGAGACCGTAGGCGATGGAAAGCGCGCTGATGGATATTTTCATGCGATACGCTCCTGATATGAATCGTGCAGAGGGAAAGAAGAGGGGTAGAAGAGTGGCAGAATGGGAGATTGTCAAAAAACTTGCAAGAAGGGCTTGACTCTCAAGCGCCTTGAGATTGTACAATGAAACGGAAATGGGAATGACGCTGTATATAGTTTACAGGAAACGGAAAGAAAAATCAATCCTCGGATTCCGTTTGGTCGCTCCCTGTGAGAACGAAGGGAAACTGAAAGGAGAACCACCATGAAGAAGAAAATCGTCGCAATTATGGCGTGCGCCATGATGCTGCTCTCCGCCGGCGCGTCTGCGGAGATGACGGCCGGAACGTACACCGGCGAGGGTCAGGGCATCGGCGGCGCGGTGAAGGTCGCCGTGACCGTGGAGGGCGGCGCGATCACCGCCGTTGAGGTTGTCGAGCACGCGGAGACCGCCGGAATCTGCGACCCTGCGATTGAGAAAATCCCGGCCGCGATTGTGGCCGCCCAGAGCCTCGCGGTGGATACCGTGACGGGCGCGACCGTGACCAGCAAGGCCATCCTCGCCGCCGCCGAGCAGGCGCTGACCGAGGCGGGCGCGGACATCGAGGCGCTCAAGACCGCCGCGCCGAAGGCCGAACAGGCGGAGGGCGAGACGATTGAAATGACGACGGACGTTGTGGTTGTCGGCGCGGGCGGCGCGGGCGTTGCGGCTGCGGTCGAGGCCAACGACAACGGCGCGAGCGTTGTGCTGCTCGAAAAGCTGACGCAGATCGGCGGAACGACCGCGACCAGCCAGGGCATGGTCGGCGGCTATGAGACCAAGTACACCAAGGCGCTGGATGTGCATTATACCTTTGAAGAGATGTATGGCAACCTGATGAGCAACGCCTCTTACCGCCTCGACCCGGCGCTGACGACGATCACCGTCGAGCGCTCCGGCGAGACGATTGACTGGATGGGCGAGCGTCTGGGCATGCCCTTCAGCGACAACGTGATCGTCGGCTACGGCCCGCTCCAGATGATGCATCTGGTGGACGGCGCGGGCCCGGCGATGCGCACCGCGATGGAAGATACGCTGGCGGGCACCGGCGTTGAGCTGCTGCTTGAAACCGAGGGCACGGAGATCCTGATGAACGAGGATGGTTCCGTGAAGGGCGTGAAGGCCGTTCGCGGCGCGGATACCCTGCTGATCTACGCGGACAGCGTGGTTATCACGACCGGCGGCTATGCGTATAACCCGGAGCTGACCGTGCGCCTTGACCCGGAGAAGGCGGGCACGATGGGCATCGGCTTCCCCGGCTCGACGGGCGAGGGCATTATGATGGCCAGCAACGTCGGCGCGGCGCTGACCCACACCGGCGACATGATGTGCGTGCTCAAGGATTACGAAATCATGGCCGAGCATGACGGCACGTCTGCCACGGCGAACGTTTCCAGCTTCATCAGCCGCGACAACACCGTGCTCGTCGGCGCGAACGGCAAGCGCTTCGTCGATGAAAAGGACAGCGGCTACATGACCCAGAAGCTCAACGGCCCGGTGTTCGACCAGATGCACAGGGACGGTCTGGGCTACGTCTGGGCGATCAGCGATCAGGCCTCTCTGGATGAGAAGGGCGTGAAGCGCGGCCTCGATATGGAGTTCGTCGTCGCCGACACCTTTGAAGAGCTGGCCGAGAAGATGGGGCTCGACGCGGCGACGCTGAGCGAAACCCTGACCAACTACAACGCCTACTGCGACGCGGGGCACGACCCGGAGTTTGGCCGCCTCAAGCTGGCGAAGCTCAACGCGCCGTATTGCGCGGTTCGCGTGACTCCGTGCGAAATCATCACCTATGGCGGCATTGCCCGCAATGAAAACGCCGAAGTCATCCGTGCGGACGGCGCGGTGATCCCCGGCCTGTATACGGCGGGCGAGGCTACGGCCAGCAGCGCCTACATGGGCTTCACCATCTCCAATGCGTTCACGTGGGGACGCATCGCCGGTTCCGGCGCGGCGGCCTTCGCGCTGGCGAAGTAAGCGAACATTTGACCTTCCCTCCTCGTCGGGGGAAGGTTTTTTTGAGTGCGCAATATTGGAGCAAAAAGCAAATTCCGCACAAAACGCGGGCGCGCGACGTGTCAGATATCCTGAAAAGCCCGTAGGACGCTCTTGACATATTCCGTTTCAGCTTTTCGTTCCGGCCTGTTTGCAATGACGATTTTTGCGCCCCGGCATAGACCACCCCAAATAACGGCTTTCTTTCTGTCGGCGATGGCTTTTATTTCAGCTTCGGGAATACCGTCAAGCATACATTGGAAATGATCCCCCTTTTTGTGATCGGTTCTGTAGTACAGCCAATCATCCCATCCGGTTACAAAAAGGATATGCGTTGGTTTGTAGACGTCGATGGTTTGGTTCAGTAATTTCCTGACAATCGGTCTTTGTGCTGAAATCAAATGATCGGATGGATTTCCGCCTTCGCTCGGCGCTGCGGGAAAGAGGTTTGCCCATGCGATTCGTTCGTACCAATTCGCTTCATCAGGCGGAAAACCGACGATTTCGCTGCTTATCAGTTTCGCGGTTCTCCAGAATGCACTTCTTGCAATCGTATCATAGTGGTGTTTGATCCGGTTTTCCTCGATAAATCCATATCTGCGTTTTGCAAACAATGCACGGTATGCTTTTTCCACATAATCGTCGCGCGCAGGCGCTTTTTCGTATTGAAAAGCGCCGCTGTATTCGTCTTTGCATCCCCACCCGTTGAGAGAACGACCGACAAGAAGCAGTTTGTTTGATTGTTCGTCGTATCTGTCGCCTTGGATGGGAAAATGCGTGATGAGGCAATTTTCCCTGAGATAGTTGAGCATAGCGTCATAGAGCTCGCCGTAGTTCTGGAAAATCATCTCGTTCAATTCGCGGTTGTTTTCCATCGGTATGTTCTCCTTGCATAATCATAGACGTGGGGGGAAGGAATTTGACTGTCAGGGCGGGATGAACGGCGGTTCGCGCCTCCTTTGCCCATGGAGATATTTTAGCATGAATCCGCCGGAATGCCACGCCTATATTCTTGCTTTTTTCTTGCGATTTGGGAGAAGGGCTTGCTTGATTCCTGAAGCCTGTTTTTTCCTGTAATGCCGTTTTTTATTGTGTATGTTCAATTTTTCTGATAAAAAGAAGAAATCCGAACCCATCCCCAATCGGGATGACGTTCGGATTTCTTGGGTTTGGTGGAGCATAGCGGATTCGAACCGCTGACCTCTACAATGCGAATGTAGCGCGCTACCAACTGTGCTAATGCCCCGTGTCGTATTCACTTGTTCGCTCGGAACGTTAGATAGTATATCACGGCTCTTTGGAAAATGCAACCCCTTTTTTTCAATTTTTTTCGGTTTTTTGCCTTTTTTCGAAAAAAAGCCGTCGATCCGGCTCACATGCCGAAAAACATCGGCCATGCGGGACAGAATCGACGGCTTTTAGGTTCAGCGTTTCAGTTTCAAGTGCCTCGGCAATCCCTTTTGATACTCCGGCTTGACCTCCTCGGCGATCAGCGGGCGGGCGTAGGCGAAGAAGGGCTCGCGCAGACGATAGTGTTCCGCGTCGATCCAGTCCAGCGGAATCTTCTTTTCCAGATTGGCGATGTCGTGGATGTCGTGCAGCTCAAAGCCGCAGGCATACGGCGCGTCGCTCACGCGCTTGAGCGCGGCCATCATGCCGGTCTTGCCTGAGAACGCGGCGTCCACCGCGAAAGCGCCGACGCTAAACGCTTCGGAAACATCCGTTTCGCTGGCGACGTGCGCGGCGCAGCGCTGGAGGGTGGAGAGCTCGACGGCGCGGGTCTTGCTGTGCAGCTTGGCGGCGACGAGGCTGGAGAGGTAATGCGCGGTGCCGCTCAGATAGGTGTGGCCGAACGCATCCACGTTGACGAGGTTATGCGCCAGCTCGCAGACGTAGCGCCCGTCCGCGATGCGCACGCCCTCGGAGACCGCGACGACCAGCGACGGCGTCTGCTGCTGAATGGCGTCCACGCGGGCGATGAAATGATCCGGGTCGAACGGGATTTCCGGCAGGCAGATCATCGCCGCACCCTCGCAATCCTCGTCCTCCGCGAGCGCGGCGGCAGCGGTCAGCCAGCCCGCGTTGCGCCCCATGATTTCCACAATGGTTACGGATTTGAGGTCGTAAATCGTGGAATCGCGCACCAGTTCCTTGATCGTCGTGCCGATGTATTTGGCGGCCGAGCCATAGCCCGGCGTGTGGTCGGTGTGGGTCAGATCGTTGTCGATCGTCTTGGGAACGCCGATAAAGCGGATGTCGCTGCCGACCTTGACGGCGTAGTCGCTCAGTTTGAGGATGGTATCCATGCTGTCGTTGCCGCCGATGTAGAAGAAGTAGCCGATATCATAGCGGCGCAGCACGTCGAAGATTTCCTGATAGACGGCCTCCATCTGGTCGCTTTCCGGCAGTTTGTAGCGGCAGCTTCCCAGATAAGAAGCGGGGGTGTGGCGCAGCAGGGTGAGCTGCCCCGGCGCGCTGAGCACGTCCGTCAGGTTGACCACGTCGTCCTTGAGCAGCCCCTGAACGCCGTGACGCATGCCGTAAACATGCTGTACGCCGTGCTTGCGGCAGGCGCTGAAAACGCCCGCAAGACTGGAATTGATGACACAGGTGGGGCCGCCGCTCTGGCCGACAATCGCGTTGATGCCCATGCTTGTAATCGCTCGCTTTCCATTTTTTTCCGTGTTATGGCGCGGCCGTCCCGCCGCCAAGCCATCCTATCCATTATACCATCGGGATAAAGCCGAAACAAGGGACAAACTTTATTTTGCGGGAAATTTGTGGTATCATGGGAGGCAGAGCGAAAAAACGGAGGAAAAGCATGAGAAAACTGATTTGGATGCTGGCGGCGCTGCTGGCGCTTGCGCCCGCGGCCTTTGCGCAGACGGCGCAGGAGATGACCGACCGATGCGCTTTTTCCAGCGTGGGCAAAAAGACGCTTGACCGCATGACGGACGGGGATTATCGGACGTACTGGGCGTCGTCCTCGAACGGCTCGGCCTATGTGGAAATCGAGGCGGAGGACGCCATTGGCGGCGTGTATGTGCAGTTTTACGACGACGCGGCGGCGCTCGATGTGCAGACGCGGGATGCGTCCGGCGCATGGCAGACCGTCACGCAGACGGACGGCGCGTTTTTGGCGGCGTATGCGGCGGTGGACGCGGGCGCAAAAACCGTGCGGATTCGCCCGAAGGACGGAAAAGGGCGGCTGTTTATCGCAGAGCTTCGCGTCCTCGGCGAGGGGGACGCGCCGGGCTGGGTGCAGCAATGGCAGGCGCCGCTTGAAAAGGCGGATCTTCTGGCGCTGGCGGCGCACCCGGACGACGAAATCCTGTTTCTGGGCGGCACGATTCCCTATTACGCGGGGGAAATGGGCAAGGCGGTGCAGGTGGCCTACCTCGTGCCGACGATGCCGTATCGGCGGCTGGAGCTGCTGGACGGGCTTTGGCTCTGCGGGGTGAGGAATTACCCGATTCTCGGCCATTTCCCGGATCAGTTCCAGTTGACGCTCAAGGGAATGTATGCGCAGAAGGGATGGAGCCGGGAGAGCGTCTATCGCTTTGTGACGGAGGTTTACCGCGCTTGCAGGCCGGACGTCGTGGTCACGCAGGATGTGAACGGCGAATACGGACACGGTGCGCACCGGGCGGCGGCGGACGCGGCGCAGGCGGCTGTCGCGCTCGCGGCGGACGCGAGCTATCAGAAAAAGATGGCGCACAGCGAGCCATGGCAGATCAAGAAGCTCTACATCCACCTCTACGAGCAGAATCCGGTGAAGATGGATTGGCGGAAGCCGTTGGCGGCGTTTGACGGCCGGACGGCGTTCGACGTGGCCTGCCGCGCGTTTGCGTGCCATGTCTCCCAGCAGAAGACGGATTACCATGTGGAGGATTTCGGCCCGTATGACAATTCCCGGTTCGGTCTGGCGTTTTCGGCGGTCGGCGAGGACACGCGGAAGGACGACTTCTTTGAACATGTGGAGTGATACTAATTCTTGTTAAAATGGCTTAATCCGCGCACCATCTTTTTCGCTCTGACTTTGCCTCGTTCCGTTCAACGTACCTCCAGTACGCCTCACTTCACTTGGCTTCGTCAGAACAAAAAATCTGATGCGCTCTGTTAAGCATTTTAACTGCGAATTAGTATGAGTGAAAATCCGCTGAAAGAGACGAAAAAAACGGGGCTGCGCGAGCAGCCCTGTTGATATGATGGCCGGTTATTCGCCGAGCCAGCGGTGCATGATTTGACATTCTTCCCTGGCCATGCCGGGAAAAACGCCCTCGCGCAGGGCGCAGAGCGCGTCGTTGTGCGCCCGCAGGCGGGGGAGCAGGCGCGGCCAATCCATCACGCCCTGACCGAGCGGGCGGTTTTCCCACTTGCCCTCGCGGCCAAACACGCCGTCCTTGACATGCAGAGCGCAGATGCGCTCGCCAAAGCAGGAAAGCGCGCGTTCCAAAATCTCCATCTGCGCCTCCGGCGCGGTGCTTTCGGGGGTGACGAGGTTCGCCGTATCGAGGATGACGCGCAGATTCGGGCTGTTCACGTCCGCAATCAGGCGGCGGGTCAGCTCCGGCGTATGGAGCGTGTGCAGCGCGACCGGCTCAATGCCCACCAGCGCGTTGACCTGCTCCGCGTGGGCGCAGACCTCGCGGGTGAAATCCAGCAGGCGGGCGTAAGCCGCCTCGCGTTCGGATTCCGGGAAGGTGAAATGGGTCGTTTCCGTGCCGACGCAGCCCGCGCCGAGCGTGACGCTCGCGGACAGGGCGCGCTTGAAACGCGCCTTCGCTTCGGCCAACGCGTCGGGGTCGCGGTCGCTTGCGCTGACGTAGCAGCCCATGACGGGCAGGGCAAGCCCGGCGAACGCCTCGCGGATGTCGCAGAGCGCCTCGCGGGTCATGTATTGCTCGGCGGGGGCGGGAAACGCCTTGGTAAAGGCCAACTGCGTGGCTTCAAACCCGGTTTCGCGGATGGCCGCGGCGAGCGCCCGGGGTTCCATACGGCCAAAATCGTGGCCGCGCATGCCGATAATCATGGGGGATTCCTCCTGCTTGACGTGATACGATCAGTATACGCCCGACGCGGGAAAAAAGAAAGAGGAAACGTGCGCTTGCCCTTCCGCCTTTTATGCCGTATAATAAATGAAAACGATCGCTGACGCGCCGGTTTGAAGCGGGAGACGCCGTTTTTTCCGCGCGTCGGCGGGGCTTACCGTTTTGCAAAAAAACATGCAGGAGGAAAAGAAAATGGAACTCAGCCAGATGCTCGCGATGGTGGATCATACGCTGCTCAAGCCCGAATCGACGTGGGCGCAGATCAAGGCCATCTGCGACGACGCGATGAAATATCACACGGCGACGGTGTGCATCCCGGCCTGCTATGTCGCGCGCTGCAAGGCGTATATGCAGGATAAAGCGGACAAGGTGGGCGTGTGCACGGTGATCGGTTTCCCGACCGGCTATTCCACGACGGAGACGAAGGTGTTTGAGGCCGCCGACGCGGTGAAGAACGGCGCGGACGAAGTGGACATGGTCATCAACATCGGCGCGCTGAAAAGCGGCAATCTGGAACTGCTGGAAAAGGACATCCGGGGCGTGGTGGAAGCCGCGAACGGCACGCTGGTGAAGGTCATCATCGAGTGCTGCTATCT
>OLQO01001967.1_pt1 | contig 11889 bp, 8 predicted proteins | sample 1672281 | NCBI WGS metagenome assembly OLQO01 (sample SAMEA3136667, study PRJEB25190) | human gut metagenome | biome: human gut; feature: human-associated habitat; material: faeces | place: Austria | collected 2013 | reverse complement strand
TGCTTGGATATGAACCGCTTTCAGGTCGCCCAGCGTAACGCCGAGATTTCTAAAGCAAGGAATGATCCTGCTGGAGCACAACACGTTCTATCTGCGTGACGGCGTGCCCTTCGTGCGCGCCCGCATGGGCGGAGGCAGCTACACCGAGAAGGATGATACGATCATCTCGCTGGCCTAAAAAGCACAAAAACAACCCCCCGCCCCGGATGTCGAATCTTTCAGCATCCGGGGCGGATTTTTGTACGCATTTTGCACGTTCGGGCGGGGTTTGCGCAAATGTCGAATGTATGGTAAAATACAGGTAAAATCAGCTTTTTGGGGGTCATCTTATGGGCATTGTAGTCATCGGTGCGGTTTTTGTGGACATCAAGGGGTATCCGCTGTCCACCTATATCCCGGGCGGGCGCAACGCGGGCCGGGTCGAGCAGGTACACGGCGGCGTCTGCCGCAACGTGGCGGAGGACATTGCCAATGTCGAGCTGCGCCCCACCTTCGTCAGTCTGGTGGACGACACCGGCTCCGGCCAGGACGTCATTGACAAGCTGGCCCGGCACAAGGTCAACACCCGCTACATCCAGCGCATGCCGGACGGCATGGGCACCTGGCTGGCCGTGTTCAACAACGACGGCGATGTCTGCGCCGCCATCTCGAAGCGGCCCGACACGACGCCGCTGACCGCATTATTAAAGGAAAAGGGCGACGAGATCTTTGCCGACTGCGACGGCATCGCCATCGAGTTTGATCTGGAGAAGGAGACCGTCAAGCAGATTTTGCACTTCGCCAAAAAGTACCGCAAAAAGGTCTACGCCGCGGTCTCCAACATGAGCATTGCCATGGAGCGCCGCAGCCTCCTGCAGGAGATCGACTGCTTTGTCTGCAACCAGCAGGAGGCCGGGCTGATGTTCTCCGACGATTACGGCCACCTGACGCCGGACGAGATGTGCGCCACGCTGGCCGCCAACGTGCGCAGCGCCAACATTCCCTGCATGGTCGTGACGATGGGCGAGCAGGGCGCCGTCTACGCCCGCACCGACGGCGAGAGCGGCATGGTGCCCGCCAAGAAGGTCGATGTCATCGACACCACCGGCGCGGGGGATGCTTTCTTCGCCGGGACGGTCATCGGCCTGACCTACGGCAAGACGCTGGCCGAGGCCTGCGAGATCGGCAGCCGCCTGGCCGCGTCGGTCATCTGCATCTCGGAGAATGTCTGCCCGCGGTTCCGCCCGCAGGAGTTCGGGCTGGATGTGCCGGTCACAGACTGATTTTTCGGTTTTTTGGCACGCGTTTCCCTTATTTTGCCAATTTTCCGATTTCGCACATTTTGCCTTTTTAGCAGTTTTCAATCCGCACGCTTCCGGCTTGTATGGCAGTTTCAGTGCATTTCAGTATCGGAATTTTGCGCACAGTTTTTCGAAAATTCAAAATATATAGTTACTGTATAACCAAACATGAAAACAGACAACCTCATCCCCGCAGCCCCGCTTGACCGGCGGGAGCTTGCACCCGGCGTGCAGCTCTGCTTCACCCGGCTGGACGCGCCGCTCTGCCCGCCCCCGCTGGACTGGCCGCGGCTGCTCGTCTTTGATTTCTGCCGCAGCGGACGACGCGCCATCCCGGACGGCGCACAATATGCCATCGTGACGGAGGGTCATGCCGCCGTCAGCTTTGCTGTGCCCGGTGCAGACTTCTACCTGCCCGGCAGCCAGTACGAGGCGCTGCAGCTTTTCATTGACCCCGACGCCGTGCAGGCGGACAGCTTTTTGACGCTGATGGGGCTGGAAATAGGCGGCATCGCGGATTATTTCTGCCGCGGCGGCGTTCACTGCTGCCCGATGAGCGACGCCATCACGGCCATTGTGGACGAGGTCTGGGACGACGCCGCCTACGCCGCCCCCGGCGAGCTGCGCTATGCCGCCGTGCGGCTGCTGTATGAGCTGCTGCGCCTGCCCGACGAGGCCGACACGGCCCGCTGCCCCGCGCGGCAGGTCGAATGCGTGCGCGAGGCCGAGACGCTGGTTCTGCAGGACCTCTCGGTCCGCCGCCCGGCCCGGGAGCTGGCCGACCATTTTGGTTTGAGCGAGAGCGGCTTCAAGCTGTACTGCCAGAACGTGCTGGGCGAGGGGTATCTCGCCTACTTCCGCCGCCGCCGGCTCGAAAGAGCCGCCGAGCTGCTGCGCACGACCCCCCAACGTGTGCAGGACATCGCCGCCCGGGTCGGCTACGAGAGCCAGGGCCGCTTTGCCCAGGCGTTCTACGACCAGTTCCGCCTGACCCCGCTGGAATACCGGCGCTTGTCGAAGTAAATGCCCCTGGCCACCTCCCTCGCAGAGGGAGGCAAGAAAGCCACGACCCGAAAGGAGCGGAAAATTGAACAACATCACGCGCTCGATTTTCCGTGCCATTCATGAGGGGCGGTGGTTGAGCATTGAATACAAAAACCAACAGACCCAGCAGACCAAATACTGGGTCGCTATCCGCGGGCTGAACCCCAGGACCCGCACCCTGAACGTTGACGGGCTGCATCTGGGCAAATTAAGCGTGCAGGCGCTCGACCATATCAGCATTGACCGCATCCAGACCGCCGAGGTCGTCGACGGCTCGTGGTGCCCCGTCAACCAGACGCTCATCGACGACATCCGCGACAACCCCGGGCGGTACGCGGCGCTGTTTGACAACGCCGCCAACCTGCGGGTGCTGGACTATCTGGCCGCCTGCAACCGGCTGGACGCCACGCCCTACCAGTCCAACTACAGCCTGATCCATCAAATTGACGCCGACTGCTTTGCCGATTATAAGGAGGACATGCTGGAGCTGACCGACGACCAGTTCCGTGAGCTGGTGGGCCGGTTCCAACGCCGGGTCGAGGACCGCCGCCAGAACGCCGCACGCCCCAGCCTGCCCACGCTGGGGCTGAACCTTATCAGTATTGACACCCGGCAGGGGCTGTACGTGCTGGCCTACCGCCCGCTGCGGCTCGACGTGAAAAAGCGTGCCCTGCGGGCCGAGCCGGAGCCGGTCATCTGCCGGGAGTTCACCGTCAACGGCAGCAAGCTGAGCATCCATCAATTTCTGGATGCCGACGACTATACGCTGCTGGACGAGTTCACGAAGCACGCCGAGACCATCAAAGACCGCATCACCCGCAGCAACCCGCGGGTGCGGGTCGATGACCTGCCCTACCTCGTCGCCATCAGCCGCGACTGCCCCGTGGACTTGGAGCATGAGTACCGCGGCATCCTTACTATGTTCGAGGACCCCTCCGGCGAGACGGCCACCGCCCCGCTGCGGGCCTTCTTCGGCGAGATGACCGCCAAGCCGCGCCGCCGCAAGTCCTACCCGCTGGCGCTGCTGAACAACAAGGTCAATCTGGACCAGCTGCTGGCCATCAACAACGCCATGCGCTACCCGCTGGCCTACGTGCAGGGTCCGCCGGGCACCGGCAAGACCAACACCATCGTCAACACGCTGACGACGGCGTTTTTCAACGAGCGCACGGTGCTTTTTTCCAGCTACAACAACCATCCCATCGACGGCGTTGTGGAAAAGCTGCAGGCCGTCACCTACCACGGCCAGACCGTGCCGTTCCCGATCCTGCGCCTTGGCAACAACGAGAAAACCGCCGAGGCCCTGCGCACCATCGACCAGCTGTTTGAGCAGTGCAAAAAAATCCCCGTGCCGGAGCGGCTGCTGGACAAAAACCACGCGGACCGCACGGCCCGCGCCAAACAGCTGACCGCCCTGCTGGAACGGTATGAGCGCATCCTTGATTTGCGGGAGCGGCGGGAGACTATCCGGCGCCTGCTGGACGCCCGCGGCCAGATGAACTTCCAGTACGAGCTGCAGGCCGGGCAGCTGCCGCAGGTGGACCGTGAGCTGGCCGCCTACGGCAGCATCGACTCTGCCGACGCGCTGGCCCTGCTGGACCGCAACGAGGACGAGCTGCTGCGCTACCTCTACTACACCTCGGCCCGCTGCATCCGCCGGTTGGAGGAGCCGAAATACAACGATTTAATGAGCATCGTCCACAGCCCCGACACCGACAAGGAGCGGGTCACGCAGTTCAACAAGTACATCTCGGAGCCGGAGAACCTGAAAAAGCTGCTGCGCGTCTTTCCCATTGTGGCCACGACCTGTATCTCCGCCCACCGCCTGGGCGACCCGGAGCCGAGCTTTGACATGGTCATCATGGACGAGGCCAGCCAGTGCAGCACGGCCATGTCTCTTGTGCCCATCCTGCGCGGGGCGTCGCTGATGCTTGTGGGCGACCCGCAGCAGCTCTCGCCTGTCATTCTGCTGGACCCCGCCGACAACCGCACGCTGCGCCGCCGCTACGGTGTCACGCAGGAGTACGATTACATCGAAAACTCGATCTACAAATGCTTTCTGGCCTGCGACGCCGTCAGCGACGAGACGCTGTTGAGCTACCACTACCGGTGCAGCCCCAAGATCATCGAGTTCAACAATCGCAAATACTACAACCACAAGCTGCACATTGCCAGCCGCGAGACCGACCCCACGCCGCTCGTCTATGTGGACGTGCCCAACGACACCACCGACGAGAAAAACACCGCCCCGCAGGAGGTGCGCCGCATCGAGGCATACCTGACCGCGCACCCGGACAAGCAGGTGGGCATCATCACGCCGTTTGCGAAGCAGCGTGCCGCCATCGAGGCCATGCTGCGCGCGAAGCACTTTGAGAACGCCGCCTGCGGCACGGTGCACGCCTTTCAGGGCGACGAGAAAGACGTGGTCATCTTCTCCCTGGCGCTGACCGACCAGACCCGCCCGCGCACCTACGACTGGCTGAAAACGAACAAGGAGCTCATCAACGTGGCGACCTCCCGCGCGCGGGAGCAGCTGGTCATCCTCTCGAACCAGGCCGCGCTGGACCGCCTGCACGCCGACAGCACCGACGACGATATTTATGAGCTGGTGCAGTACGTGCGCAAAAACGGCCAGTCCGAGGTGACCGAGAAGCCCGCCGCCAGCCGTGCGCTGGGCATCAAGCCCTACAGCACCAAGACCGAGGATGCCTTTTTGGAAAATCTGAACCACGCGCTGGACAACGCCTTCCTCGACGGCAGCCGCTGCACGGTCCGCAAGGAGGTGCCCATCGCCCAGGTGTTTGAGGATAACCCCGGCTGCGCCGACCTGTTCTACACCGGGCGGTTCGACTTCGTCGTCTACCAGCGGGAGGGCCGCCGCCTGATGCCGATTTTAGCCATCGAACTGGATGGCCGCGAGCACCGCGACGACCCCGCCGTCCAGCGCCGTGACCGCAAGAAGGACCAGATCTGCCGCGAGCACGGCTTTGAGCTGATCCGCGTCGAGAACAGCTACGCGCGGCGGTATAATTATATCAAGAGTATTTTGATAAATTACTTCCGCAAGGTGTCGTAGCACCCGCAAACGGGCTAAGCCCGCGAGAAAGCCTCTTCACGAAGTGGGGAGGTGGCCGAGTGGAACGAGGCCGGAGGGGCTCTGCCCGCGCATCCCAGCGTAAAACCGAAAAGTCCTGCCTCCCTTTCCCGGAGACAGGACTTTTTCCTTTTTACCGCCAGTGAAACGTAACCATGCCGTAAATATAAATAAACAAAATCGCACCCGGCACAAAATACTTAAAAATCGGCTTCATCCAGGGGCGGACCTTCAGGCCCCTGCCGGTGTTGGCTTCGGCCACAAAATTGTCCCAGCCCCAGCCAAAGCGGTTGCAGCAGAACAGCGCCAGCACCAGCGACCCCAGCGGCAGCACATTGTTGCTGACGATGAAGTCCCAGAAGTCCAGCCACGCACTGCCCGGCGCAAACGGCTGGAAGTGCAGCACGCTGTAGCCCAGCGCCGTCGTCAGCGCCAGCAGAAAGATGCCGACGCCGCAGACCACGCAGCCCTTCGGGCGGCTCCACCCGGTCAGCTCACGCACCATGGCAAGGATATTCTCGCAGACACCCAGCACGGTGGACAGCGCCGCAAACACCATGAACAGGAAGAACAGCGCGCCCCACCAGCGGCCCCCGGCCATATTGCCGAACACCCCCGCCATCGTGTCAAACAGCAGACTGGGGCCTGCCGTGACCTCCAGCCCGTAGGTGAAGCACGCCGGGAAGATGATGATACCCGCCAGCACGGCCACGAACGTGTCGAGAAAAATGACCCGCAGCGACTCGCCCATGAGCGCGTGATCCTTGCCGATGTAGCTGCCGAAGATCGCCATGCCGCCCATGCCGACGGACAGCGAGAAAAACGCCTGGTTCATGGCCGCCACGATGACCCCGCCGTCAATGGCCGAGAAATCCGGCACAAGGTAGAACCGCAGTCCCTCCGCCGCACCGGCAAACGTCAGGCTGTGCACGGCCAGCACCAGCATCAGCACCAGCAGCGCGCTCATCATGTACTTGGTCACGCGCTCCAGCCCGCCCTGCAAATTAAAGCTCAGCAGCACAAACGCCGCTATAACGACCACAAGCAGGTAGGTCACGTTCAGCCCGGGGTCGGCGATCATCTGCGCAAAGCCGAAATCCGCATGTTGCCCGGTCAGGAACTTGACAAAATAGTACAAGATCCAGCCCGTGACCACCGTGTAGAACGCCATGATGGCAATGTTGCCGATGAGGCTGACGACGCCGAATACGCCCCACTTGTGGCCGGGCTTTTCCAGGCGCTGGTACATGGTAACGGGGCTGGCCTGGGCGGCGCGGCCCACGGCAAACTCCATGACCATGACGGGCAGGCCCAGCACCAGCAGGCAGAGGATGTAGAGCAGCATAAAGCTGCCGCCGCCATTCTGGCCGCACATCCAGGGGAATTTCCAGACGTTGCCGCAGCCGATGGCGCACCCCGCCGACAGCATGATAAAGCCCAGGCGGCTGCTCAGGCGCTCACGTTCATTCATAAATCAGTTTTCCCTTTCGGTAGTAATTTCCGCGCAGACAATTTCCGTGCGGCCCTGGGTGCGGAACTTGTAGCCCCAGGTGCCCGTGCCGCCGCTGACGATGGCATCGCAATGGTCCGCAATGTGCTTTTTGCCGTAGTTGCGCTCATTTTTGGCAACCATGCCCACCGCACCCGCAGGCCAGACCTGCCCGCCGTGGGTGTGGCCGCTCAAAATCAGGTCCGCCCCCGCCGCGGCGGCGTTCTTAAAGTCCCGCGGCTCATGGTCGAGCCAGACCGTGTAGTGGTCGTCGGGGCCGCCGGGCATAAGCTGCGCCGCCGTGAAGCGGCTGCCGTTCGTGTACAGATAATCCTTGCGGCCCACGACGCGCACACCGCAGGGCAGCAGGACGGACGTGTCCTCCAGGATGCGCACGCCCGCGGCGGCGAACCCGCGCTCCAGATCCGCGCGGCCAAAGCTCGGCTCCCGCCAGTGGTGGAACAGGTCGTGGTTGCCAAGGACGTAATACTTGCCCAGCGGCGCGTCCAGCTCGCCAAACAGCTTGCAGAAGGCGTCCAGCTCCTCCGGCTCGGTGAACTCGTCGAAAATATCGCCGGTCAGCACAAGCAGGTCGGGACGGCACGCCTCGATTTTTGCTTTCAGCTCAGGGATGCGGGTGTGATCCATCGCCGCACAGGCGCGCGGGTGGACATCACTGACCTGCACGATGGTCAGCCTGCCGTTCGGCAGATTTTTCCGCGTTGTCAGGCTGTATTTTGTCGTACAGAGCCGCAGCGCACGCCGTCGCCCCCACCACATGATAAGGCCCGTCAACAGCCACGGCGTTATGCCGTCCAGCCAGATAATATGCCAAACAGTCAGCGGTGTGCCGCCGATGCGCCGCAGCGCCAGTCCGATGGCGGTACCGATGCAGTAGAATGTCACAAGATGTCCGGCAAACACGATGCCCAGCCCGAGCGGGTCGCGGCTGATATACGCCAGCACACCCATCAGCACAAGCGGCAGTCCGTAATACAGCACCGGCCACCGGGCCACCAGCTGTAAGGGCGGCAGCTGCAAAAAGTTCAGGTACAGCAAAGCATCCAGCGCCACCTGCCCGAGGCGCGGAAGAACGAATTGGAAGAAAGGATGATACATGGTTGATGCCTTTGTTCGGTAAGAGTGCCTCCCCCCTTGGGGGAAGGTGTCTGCGGCCCCGCCCGCAGGCGGATCAGGGGAAGCCTTTTTAACAAAAACAGCCCCGCACCTCGCGGCACGGGGGCTGAAATTTAATTTTTACTGTTCCTTCGCCTTGATGGCCGCGTCAATCGCGCGGGCAGCCTCTTTACCGGCACCCATGGCCAGAATGACCGTGGCAGCACCGGTAACGGCATCGCCGCCGGCGTAGACCATCGGGCGGCTCGTCAGGCCGTCGGGACCGTTCGTGATCAGGCAGCCATGCTTGTCGGCGTCCAGACCCGGCGTGGTGGAGCGGATCAGCGGGTTGGGGCTGGTGCCCAGCGCCATGATCATCGTATCAACGTTCAGAACGAACTCGCTGCCCTCCTTGACGATGGGGCGGCGGCGTCCGGACGCATCCGGCTCGCCCAGCTCCATCTCGACGCAGGTCATACCCTTGACCCAGCCGTTCTCGTCGCCCAGCACTTCCGTCGGGTTCGTCAGCGTCTTAAAGACGATGCCCTCCTCCTCGGCGTGCTCGACCTCCTCCTTACGGGCAGGCAGCTCGGCCATGCCGCGGCGGTAGACGATGTAGACATTCTCAGCACCCAGACGCTTGGCGCAGCGGGCAGCGTCCATAGCGACATTGCCGCCGCCGACAACGGCAACGGACTTGCTCTTCATGATGGGCGTGCGGGAATCCTCCTTGTAGGCCTTCATCAGGTTGACGCGGGTCAGGTACTCGTTGGCGGAGTAAACGCCGTTCAGGCTCTCGCCGGGGATGCCCATAAAGCGGGGCAGACCGGCACCGGACGCGACATAAACGGCCTCAAAGCCGTAGTCGTTCATCAGCTCGTCGATGGTCAGCACCTTGCCGATGACCATGTTCGTCTCGATGTCCACGCCCAGCTCCTTCAGGCCCTCGACTTCGTGCTGAACGATGTCCTTGGGCAGACGGAACTCGGGGATGCCGTACATCAACACGCCGCCCGCAACGTGCAGGGCCTCGTAGACGGTGACCTTGTAGCCGAGCTTGGCAAGGTCGCCCGCGACGGTCAGGCCGGAGGGACCGGCGCCGATGACAGCGACCTTGTGGCCGTTGGGCGCGGGGGCGGTGGGCTTGGTATGTACGTTGTTGCGGTACCAGTCGGCGACAAAGCGCTCGAGACGGCCAATGCCGACGGCCTCGCCCTTGATGCCGCGGACGCACTTGCCCTCGCACTGGTGTTCCTGCGGGCAGACACGGCCGCAGACGGCGGGCAGCGCGCTGGACTGGGCAATCACGTTGTAGGCGGCCTCAAAGTCGCCCTCGGCCACATGCTTGATGAAGCCGGGAATATCAATTTCAACGGGGCAGCCGCTGCGGCAGGGGTGGTTCTTGCACTGCAGGCAGCGCTTGGCCTCGTTCACGGCCATCTCCTCGGTGTAGCCAAGGGCGACCTCTTTGAAGTTTTTGTTGCGGACGTTCGGCTCCTGGCTGGGCATGGGGCACTTTTTCGGGTCCATATTCGGCATGATCACTGCACCTCCTGCTTCAGCAAATTGCACTCGGCCTCGCGGGCGTGTGCCTCAAAGGGCTTGTACATCGTACCACGGTGCATGGCCTCGTCAAAATCGACCTCAAAGCCGTCAAAATCGGGGCCGTCCACGCAGGCAAACTTGGTCTGCCCGCCCACGGTCAGGCGGCAGCCGCCGCACATACCGGTGCCGTCCACCATGATGGGGTTCATCGACACAACGGTCTTGACGTTGTGCGGTTTGGTCGTCTTGACGACGAATTTCATCATGATCAGGGGTCCGATGGTAATGACCTCGTCAAAGTTGGCGCCCTCGACGATCTTCTTCTCCAGCGGCGCGGTGACAACGCCCTTCTCGCCGTAGGAGCCGTCATCGGTCATAATGATAAACTCATCGCAGCAGGCGCGGAACTCGTCCTCCAGAATGACCAGATCCTTATTGCGGAAACCGACAATGCCGGTGACCTTGGTGCCCTGCTCGTGCAGTGCCTGGGCAATGGGCAGCGCAATGGCGCAGCCCACGCCGCCGCCGACAACGCAGACGTTTTTCAGGCCCTCGATCTCGGTTGCCTTGCCCAAGGGTCCCACAAAGTCATGCACGGCCTCGCCCTCTTTGAGGGAGTTGAGCTGCATAGTACCTGCGCCGACAACCTGGAAAATGATAGAAACAGTGCCGGCTTCGCGGTCAAACCCGGCGATGGTCAGGGGGATGCGCTCGGAGTCCTCCTTTGCGCGGACAATGATAAACTGGCCGGCCTTTGCCTTCTTGGCAATGAGCGGCGCATGGATGCAAAGTTCGGTTACGGTGGGGTTCAGCTCCCGCCGTTTGATGATAGTAAACAAAGCGATCTCTCCTTCTCTTTGTTTTTATAAATATACATTTATATTGTAGCGTATTTTACGGGGAATGTAAAGAAGAAAGTTAAGGAAATGAGGGCGAGGAAACGGGAGAGATGAATCCCCCTACGTTTGGCGGAAAGTTCGCGGCCAAGGATGTAGGGGGCGGCGTCCCCGACGCCCCCGGAGGGGACAAGACCCCTCCCTACGATGCAAAAAGATAAAGGGGATACAATGGCGAGGCTGCGGGCCGGGCATGCCCGGCCCCTACTGGGTGACGTGAATGAGTTGCGGGCGAAGGCCCGCCCCACGGAATGTGGTAAAGTGGGATGTAGGGCGGCCTGCCCCCAGGCCGCCGCGGACGTTTGCGGTAATGAGAAGCCCTGCGGATTGTTGTAGGGGGCGGCGTCCCCGACGCCCCCGGAGGGGTCAAGACCCCTCCCTACGATGCAAAAGATAAGGGGGATGCAACGGCAAGCCTGCGGGCCGGGCATGCCCGGCCCCTACGGGGTGGCGTGGATGAGTTGCGGGCGAAGGCCCGCCCCACGGAATGTGGTAAAGTGGGATGTAGGGCGGCCTGCCCCCAGGCCGCCGCGGACGTTTGCGGTAATGAGAAGCCCTGCGGATTGTTGTAGGGGGCGGCGTCCCCGACGCCCCCGGAGGGGTCAAGACCCCTCCCTACGATGCAAAAGATAAAGGGGATACAATGGCAAGGCTGCGGGCCGGGCATGCCCGGCCCCTACGGACTACTGTGAACGGGTCGCGCACGAAAGGGGCGCGCGGGTGGCTGCCTCTCGCGTTCAGCCCCACAAAAACAAAAAACGAGACGGCCACTGCCCCGTCTCGTTTTTTCTTAAAAAGAAGGAGAAAAACAGAACGTCTCGCCGGCGCCTGAATGCGAACGGAACCACCCCTCTACAAGTGATACCCTCCCTACGGATTCGGCAGGGCGCTCTGGTATTCTTCCTCTTTAGCTGTCGCTCGGAAGCTCTCGCTTTCGATGTACTTATAGTACACTATTTTTGTCGAATTTGCAAGATGCGTACTTGTACAACATGCTACATTTACCCCACCTTGTTTTGTATAGTTTGCACAATCGTTCACGGATAATTCATACAAATAGCGCCCGGAGCGTTCAAAGCCCCGGGCGCAAGAAATATGCTGTTTTCAGACCGGAAAAGCGGGTTTTCTCCGCTTATTCCACAGGAACGATCCAGCCCTTGGTGTCGGGCAGCTTGCCCCACTGGATGCCGGTCAGCGTGTCATACAGCTTCTGGGTCAGCTCGCCGATGTGGCCGCCGCTGATGTGGGCAACCTTGCCCTCCCAATCCAGCTCCTTGACAGGGGAGACAACGGCAGCCGTGCCGGTGCCAAAGACTTCCTCCAGCTTGCCCTCGTCGGCAGCCTTCATGATGTCGGCAATGGCAACACGCTCCTCATGCACCTTGTAGCCCCAGTCCTTCAGCAGTTCGATGATGGAGCGGCGGG
>OLQO01001966.1_pt1 | contig 11898 bp, 10 predicted proteins | sample 1672281 | NCBI WGS metagenome assembly OLQO01 (sample SAMEA3136667, study PRJEB25190) | human gut metagenome | biome: human gut; feature: human-associated habitat; material: faeces | place: Austria | collected 2013 | reverse complement strand
TCTGCCGCACCTCGCTCGCCGTATCGGCACTTAGAATTATGCGGTATTGCCTAAATAAAATAGTGATTTAACAAAACGGGAGGGGCCACCATGCAAAACCTGATCTTTGGCGCGTTTGCGGCGCTGGAGGGCTACCGCGAGGGCGATGCCGCCAACCTGGGCCGTGCTGTGTATGACCGCTGCACCGTGGTGGCCCTTTGCAGTGCCAAGCTGGCCAACCCCGCCTGCACGGTAGCGCTGGTCACCAACGCCCCGCCGCAGGAGCCATACCGCAGTCAGCTTACCAATGCGGGCATTGAAATTTGGGACTGCCCCTTCACCAGCTACCGCGTCCCGGCGGATACCAACTGGGCGCTGGCCTACTACAAGCTCTGCGCGATGGAATGGGTGCTGGCAAATAAGGACTTTGCCAACGCCGCCATGCTGGACCTGGATACCTACACCCAGCATCCGCTGGATGATCTGTGGCGGGAGTGCGGCGAGGCCGTCCTTATGTACCAGGTGCCCCACGCCGCCAGCCAGGGCATGACCGCCGCCATCGGCAAAGCTTACGATGCTGTGGAGCCGCAGGGTGCGCCCCATGTGCTGACCCACTTTGGCGGCGAGCTGGTGGCCGGCAGCAAGGCGCGGCTCGCCGATTTTATGGCACTCTGCCGCCAATACTTTAACCAATTGCAGGCCATCGACCTGACGCCGCGGGAGGGCGACGAAGCCATCTGGTGCGGGGCCGCCTACCGCAGCCTGCTGGCCGGGCAGCCCGTGCGTGCCGCCAACGCCTACCTGTTCCGCTACTGGCTGGGCGGACGTTTCTACTTTGTTTCCACCAACTACACACTGGACCCCGTGTGCATTTTGCATTTGCCCGGTGCCGCCAAAGACCGCCAGCTGGCCGTGCTGTACCGCCGCTATGCCAAAAAGGGCAGCTTCCCGCCGCTGGAGAAAGTCCACCGGCTCTGCTGCCTGCCCGCCGCCCATCCGCCGCTGCTGCGCACCCTGTGGGTGCGGCTGCTGGCCCGCCTGTAAGGAGAATTTTCCATGCCAAAAAAGAAGGATCTGTCCCTGCGGTTGGAGGCCGTCATCAAAACGCTGATCCCACAGCATGGGCAGAACGCCGACGACCTGGGGCCGATGATGCGCGCCATCAAGGCCGTACACAGCGCTACCGACCATACCTCCACCACGCCGGAGGATCTGGAGCACCAACGCGCGGCGCAGGAATTGTTTGCCCGGCTGGTCACGCCGTCCATCGGCATCCGCAACGACGCCCTCAGTGTCAACAACATTCCCGCCGAGTGGGTCAGTCTGGAGCATGGCCATGACCGACACCACGCTGTGCTGTACTGCCACGGCGGCGGCTACACCTGCGGCCAGCTGGGCTATGCCCGCATCCTGGCCAGCAAGCTGGCACTCTGTACAGGATTTGACGTGCTGTCGTTTGAATACCGTTTAGCGCCCGAAAATCCGTACCCTGCCGCCGTTGAGGACGCGCTGGCCATGTGGGATTACCTGATGTACATGGGCTACGGTGCCCGGGACATCGTCGTTGCGGGCGATTCTGCCGGCGGCAATTTGGCATTGGAACTCTGCCTGAAGCTCAAGGAGCAGGGCCGTGCCCAACCGCGGGCGCTGTTGCTGTTCAGCCCCTGGACCGACATGACCGCCAGCGGCAAAAGCTACAAAAGCTGCAAAGCGCTGGACCCGATGTTGACCTACGAATATATCGAAGCTGTACGCGCCGCCTACACCGGCCCCGATGCTGACTGGGCCAAGCCCTGCTACAGCCCGCTGTTTGCCGACCTGCGCGGTCTGCCGCCCACGCTGGTACAGGTAGGCACCAATGAAATTCTGCGCTCTGACAGTGAGCGGCTGGTCGAGGCCATCCACAGGGCAGGCGGCTACGCTGTGTTGGAAGTGTACGCGGAGTGCTGGCACGTGTTCCAGCAAATGCCCATCCACCGTGCCGTGGCAGCGATGGAGTCTGCCGGACGGTTTGTGCAGCGCATGATGTAAGGAGGGGCTGTCCATGGCCCAGGAATGGTATAAAGTTGATAACGTGGCCAAGGTGTTTCTGGCAACCAATACCCGCCGCGACCCGCGGGTCTTCCGCATCTCCTGCACCTTGCAGGAGCAGATCGATCCAGAATTGCTGAACGAGGCCCTGCGCGTCACTGCGCCGGAATGGCCGCAGTTCCAGGTAACGCTGCACCGTGGTTTATTCTGGCACTATTTTGAATCCACCGACCAGCTGCCCACCTGCCACCCCGAGGACAAAGCCCCCTGCGCACCCCTGTATGTGCCGGAGCGCCGCAATCGGCTGATCTACCGCGTGACCTATTTCGGCAGCCGCATCAATCTGGAGATGTTCCATGCGTTGACCGACGGCAACGGCGGGTTCCTGTTTTTAAAGTCCATCGTCCGCAACTATCTGGCGCTGGTTCACCCCGCCGAGATGCAGGACGTGCCCACTCCCAACAGCGCTTCTGCCGCCGCCCTGGAGCAGGATAGTTTCCGCAACTTTTACGGTGCTACCAAGCGGGAGGGCAAGGCCCCCAAACTGCCCAATGCCTACCACCTGCGGGGCAAGCGCCTGCCGTATGACCAGCTGCAGTTTTTTGAGGGACATTTAAGCGCCAAAGAGGTGCTGGCCCGCGCCCACGAACTGAGCGTCTCTCTGACCAGCTATCTCGGCGCTTCGCTGATGCTGGCCATCTATGCTGAGATGCCCGCCCTGGAGCGCAGCAAGCCCATCGCCATCAGTCTGCCGGTCAACCTGCGCAATTACTACCCCAGCGAGACGGCCCGCAACTTTTTCAATTCGGTCTATGTCATCCTGACGCTGACCGAGACCGACACGATGCAGACGGCGGCCGCCGCCTTTGACGCCCAGCTGAAAGAAGCCTTGTTGCCCGAAAACATCAAGGCACAAATGGACGAGTACGAAAAGCTGGAGCATGTACCCGGCATCCGCCCGGTGCCGCTGGTTGTCAAAAACCTGACCGTAAAGTTCTTTACCGCGCTGGAGAAAAAGCACGTCACAGCGGTCATCTCCAACATGGGCCGTGTCACGCTGCCCGATGCGATGAAGCCGTACATCAAGCAGTTCGCCGCCTTTTCCAGCTGCGAGGATCTGTTTACCTGTGTGGCATCCTATGGGGATGATCTGGTGCTGGGCACGGCGTCGTCCCACCGCAGCACCAACGTATTGCGCCGGCTTTACCGCGGCTTTGCCGAGGCCGGGCTGCAGGTAACGCTGTATGCAACGGAGGTAGAAAAATGAAGACCTGCCCGCATTGTCATATCCAGGTGGGCGGCGACACCGGCTACTGCCCGCTGTGCCAGAACCGCCTGCACGGGGAACAGGGGAGTCCTTGGTTCCCGCCCACGGCACCGCGCATCCACCGCGCCAGCCTGTTTTATAAGATCGTTGCTTTTGTTGTGCTTGCCCTGACTGTCGTTGCCGGGGCGATTGACTTCCTGCTGCTGGACACCGCCCACCTGCATTTCAGCCTGCTGATACTGGTGTGGGGCGTGGCCGGGCTGTCTGTGCTGCGGGTGCTTCTGCGCCGCCGCTACAACGGTCCCCGGCTGGTGTTCAACCTGCTGCTGCTCGTCTCGGCGCTCATCGTGTTTACCGACTGGTTCACCGGCTATACCGGCTATAGTCTCGACCTTGTGGTGCCGATCTTGTGCAGTGTAACGCTGGTATGTAATTTTATCTTTGCGTTTCTCCACAGCCGGTTCACCGCCAACGCGCTGGTGTATCTGCTGATGAACATCGGCGTCGGGCTTTTGCCGTATATCCTGCTGTTTTTCCGCATCGACCGCGGCCGCATCGACGGCCACAGCATCCCCTGGGTCAACTGCCTGATCATCAGCGTGGTGACCTTTCTGGGGCTGGTCATCTTTAAGGGGCGCGACCTGCGCAGCGAGATCGCCAAGCGGCTGCATCTGTGAAAATTTGTAAAAATTGCGAAAAGGGTAGCGTAAGCGCCCGAAATGGTGTACAATAGCAGGTACGCGTTTTTATCTTAAGTTCAACCTCCTATCGGAAAGGATCAGCCAATGGCAGGCAAAACGAAACAATCAGAACCCAAAATGCGGCTGGATCTCCGGGCAAAAATGTACATTGTGCTGGTCATTTGCAGCCTGATGCTGCTGGCCAGCGTAGGTGTTGCCTTTTTCCTGGTGGGCGGGTTCGGAAGCAGCGAGGACGCCGCTTCCGACTCTGCCGTAGAGCCTGAGTCCATCATTACCGAGAGCGGCTACAATAAAGAGGAAAACACCATCGACACCACGGCCTACTCGGCCACCATCCTGCCGGAAAGCAGTGATGCGGGCCAGACCTATGTGGACGAAACGCTTTTCCTGGGCGACAGCAATACCGCCCGCATGTACCGCATGTTCGACTTCTGCACCTACGATAACGCCATCGGCTCGGTGGGCATGAGCGCCAAGAGCCTGGCCACCTACGCCTGCGTGGAGCTGAACAACTCCGGCAGCTACGTCACCATGGCCAAGGCTGTGGCAGGCATGCAGCCCAAGCGGGTCATCATCACCTTTGGCACCAACGACCTCAGCCCCAGCTACAAGGCGGCTGATTTTGTTAAAAACTACCAGACCGGCATTGAGAGCATCGTCGAGGCATACCCCAGTGTGGACATCCTCATCAACGCCATTCCGCCGCTGGGGCAGCAGCACTCCAACCAGAGCCTGACCCAGACCCAGGTGGACGAGTACAACAAGGCCCTCGTCGAAATGTGCAAAGAGAAGGGCTGGAAGTTCCTGAACAGCGCCGAGGTGCTGAAGGACTCCGCCACCGGCTACGCCAAGAGCGGCTATGTGGAGTCCAGCGACGGTATCCATCTGACCCGTGCAGCTATGGAAGCGCTGTTTGACTACATCCGCACCCACAGCTACATTACCGAGGATGACCGCCCCACCGTGACGAAAGTTGCCAAGCACACCGGCGAAAAGGACGTGGTGACGTATACCACGCCGGTCGTGACCAGCACCGAGACCTACGAAGCCGAGTCGGAGAGTGAAGCGGAGAGCGAGAGCACGTATGTGGAAGTAACACCCACACCGACCCCGGAACCGACGGCGGCACCGACGCCGACACCTGAGCCGACCGCTACCCCAGCACCTACGCCTGAACCGACCCAGGAACCCACACCTACCCCCAGCCCTGCGCCCATGCCGGAAGTCACTTCTGTTCCGGAAAGTACAGACACCAACGGCAATGATACCGGCGGTGGTGAAACTGACGGCGAAGACAATGCCAACACAACTAACGAGAATACATAACAGCAAAAGGCAAGTGCAGATCAATTGCACTTGCCTTTTTATTGCGCATTTACTTTTGGCCCCCTCTGCGAGGGGGCTCCTGCGAAGCAGGTGGGGGAGAGAGCCTTTCCGCACTTCGAAGCTTTGGATAAAGGGCAAGCTCTCTCCCTCCGGCCCTTCGGGCCATCTCCCTCACAGAGGGAGGCATTGGGCGCACTTATTCTTCCGGCAGGTTCCGCAGCTGGTGCAGGGTCACGCCGTCCACATATTTGTTGATAAGATCGTTCAGCCCGCTCCAGAAATCCAGCGTGTGGCACTGGCCCCGGCGGGGGCACTCAACGCTGGAGGCCAGGCAGGGGATAGCCGTCAGCTCGCCTTCCACCGCACGCAGGATCTCGCCGGCAGTGATCTCGGTATCCGGGCGGGCCAGGCGGTAGCCACCCTGGGCACCGCGCACGCTAAGCACCAGCCCGGCCTTGGTCAGGGGGGTCACGATCTGCTCCAGATATTTTAAGCTGATCTGCTGTGCGTCGCTGATCTCTTTCAGCGGCACAAGGGCATCGGCACCGGCGCGGTTGGCCAGTTCCACCATCAGCCGCAGGGCATAGCGGTCACGGGTCGAAAATTTCATACAGGGGCTCCCCTTTCAAGTTGTGTGACTATAGTAGATAGTATAGCATATTTGTAGGAATTTGGCAAGTCTATAACCTGTCAAACTGGTGGGTTTGTGTAATTTGTCAAAATCGCATCGTTCCTGCATAAATGTGCAGGGAAAGTGTTGACATTCCCGTAAAAGGGGCGTATACTGCAAACATCAAAGCCAGCCGGGTGCTGAGCAAATCTTGAGGAAAGGGGTACACGACCATGAGCCGCAGCAACACTATGATGATGTGCATGTGCAGCTTGCTTCGGCAGTCTGTGCCTGTTTCCCCGTGCGCAAAATCTGGCGTATAAGGGTAGCATGCAGCAGGGCGCCGAAGCGATTCGGAGCCCTGCTTTTTTCTTGTGGCAGCATGCCGCCTTTACCGCTTTGATAAAACCGAGGGAGGAACTTGTATGACTGCGATCTACAAACAGCCCGGTGTGCGAATGTGCCGCTGTACTTGTTGAGGGACATGACTGCCGGAACCAACACATTCACACATGAAAACACACATGAAAAGGAGACACCTACTATGAAAAAGCTGATTTCTGTTGCCCTGGCCGGTACCCTGGCCCTGAGCCTGGCCGCCTGCGGTTCTTCCGCTTCCTCTTCCGCTGCTGAGAGCACCGCCCCCGCCGAGAGCGAGGCTGCTTCCACCAGCGAGGCCGCCTCTGAGGAGACCACCGACCTGGCTGGCACCACCCTGAAGGTTGCCGCTTCCCCCACGCCCCATGCCGAGATCCTGAACGCTGCCAAGGACATCCTGGCCGAGCAGGGCATCACCCTGGAAGTTGTCGAGTTCAGCGACTACGTCCAGCCCAACCTGGTCACCGAGAGCGGCGAGGTCGACGCCAACTACTTCCAGCACACCCCCTACCTCGAGAGCTTCAACGAGGAGAACGGCACCCATCTGGTCAGCGTCGGTGCCATCCACTACGAGCCGTTCGGCATCTACCCGGGCAAGAGCAACGACCTGGAGAACATCGCTGACGGCGCTACCATCGCCGTGCCCAACGATACCACCAACGAGGCCCGCGCCCTGCAGCTGCTGGCCGCCCAGGGCATCATCACCGTCCGTGACGGCGCTGGCCTGACCGCTACCGTCAACGACATCGAGGAGAACCCCCACAACGTCAAGATCGAGGAGATCGAGGCTGCTCAGCTGCCCCGCACCGTCGCCGACGTTGACTTCGCCGTCATCAACGGCAACTACGCAATGGAGGCCGGCTTCTCCGTCGGCACCGACGCCCTGGCCATCGAGGATGCTTCTTCTGAGGCTGCCCAGACCTACGCCAACGTTCTGGTCGTGAAGGAAGGCAACGAGAACGACCCCGCCATCCAGGCCCTGTACGCTGCCCTGACCAGCGACACCATCAAGGACTTCATCAACAACACCTACGACGGTGCCGTTGTGCCTATCTTCTAATGAAAAAGTTAAAAATCCTTGCAACCTGCCGGGATGTAGTGTAAAATTGATAGCGAATGGGTTTTGCTGCCCATTCGCTATCTTTGTAAAGAATAAGGGGAGAGACCCATGATCGAACTACAACACCTGACCAAACGCTTTGCCACGCAGGGCGGTACGGTCGTCGCGCTGAATGATATTAACCTGACCATTCAGGATGGCGACATCTACGGCATCATCGGCATGTCCGGCGCCGGCAAGTCCACGCTGGTGCGGTGCATCAATATGCTGGAGCGCCCGGACGAGGGCAAGGTCGTTGTCAACGGCCGCCAGATGCAGGAGTTGTCTGCAGCCGAGCTGCGTGCCGCCCGCCGCGGGATCACCATGATCTTCCAGCAGTTCAACCTGCTGATGCAGCGCACCTGCCTGCGCAACATCATGTTCCCGATGGAGCTGGCCAAAGTGCCCAAGGAAAAGGCCGAGGCCCGCGCCCGCGAGCTGCTGGAGCTGGTCGGCCTGCCTGATAAGGCCGAAGCTTACCCGGCCCAGCTTTCCGGCGGCCAGAAGCAGCGCATCGCCATTGCCCGTGCGCTGGCTACCGACCCCAAGGTGCTGCTGTGCGACGAAGCCACCAGCGCCCTGGACCCCAATACCACCCACGCGATTTTGGAACTGATCCGCAAGATCAACAAGGAGCTGGGCATCACGGTGGTCATCATCACCCACCAGATGAGCGTGGTCGAGGAAGTTTGCAACCGTGTGGCCATCCTGGACAACGGCACCGTAGTGGAGGAGGGCGAGGTCCAGGCGATCTTCAGCCATCCCTCCAGCGCCGCCGCCAAGCGGCTGGTGTATCCTGCCGGTGCCCCCAAAGCCGAGAACCTGCCCGGCCACAAGCTGGTGCGCGTTGCCTTCGGCGGCACCCAGACCACCGACAAGCCGCTGGTGGCAAGCCTCGCCATCGAGTGCGGTGCCCTGGTCTCCATCATGGGTGCCGACACCCGCATCGTCAACGGCCAGACGCTGGGCAGCATGCTGCTGGCCCTGCCCGAGGACGAACACGCCGAAGCCGCGCTGGAGTACATCAAGAACTATCCCGGCATTACCTATGAGGAGGTGAACAACTGATGGCTGAATTTTTTGCAGGCAAAGATTGGCAGACTTTTTTGCAGATCCTGCCCACCATCCCGTTTGAAACCTGGGAGACTGTCTGGTCCACAGTTGTTGCCACCCTGCTGGCGCTGGTCATCGGCCTGCCTTTGGGCGTGCTGCTGGTCACCGGCGAACCCAACGGCATCCGCCCGCTGCCCAAGTGGGTCATGGCGCTGCTGAACGGCCTGATCAACCTGCTGCGCAGTGTGCCGTTCCTGATCCTGATGATTATCGTCATCCCGCTGTCCCGTTTGATCGTGGGCACATCCATCGGCACCGTAGCTTCTATCGTGCCGCTGGTCATTGCGTCCTTCCCGTTCGTCTCCCGTCTGATCGAGACCAGCATACGCGAGGTCGACCCCGGCGTCATCGAGGCCGCCCAGAGCATGGGCGCTACACCTTTGCAGATCATCACCAAGGTGATGGTGCCTGAGAGCATGCCCAGCCTGGTAGCCAACATCACCATTGCGGCCACCACCATCATGGGCTACGGTGCCATGGCCGGTATCATCGGCGGCGGCGGCCTGGGCAAGATCGCCATCAACTACGGCTACTACCGCTTTAACGTGGTGCTGGAGTTCTTCGCCACGGCGCTGCTGGTGGTGCTGGTGCAGATCTTGCAGACCGCAGGCACCAAGCTGGCCGTCAAATACGATAAGCGGATTCAGAAGTAATTGTTTTTATGATAAGAAAAGCTCCCGAACATTAAAAGTCCGGGAGCTTTTGTTTTTAAATGGCTGCGCCGTGCATTGCCCCCCTTGGGAGGGAGGCTTTCACTGTATTACAGCTTCTTCACTGCCTCGATCAGCGTCTCCACATTCTCGGCCTTGGTGGCCCAGCTGGTGCAGATGCGCACGGCGGTGTGGGTCTTGTCGGGCTTACCCATATGGGTCATGGCAAAGTTCTTGCTCAGGACCTCGTGCCATTCGTCCGGCAGCACAAAGAACTGCTGGTTCGTGTAGGAATCATGCAGCAGCTTCACACCCTTTTCCTCAAAGGCTTTGCGGATGGCCATAGCCTGGCGGTCGGCCTCGGCAGCCAGGGTAAAGTACAGGCTGTTGCCTGTGCCGTCCTCGCCGTCCAGCAGGGCCAGGAACTGCTCACCCAGCAGGCGGCCCTTGGCCAGCATGCCGCCGTGCTGCTTGATGGCATAGCGGAAATCCTCTTTCAGAACGTCGTTGGTGATGACCACGGCCTCGCCAAACAGTGCGCCGCACTTGGTACCGCCCAGGTAGAACACATCGCACAGGGCGGCGTAGTCCTGCAGGGTCAGGTCGTTGGCTTCGCTCATCAGGCCGTAGGCCATGCGGGCGCCGTCCACAAACAGGTACAGCCCCAGCTCATAGCAGGCGGCAGAGATGTCGGTCAGTTCGGCCTTGGTGTAGAGCGTGCCCACCTCGGTGGGGTTGGAGATGTAGACCATACCGGGCTGCACCTCATGCTCGTGGCTGGCGTTGGCGCGGTGTTCTTCCACCGCGTGGCGGATCTGCCGTGCCGTGATCTTGCCGTTTTTATTGGGCAGGGCCAGGCACTTGTGGCCGGTGGCTTCTACTGCGCCGGTCTCGTGTACATGGATATGGCCGCTATCGGCGCACAGCACACCTTGCCAGGGCTTGAGGGCCGCATCGATGACCGTCAGGTTGGCCTGGGTCGCACCTACAAAAAAGTGCACGGCGGCATCCGGGGCGTCGCACAGGGCGCGGATCTTGTCCGCAGCGGCGGCGCAATAGCTGTCCTCGCCATAGCCGGGGGTCTGGTCAAAGTTGGTCTTTTGCATCAGTTCCAGCACCGCGGGGGCAGCGCCTTCGCCGTAATCACATTCAAAACGAAGCATAAAAGCTCTCCTTTTCTCACTTTTTCGCTGTTTTTTATTATAACACTGGAGTGTACGCCTTGCAACCCTGCAAAATTACAGGTATAATAGCTGGTGCGTGTTTTATTGTAAACCCATACGGCAATACCACAAGAAAAGAGGCTTTTTATGGATTCTGGCAAACAGCGAGAGGGCTTTGCTTCCCGCCTTGGTTTCATCCTGGTCAGCGCCGGCTGTGCGGTCGGCATTGGCAACGTGTGGCGCTTTCCCACGGTAACGGGGCAGAACGGCGGCGGCGTGTTCGTGCTGTTCTACCTGCTGTTTTTGGTGCTAATGGGCGTGCCTGTGCTTACCATGGAGCTGGCCGTGGGCCGCGCCGGGCACAACAGCGCGGTAAAAGCCTACAAAGCGCTGGAGCCGAAAGGCACCAAGTGGCACCTGCACGGCTGGGTGTGCATGATCGGCTGTGCGCTGCTGATGATGTACTACACCACGGTAGCCGGCTGGATGCTGGACTACTTCTTTAAGTTTTTGACCGGCCGCTTCACCGGCCTGGCCCCCGACACCTCGGCCCAGGTGTTCAGCGATGCGCTGGCCAACCCCGGCGAGCAGGTGCTTTGGATGGTGGTCATCACCGTGCTGGGCTTCCTCGTCTGCCAGAAGGGTCTGCAGGGCGGTCTGGAGCGCATCGGCAAATGGATGATGGGCGCTCTGCTGGTGCTGATTCTGGTGCTGGTTGCCCACAGCTTTGTGCTGCCCGGCGTCAAGGAGGGCCTGGCCTTCTACCTGCTGCCGGATTGGCAGCGCGCCTGCGAGCAGGGGCTTGGCAACGTCATCACCGCCGCGATGAACCAGTCCTTCTTCACTTTAAGCCTGGGCATTGCCGCCATGGAAATTTTCGGCAGCTACATGGACCGCCGCTTTACCCTGACCGGTGAGGCCGTGCGCATCTGCGTGCTGGACACCTTTGTGGCCATCTGCGCGGGGCTTATCATCTTCCCGGCCTGCTTCTCCTTCGGCATCTCGCCGGATGCCGGCCCCAGCCTCATCTTTATCACGCTGCCCAGTGTGTTTATCAACATGCTCGGCGGCCGCATCTGGGGCACACTGTTCTTCCTGTTTATGACGTTCGCCAGCTTCTCCACCGTCATTGCGGTGTTCGAGAACCTGATTGCCTCCTGCATGGACAACTTCGGCTGGGACCGCCGCAAGACCTGTCTGATTGGCTGCGTCGCGCTGATTTTGCTGGGCCTGCCCTGCGCTTTGGGCTACAACGCCTGGAGCTTTATCCAGCCCATGGGCGCTGGCAGCACCGTGCTGGATTTCGAGGATTTCCTCGTCAGCAACCTACTGCTGCCCGGCGGCAGCCTCATCTACCTGCTGTTCTGCGTCACCCGCTGGGGCTGGAATTTTGACAACTACCTGGCCGAGTGCAACACCGGCAGCGGCTTCAAGATGCCCTGCTGGCTGAAGAACTACTTCCGCTTTGTACTGCCCGTGCTGATCCTGGTCATTCTGGTGCAGGGGCTGTAAAACCTCATACCTAAGGCAACACCGCACAATTCCCGCCTGACGGCTTAAGCACCGCTCCGGCGGATCTCC
>OLQO01001965.1_pt1 | contig 11903 bp, 9 predicted proteins | sample 1672281 | NCBI WGS metagenome assembly OLQO01 (sample SAMEA3136667, study PRJEB25190) | human gut metagenome | biome: human gut; feature: human-associated habitat; material: faeces | place: Austria | collected 2013 | reverse complement strand
GGCATGTATTGATGAATACTATCCTGGAACAGAAGTAAAGATCGATCATGTGGAAGGCCTTGCGGAGTGTAAGAAGATGCTTCTACAGGCGAAATCAGGAAAGAAAAAGGGATATCTGATCGAAGGAATGGGATGTCCAGGTGGATGTGTTGCAGGAGCCGGAACCAATATACCAGTTGTGAAAGCACAAATTCAGGTTAAGAAATTTGTAGAAGAAGCGGAAGATTTTGTACCTCCAGAAACTGCACAATATTAAGAGGTTAAAAGAAAAGGGAAATGTACGGGAGATAAATACATTTCCCTTTTTCACGGTGGGACTTGCGTATTTTGATAATTAATTGTAAAATAAGAAAATACGCAGATTATGTATACAAAATGTATACAAAGAGAGGTAACAATTTCTATGGCAGCAAAGAAGACAAGAAAGAGGAAGACATCTTCTGCAAAGAAACGGACACGCACAAGACAAAAAGATTTTGCACCGTTTTATAAAGAGATTGCAGTATTAGTTGTTTTTGCTCTTTTCATTTTTTTATTTTTAAGTAATTTTGGAATATGCGGATACATAGGAAACAGCATCAGTACATTTTTCTTTGGAGCGTTTGGAACGACTCATTACATCATTCCGGCGGTAAGCTTTATTCTGGCAATTTTATTGATCTCCAATGATTACAGCAGTCTTGCAGTGAAGAAGACATGTTTTGCAATCCTGCTGTTATGTATGGTATCCACAATTTTTCAGATGATATATAATATAGAAGTAAGAGATGCTTATTCAGCTTTTGTATTTAGTGGAAGAACCCACAGAGGAGGCGGGTATTTGGGTGCATTGATCTGTTCAATCCTTTATAAGGAACTGGGAGGGGCAGGAAGTGTTTTGGTTGTTTTATTGATCTCTGTAATCTCATTGATCCTTGTAACAGAGAGATCTTTACTTTCTTTCCTTAAGAAAGCAGTTGATTTCTTTACAGTAGAAGGATATGAAGAAGATATAGAAGAACGACTAGCGAAGAAGAAACGAAAAGCAAAAGAGGTGTCCAAAGAGGATAAAGAAACAGCACCGAGAAAGAAACGATCGATGCATATTCCGGATTTACGATCTGGAAGACCGAAACCATCACAGGCATCTCCAATGCCTCCTATGGAACCAGAAGAGAAAACAAAACAAACACCGATACAGAAGGATTTTGATGATCTGATCGTTCAAGAAGAAACAGACAAAGAACCAAAAGAAATATTTGAACCAGTACAGCCGAATGCATCGAAGAAATCTCTTGTGAATAAGGATAAGAATACACCATCGAAACCAGTGGAGATTCTTCCGCAGGTTCGGACTAAAGAAGGAGATTATAAGTTTCCACCAGTATCTCTATTAGAAAAAGGGAAGAAAACATCGAATAATAATAAAGAAGAACTACGGCAGACAGCACAAAAACTACAAAAAACATTGGAAGATTTCGGAGTTCATGTTACAATTACCAATATTAGCTGTGGACCATCCGTTACACAGTTTGAATTACATCCAGAACAAGGTGTGAAAGTCAGCAAGATCGTAAATCTTGCGGATGATATTAAGTTAAACCTTGCAGCAGCAGATATTCGAATTGAAGCACCGATTCCAGGTAAATCAGCAATTGGAATCGAAGTTCCGAATAAGACAAACCAGATGGTAATGTTCAGGGAACTGATCGAGAATCAGGAATTTGCACAGGCAAGATCAAAGATTGCATTTGCAGTAGGAAAGAACCTTGCTGGACAGGTGATCGTGTCAGATATTGCCAAGATGCCGCATCTTTTGATCGCAGGAGCAACAGGTTCTGGTAAGTCAGTTTGTATTAATACATTGATCATGAGTATTTTATACAAGGCAACGCCAGATGAAGTGAAACTGATCATGATCGATCCAAAGGTCGTAGAATTAAGTGCATATCAGGGAATTCCACACTTGCTGATTCCGGTCGTTACAGATCCGAAGCAGGCATCCAGTGCGTTAAACTGGGCTGTGATGGAGATGGGAGAGCGATATAAGAAGTTTGCAGAAGTGAATGTAAGAAACTTAACTGGATATAATGAGAAGGTCGAGGAATCAATCAAAAATGGTATGGAAGGGGAAGATTTTAAGAAACTTCCGCAGATCGTTATCATTGTAGATGAGCTTGCGGACCTTATGATGGTTGCACCGGGTGAAGTAGAAGATGCGATCGTGCGCCTGTCACAGCTTGCCAGGGCAGCAGGAATTCATCTGGTGATCGCAACACAGAGACCATCTGTTAACGTCATTACAGGCCTGATCAAAGCGAATGTACCTTCAAGAATTGCATTTTCAGTATCATCAGGAGTCGATTCAAGAACAATTATCGATATGAATGGTGCAGAAAAGTTATTAGGAAAAGGTGATATGCTGTTCTATCCATCTGGATATCAGAAACCAATCCGTGTACAAGGTGCATTTGTCAGTGATGAAGAAGTCAGCAAGGTTGTAGAATTCTTAAAGGAAGAAAATAATGCCGAAGACAGCTATGGTGCAGACATTCAGGAAAAGATTCAGACAGCTGCGGTCAAAGCAGCAACATCGCAGGAAAGGGATGAATATTTTGAAAAAGCAGCTGAGTTTATTATTGACAAAGACAAGGCTTCGATCGCAAGTCTTCAAAGAGTCTTTAAGATTGGATTTAACCGTGCAGCAAGACTAATGGATCAGTTATGCGAAGCGGGAATCGTCGGAGAAGAAGAAGGAACCAAGCCAAGGAAAGTTCTTATGAGTGAAGAACAATTTGAACAATACAAAGAAGATTATCTATAGAAAGGAAACCATTATGAAAACAGACATTGAAATCGCACAGGAAGCTACATTATTACCAATCAAAGAAGTTGCAGCAAATATTGGGCTCAAAGAAGATGACCTTGAATTATATGGCAAATACAAGGCTAAATTTGATTCTCATTTTATGGATGAAGTAAAGGATAATGAAGATGGAAAACTTGTTCTTGTAACAGCAATCAACCCAACTCCAGCAGGAGAAGGAAAGACAACAACAAGTGTTGGGGTATCTCAGGCATTAAATAAACTTGGAAAGAAAACAATCTGTGCTCTTCGTGAGCCATCTCTTGGACCATGTTTTGGTATCAAAGGTGGAGCAGCCGGTGGTGGATATGCACAGGTTGTACCAATGGAAGATTTAAACCTTCATTTTACAGGGGATTTTCATGCGATCACATCTGCAAACAACTTATTAGCAGCAATGCTTGATAATCACATTCAGCAGGGAAACAAATTAAATATCGATACAAGAGATGTTGTATGGAAGAGATGTATTGATATGAATGACCGTGCATTAAGAAATACAGTCATCGGACTTGGACGTCGTGTGGATGGTGTTGTCCGTGAGGATCATTTTGTCATCACAGTAGCATCTGAGATCATGGCAATTCTTTGCCTTGCAAATGATATGGCAGATTTAAAAGAACGTTTAGGAAAGATCATCGTTGCATACAACATGGACCGTGAACCAGTCACAGCCAAAGACTTGAATGCAGTTGGAGCTATGGCGGCATTATTAAAAGATGCTATTAAACCAAATATGATCCAGACATTAGAGCATACACCAGCATTCGTACATGGTGGACCATTTGCCAATATCGCACATGGATGTAATAGCGTACAGGCTACAAAATTAGCGTTAAAATTAGCAGATATCGCAATTACAGAAGCAGGATTCGGTGCTGACCTTGGTGCAGAGAAATTTATGGATATTAAGTGTCAGATGGCTGATCTTCATCCAGATGCAGTTGTATTAGTAGCAACTGTACGTGCTTTAAAATACAATGGTGGAGTTCCAAAAGACAATCTGGCAGAAGAAAATATCGATGCGTTAAGCAAAGGTATCGTAAATCTTGAAAAACATATCGAGAACTTAAAATTGTTTGGAGTTCCTGTTGTTGTAACATTAAACCAGTTTGCAACAGATACAGAAGCAGAACTTACATTTATCAAGAATTTCTGCGAAGAAAGAGATTGTGATTTTGCATTATCTCAGGTATGGGAAAAAGGTGGAGAAGGTGGAATCGAACTTGCCAAAGCAATCCTTCGTACATTAGATAATAAAGAAAGCAATTACAAACCATTATATACATATGATGATACAACGATAGAAGAAAAGATCGAAACGATCGCAACTAAGATTTATGGAGCAGATAAAGTTGTATACACAGCAGCTGCAGCACGTCAGAAGAAGAGACTGACTGAACTTGGGTATGGAAATCTTCCAATCTGTATGGCGAAGAACCAGTATTCTTTATCTGATGATCCTAAGAAGCTTGGACGCCCAGAAGGATTTGATATTACGATCCGTGAGATCTATGTCAATGCAGGTGCAGGATTCTTAGTAGCCTTGACAGGTGATGTCATGACAATGCCTGGACTTCCAAAGAAACCAGCAGCAGAAGGAATCGATGTAAATGACGATGGAGTTATCACAGGATTATTCTAATCAACAAAAATAAAACCAATATATACTTAAAAGAAATGACGAGGAAATACAATGCAGATTATTGATGGAAAGAAGATTTCTCAGGAAATCAAAGATGAAGTAAAAGAAGAAGTAGCGCAGCTGAAAGCAGAGGGAAAAGATATTGCGCTTGCTGTTATTCAGGTAGGAGCAGATCCTGCATCAAGTGTTTACGTACGCAATAAAAAACGTGCCTGCGAGTATGTAGGAATCGAGTCTGTAAGCTATGAGCTTCCAGAAGAGACAACACAGGAAGAATTAATGGCGATCGTGGATAAATGCAATAAGGATCCTAAGATCAACGGAATCCTAGTACAGCTTCCACTTCCAAAACATTTGGATGAAGATGAAGTATTATTAGCGATCGATCCTAAGAAAGATGTTGACGGATTCCATCCAGTCAGTGTTGGAAATATGGTGATCGGAGAAAAAGGATTCTTACCATGCACACCAGCCGGAGTGATCCAGTTATTAAAACGTTCTGGTGTCGAAATTGATGGGAAAGAATGTGTGGTAGTCGGAAGAAGTAACATTGTAGGAAAACCTATGGCAATGTTATTATTACGTGAGAACGGAACAGTGACTGTCTGCCATTCTCATACAAAAGACTTAAAAGAAGTCTGCAAACGTGCAGATATCTTGGTTGTAGCAATTGGTAAACCAAAATTTATTGATGATTCTTATGTAAAAGATGGAGCAGTTGTCATTGATGTTGGAATCCACAGAAATGAAAATAACAAACTTTGTGGTGACGTAGATTATGACAAAGTTGCACCAAAGACATCTGCGATCACACCAGTTCCAGGTGGAGTTGGACCAATGACGATCGCAATGTTAATGAAAAACTGTGTAGAATCTAAGAAATTGTTTGGAGAGTAAGAGAAATGAAGATATTATTTATTTCGCTTGGATGTGATAAAAACTTAGTAGACAGTGAAGTTATGCTTGGCCTTTTGACCAAGCATGGCTACACTTTGACCGACGATGAGACACAGGCAGATGTTATTGTAATTAATACATGCTGTTTCATCCATGATGCCAAAGAAGAAAGTATCAATACGATTTTAGAGATGGCACAGTACAAAGAACAGAATCTGAAGGCATTGGTTGTTGCTGGATGCCTCGCAGAACGTTATAAAGATGAGATCTTAAAAGAGATTCCAGAGATTGATGCAGTTCTTGGAACAACAAGTTATGATTCTATCGTAGAAGCAGTGAATACCGCATTAGAAGAAAATACAGGGGAACATTTTGAACATTACGAAAGTATTGATTATCTTCCAGATAATTCTGAAGTAGAACGTGTTGTAACAACAGGAAATCACATGGCATATTTAAAAATTGCTGAAGGTTGTGACAAGCGATGCAGTTATTGTATCATTCCAAAGATCCGCGGACGTTTCAGAAGTGTTCCAATGCAAGAACTGTTGAATGAGGCAAAGCGTTTAGCATCTGAAGGAGTGAAAGAATTAGTACTGGTAGCTCAGGAAACAACACTGTATGGCAAAGACCTGACAGGAGAAAAACAGCTTCCGTTATTACTTCATGAACTTTGCAAGATCGAAGGGATTGAATGGATCCGCCTGTTATACTGCTACCCAGAAGAGATCACAGATGAGCTGATCAAAGTGATCAAGACAGAAGAGAAAGTCTGCAATTACATTGACATGCCGATTCAGCATAGTGAGAATCGTATCTTACAGAGAATGGGAAGAAGAACATCAAGAGAAGATCTTGTAGCAGTGATCAAGAAACTTCGTAAAGAGATTCCTGATATTACGATCCGTACAACACTGATCACTGGATTTCCAGGAGAAAGCCAAGAAGATCATGAAGGATTAATGAACTTTGTAGAAGAATGTCAATTTGATCGTTTAGGAGTCTTTACTTATTCACCGGAAGAAGATACACTGGCAGCAACATTTGAGGATCAGATCGACGAAGAAGTCAAAGAAGAACGAAGAGATGAACTGATGAGTCTTCAGCAGGAGATTTCCTATGAACATACCCAGCAGTTAGTCGGTAAAACGATCAAAGTTATGGTAGAAGGATATTTATTTGAAGATGATATCTACGTTGGACGTTCTTATATGGATGCACCAAAGGTAGATGGATGTGTTTTTATAAATTCTCCAGAAGAATTGATGACAGGAGACTTTGTTTATGTTAAAATTACTCAGGGTAGAGAATATGATGTGATAGGAGAAGTAGATTATGAATTTACCAAATAAGTTAACAATTTTAAGAACACTTATGATCCCGGTATTCTTATTTTTCTTGCTGACAGATTGTGCAGGGGATTATAGCAAGTGGATCGCAGTTGTTGTATTTATTCTAGCGAGTCTTACAGACTTTTTAGATGGACATATTGCAAGAAAATACAATCTGGTAACAAACTTCGGAAAATTTATGGATCCATTGGCAGACAAATTATTAGTTTGTTCTGCAATGATCGCATTAGTTGGAATGCACCGTTTATCATCTATCGTAGCGATCATTATTATTGCAAGAGAATTTATCATTAGTGGATTCCGCCTGATCGCCTCTGATAATGGAATCGTTATCGCAGCCAGCTACTGGGGAAAATTTAAGACAAACTTTCAGATGTTTATGATCATCATGCTGATCATTGACCTTGGAACAAGCACAGCTGTTATGATCGAGAATGTATTGATCGTGATTGCGACAGCTTTAACAATTATTTCTTTAGTTGATTATTTAGTGAAGAATAAACAGGTCTTATCTGAAGGGAACTAAATCCAGAAAGGAACAATATTTATGACAGCAGAAATTATTTGCGTAGGAACAGAGATTTTATTAGGAAACATCGTGAATACCAATGCTGCCTACTTATCAGAACGCTTAGCCTCATTGGGGATAAGCGTTTTTTTTGAAACAACAGTAGGTGACAACGAAGAAAGATTAGAAGATGTGATCAGACAAGGATTTGAAAGATCTGATATTTTGATCTTATCTGGTGGATTGGGACCAACGAAAGATGATCTTACAAAAGAAGTTGCAACGAAAGTATGTGGGCAGAAGCTTGTAGAAGATGAAGAAGCACTAAGACGATTAAAAGAATATTTTGCAAGCAGCCATCGAAGCATGACAGAGAATAATCTAAAACAAGCACTGATACCAGAAGATTGTGATGTTTTATACAATGAAAATGGAACAGCACCTGGAATGATCATTCATGCAAAAGGAGAAAAGAAAGTAGTTCTACTCCCAGGACCTCCAAGTGAATTGATTCCAATGTTCCACGATCAGGTAGAGCCAATTTTAAAAGAATTAAGTTCAGAAGTGCTGTATTCTGATGTTGTGAAAATTGACTGTATGGGAGAAAGCCAGGTTGCTGAAGAGATTGAAGATTTAATTGAAAAACAGACAAATCCTACAGTTGCCCCATATGCCAAATTGGGAGAAGTCCATCTTCGAGTGACAGCAAAAGCGACAAGTGAAGAAGAGGCAAAGAAATTTGTAGCACCAGTAACAGAAGAATTATACAGAAGATTTGGACATAAGATCTTTACAACAAAAGAAGATGAAACATTAGAAGATGTTGTAGTCAATATGTTGAGTAAACATCACTATACGATCGCTGCAGCAGAATCTTGTACAGCTGGCATGTTTACCGCAAGATTAGTCAATGTCGCAGGGGCTTCCGACGTCTTAAATGAAAGTTTTATTACATATGCAAATGAAGCTAAGATGAAATATCTGGGCGTCAAAGAAGAAACATTAAATACAGTTGGAGCAGTTTCAGAAGAGACTGCAAAACAGATGGCAGAAGGTGTTGCAAAACGGGCAGGATCAAATGTCGGAGTTGGAATTACAGGACTTGCAGGACCTGGAGGAGAGACACCAGAGAAGAAAGCAGGGCTTGTTTATATTAGTGTCAGTGTCAATGGAAAGACAAAAGTCAGCAAATATCAGTTTAATGGGAACAGACAGAAAGTCAGACAAATGGCGGTATGTCGTGCATTAATGATGGTAAGACATGCATTAGTAGAAGAATTTTTTGAAAAGGATTGGAAAAAATAAAAATCGAACAAATATTCGTTCGAACACTTGTTTTTTAGTATGGAGATATGCTATACTCTAGACAGGAATCAAAGCATAGAAGAATGTAGATAAATATTTGAAATTAAAGGAGAATAACATATATTATGAAACAAGAAGAGAAATTAAAAGCATTAGATGCAGCATTAGTTAAGATTGAGAAAGATTACGGTAAGGGCTCTGTTATGAAGCTTGGAGATTATCAGGCAGATCGTACAATTGAAGTTACACCAACAGGATCGATCAGTCTTGATATTGCATTAGGAGTTGGAGGAGTGCCAAGAGGACGTATCATTGAGATTTATGGACCAGAATCAAGTGGTAAGACAACCGTAGCTCTTCATATGGTAGCAGAAGTTCAGAAGAGAGGCGGAATTGCAGGCTTTATTGATGCAGAACATGCATTAGATCCTGTTTACGCGAAGAATATAGGAGTTGATATTGATAACCTTTATATTTCACAGCCAGATACAGGAGAACAGGGACTTGAAATCACAGAGACAATGGTAAGATCTGGGGCAATCGACATCATTATCGTCGATTCTGTAGCTGCATTAGTACCTAAGGCAGAGATTGATGGAGACATGGGAGATTCTCATGTGGGTCTTCAGGCAAGATTGATGTCACAGGCACTTCGTAAGTTAACAGGTGTTGTAAGTAAATTTAATTGTACGGTTATCTTTATCAATCAGTTACGTGAGAAGGTTGGAGTGATGTTTGGCAATCCAGAGACTACAACTGGTGGACGTGCGCTGAAGTTCTATTCCTCTATCCGATTAGATGTTAGAAGAACAGAGACATTAAAACAGGCAGGAGAGATGATCGGTAACAGAACAAGAATTAAGGTTGTTAAGAATAAAGTAGCGCCTCCATTTAAACAGGCAGAATTTGATATTATGTTTGGAAAAGGAATCTCTAAGTATGGAGATATCTTAGATTTGGCAGCAGATGCAGATATCATTCATAAAAGTGGAGCGTGGTATGCATACAATGGAGAGAAGATCGGACAGGGAAGAGAGAATAGCAAGAAGTATTTAGAAGAACATCCAGATATTGCAGAAACAGTAGAACATGCAATCCGTGTTCATTATGGATTATTAGATGAAGACACTGGGAATGCCAATAACGATCCGAAGGCAGAGACTCAGATTTCTGAAGAAGAATAATGATCATCACTAAACTAGATAAAGTGGGAACAAAGCAGGTTAGGCTTTTCTTCGATGAAGAAAAGTACTGCCTGCTTTATTATAATGAAGTAAGACGATTAGGATTTCATGAAAAAGACGAGGTTGGTCAGCAAGAGTTTGAAGAATTGAATAAGCTGTTACTACACCGAGCTAAGTTGAAAGCTATGTCATTGTTAAAATATCAGGATCGTACAAGAAAAGAACTAAAAGATCGTCTTATGCGAGTAGAATTTCCAGAATTTATCACAGAAGGCGCGATTGCATATGTAGAATCATTTGGCTATATCAATGATGAAGAATATGTACGTCGTTATATGGAATATAAGGCAGGGACTAAGAGTAGGATTCAGATCAAGATGGATCTTAGAAAGAAGGGAATTGGCACAGAGATTTTAGAACGAATCTTTGATGAGTATGAATACGAAGAAGATGACGTTCTGGAGGAGCAAGTACAGAAGAGAATCCGACAGAAAGGATCAGTTACAAAGGAAAATTTTCAGAAATATTATGGGTATTTTGCGAGAAAAGGGTTTAACAGTGTAAAGATAATAGATTTATTACGGAAATATTGTGAAGATTAAATAAAATAGAGTAGAAATCTTAAAAAAATATAAAGAATTCTCCATTTTGTTGCATATTAACAGACAAGGATATATAATCTGAATCAAAGGGTGTAACAAAACTGTTGATGACGATATCTGGAAGGGAAGATAAGTTCAGATATTGTCCCTATATAAGGAGTATCATTTATATGAGAAAGAAATCACATATTTCACTTGCAGGACAGATCATGGATTCTATGGAACTTGATAATGTATTTGATTATAGATTGCCATTTTATGTAGGAAGTATCTGGCCAGACTGCAGACCATCTTTTGTGACGACACCTCATAAGTTTGATATTACATTTGATGATATTGAACATAAGATTTCAAAATTTATTGCGAATTACAATAAAGAACAAGGAATGAATATGAGACGCTGTGCACGTCTTGGTGTGATCGTTCATTATATTGCGGACTATTTTACATTTCCGCATAACAACCACTATCCAGGGAATGTAAAAGATCACTGCTATTATGAGCGTGATTTAAAATATGGAATGAAAGCTTTTCTTAAGACAGAAGAAGCTTTAAAGATTAAAGAACAAGTTGTAGCGTATGATTCCGTAGAAGAATTGACATCTTATATCCGAAGCATTCATAATTCATATATGAAACTTGCACATACAGTGGAAGAAGATATTAGATATATCGTGCATGCTTGTACGACAGTTGTAAAAAGTATATTAAATATGGTAAGTTATGCGTTTAGTACAAGCGTAGCCAATATTCAGTATGTATAATTTTTGGTCAGAGTAAGAATAAGGAGCAGAAGCAGGAATTGTGCCTGTTTTTGTTCCTTTTTTCATTTATGAAAATTTTACGTAAGAGATGAATTGATGCAAATTTGATGCATAAAAGTGTTAAGATAAAAAACGGTTTTGGGCAGCAAAGATAGAAAACAATAAGGAAATATAACAATAAGGAGAGAGTAAATATGGTAAACATCATGATCGTTGAAGATGAAAAACCAATTTCAAATCTGATCGCATTAAGTTTAAAAAAGGTCGGTTATCATTGTGAATGTGCATATGATGGACTTTCTGCGATCGATATGATTGAAAAGAAATATCCAGATTTGATCTTACTTGATATTATGCTGCCCGGAGCTGATGGATTTGAAATTTTAGAATATGTAAAACCATTAGATATACCAGTGATCTTTCTCACAGCGAAAGGAGAATTGTCTGATAAAGTAAATGGATTAAGACTTGGTGCAGAAGATTATATTGTAAAACCATTTGAGATTATGGAGTTATTAGCAAGAATTGAAGTCGTATTAAGACGATATAAAAAGCTAGATCGCATGATTCGAATTTTAGGATTGGAAATCGATACAGATTCAAGAACTGTATTAAAAGATGGTGTTTATATTAATCTGACAAAAAAGGAATATGATATTTTGCTGTTATTTGCAAGAAATCCAGGAAGTGTTTTGTTTAGAGAAATGATTTATGATCGTGTATGGGGTGGAGATTATATCCCTGGAAGCAGAACCGTTGATCTTCATGTACAGAGAGTGCGTAAAAAAGTTGGATGGGAAA
>OLQO01001964.1_pt1 | contig 11910 bp, 5 predicted proteins | sample 1672281 | NCBI WGS metagenome assembly OLQO01 (sample SAMEA3136667, study PRJEB25190) | human gut metagenome | biome: human gut; feature: human-associated habitat; material: faeces | place: Austria | collected 2013 | reverse complement strand
CCGCAAGGTATAACCATATTGATGCCTGCCCCATGGGGCAGCTTCAATAGTTTCTTCATCCGCCTGCTGTCAAAACCTTCCAGCGGACAAGTGTCATAGCCTTCGTTTGCCATGGCAATCATAAAGGTTTGGGCAGCAAGGGCACAGGATTTATTTACCGTCACACGCATATCGCATTCCGAAACTTCCAGCATCATAGGGCGGAACAGGCTGATGGTTCTCGCCAATATCACCCTGAAAAGCCCTAGAAGCCCGAAAAACCTTGCATAAATGAAAGGCATCAGTTTACCATAATACAGCTTCCTGTCCCTAATACGTTTTTCCTGACGCTCTTTCGGACTATTGCGCCTGATATTTCCTTCTTCAAAGTCAAGCACAAATTTAGCACGCTTTTTATACAAATCCTGACGAGTAACAAAAACAACAATTTCCGAAGCCGTAGAAGCAGCCGACTGCCCTAAACAAGCTTCTGAAACTTTCGCCATCAGTCCGGGATTCGTTATTTGATAAAATTCCCACAATTGCATATTGGAACTATTGGGAGCCAGCGTAGCCAGTTCAAGACAATGTTTCACCTTTTCCGGGTCTATCGGTTTATTTTTATCATACCTCCGCACAGACCGGCGGAAGTTCAATACCTCTTCTAAATTCATTTCCTATTCAAATTAATAACTTTATTTCTTACTGAAACATTGCAGGATGACTTCTGCCATTTTCTTGGAACTGAACGGATTCTCTCCGGTGAACAGATTACCGTCAATAACGACTTTTGAAGTCATCGGAATCAATGCTTTCTCGTAGCGGGCACCTCTGTCTTTCAGTTCGGTTTCCAAATCGAAAGGCACGACCCTTTCCTTTCTTGCCAGAATTTCTTCAGCCCGGCTGAATCCTGTAAGCTTCTTATCTTTAACCAGATATTCGCCGGAAGCCAACGTCACATTCAACAATCCACAAACACCGTGACAAATGGCTGCCACCTTCTTTTCATTTTCATATTGCTTTTTTAAGATGGCTTGCAGGACAATATTATCCGGAAAATCATACATGGAACCATGTCCTCCCGCCAAATAAACGCAATCAAACTGAAATTCGGAGACTTCATCCAAACTTTTAGTATGCTGCAATACATTCTTAAATATGGAATCTTCCCAACAGGTTTTAGTTATCTCATCCATGAGTAAGGGATTCAAACTCTCCGGATCGATAGGAGTATCGCCTCCTTTGGGACTGGCAACGGTAATTTCTATTCCTTGCTTTTTGGCGCCGTGATAAATATGGGTGAGTTCGCTCAGCCATAATCCGGTTCTTAAATTCTTATTCACAAATTCGCCTTCTCCGGTTACTATTGCCAGTAATTTCAAGTTATCCATATTTATAGTTTTAGGGGTCATGCCTATATAACATAACCCCTATCCTATTGTATTCCAAACAGACAAATCATTAATATTATTTGGATTATTTCTTCATCCTTATAATAATCAAATGACAGATTTTACCGAGTCCTAACATTTTATAGGTTATTCTTGTAAATATTCGCCATCACCTTCTGGTATTGATTCTCAATCTGCATATACGCCTGAAGATTCTTATAAATACTTTCCGTTTCCACAAAATATTCAATCAATGAAATTTGTCCTTCGGTCAATGCCTGTTTCAATAAATCCAGCGAACGGTACATCAAAGGGACATCATACGCATTCATGGCATCCTTCAACTGCTGCATCTCATTGAAAAGAGACATCAGGGAAGCCTCGACCCGGTCTTTAGCACTTTCTTGCATAAGCTGAGCGCTGATAGCCTGTGCCTTGGCTATCTTTACCTTTTTACGATTCTGAAACAAAGGCAAGGAGCCCCCTACCACAAAACCATTCATCGAAACCGCATCATCCGTGTTACGGCGAAAGCCGGCTTCCAGCTTCGGCAACCATCCTTGGCGGTCTACCGAAACCTGCTTCTCGGCGGCACGGGCAGTAGCGGCGGCGGCCTGCAAGTCAAGGTCTGACGCCATCACTTCATCCCTCATAACATTGTAATCATTGATTTCCTGTATGGCAGGATACGTGGTTTCAGCAAACTCCAAAGGCATGTTACCGTTCATGGCAAGCAGAGACTGCAAGGCAGTGCGGTGAGCTGCGCTGTTTTGGGCAACTTCCGTCTGCACGTTCATACGCTCCATCTTGATTTTGTTGACTTCCAGTATATTCGCATCACCGGTCGTCAGACGTTTTTCATAAAGTGCCTGTAATTCATCTGCATTTTTCATACGGATATCCATCAATGTCTTTTCCTGATTCAACAGAATAAGGTCCAGACAGAGATTCTTCGCATTCAGCAGAATATCCCGGCGGGCAGCCTGTTGTTGCTTGTCCACCGCTTCGTTCTGCAAAGTAGCCTGCCGGTTGCGGGCAATATACTGAGTAGGAAAATCAAAACCTTGCGAAGCAACGAATTCCGTACCGTGACCACCTTCGGCACCATTACTGTAAAAAGAGCTGTAACTCACCGTAGGATCAGGCAAGTTGTTGTTTGTCCGGTTTTCCATCTTGGTCGCATCGGCGGCATGTTTCTGTGCCTTGAGCTCTTTATTGTTCTGCTCGATGCTTTTCAAAATGTGCTCAATACTCTGGGCCTGCATCAGCAAGGGAGAGCAGAGGGCTATTATAACTAAGATTCGTTTCATATTATTTCTATTATTTCTTCTTTCGGTTCATCAGTTCATAAACAATCGGAATAATGAAAGCGTTCAGGAAAGTCGATGTCAAAAGACCTCCAAGAATAACTTTCGCCATCGGGCTTTGTATTTCATTACCCGGCAAATCGCCACGGAATGCCAAAGGTATCAAAGCCAGCGCGGAAGACAACGCAGTCATCAGGATAGGGTTCAAACGGTCTAACGAACCGTGGAGAATGCTTTCTTTCAACTCCATACCTTCTTCGCGCAACATATTGTAATGACTTATCAACAACATACCATTACGGGTAGCAATGCCAAACAACGAGATAAAGCCGATAATAGCCGGAATGCTTATCTCACCCGTTGTTATCATCAATGCAAATACCCCACCAATCAACGCCAAAGGCAAATTCAACAAAATGACTCCACTTTGGGCTGCATTCTTAAACTGGGTATAAAGCAACAGGAAGATAACCACGATACTCATAAACGAAGTGAGCATCAGCGTACGGCTGGCCGCCTGCTCGCTTTCAAACTGACCGCCATATTCCACATGATATCCTTCGGGAAGCTTGATTTGCGCATCAATCCGTTCCTGTATATCATTCACCACGCTGCGCAAATCACGACCGCTGGTATTGGCCGAAATCACAATCTTACGCTTCACGTTCTCACGGCTGATGGTATTCGGTCCCATGGCAGAAACCACATCGGCTATATAGTTGACAGGGATTTTCTGACCGTCACCGGTATCAATCATCAGGTTGCGCACCTTCTCCATCTCATCACGCACCTCATCCTTGGTACGGACAATAAGATTAAACGCTTTGCCTTCTTCATATACCTGTGAAACGACTTCACCCGCCATGTTCACTGATACAAACTCGGCAAACTCCGGTAAAGAAATACCGAATTTGGCAAGCATCTCGCGTTTGGGAACAATCTTGAGCTGCGGACGTTCGATTTGTTGTTCCACATTCAAGTCGGCAATACCCTCCACACTGCTGATGGCATCCTTTATCTGATTACCGATGGCAAACATCTTGTTCAAATCATTACCAAACAGTTTGATGGCAATGTTGGCCTTGGTACCCGAAAGCATGGCATCGATACGGTGGCTGATAGGTTGGCCTATTTCGATATTCGCACCGGTAATGGTAGATAACTTGGCACGCACATCGGCTACCAGTTCCTGGCGGGAACGGTCTTTCAATTCAAACGGGGCCTCAATTTCAACCCCTAATGCATGCTCATCCAGTTCGGCACGTCCCGTTTTACGGGCTACGGTCTGTATTTCGGGAATAGACATCAGCAACTCTTCTGCACGGTGTCCCATTTTATCCGATTCTGCCAAAGAAATTCCCGGCAATGAACTGATATTAATGGTGAACGAACCTTCATTGAAAGATGGCAGGAAACTGCGTCCTAATGTAAAAAACATAACCAATGCCACCGCAAACAGTCCACCCGTAAAACCCAATACTGCGGATTTATGATTCAAGGACCATAACAAGGCATTGCGGTAATGCTTTTTCATCCATACGGCCACAAATGCCTCTTTGGGCAATCCTTTGCCTTTATTATTACCTAACAGATAGCTGCACAGTACCGGAGTCAGTGTCAAAGCCACTACCGTAGAAGCAAACAACGCCACAATAAAGGCAATGCCCAACGGAACCAGCATACGCCCTTCCATTCCTGTCAGGAAAAACAAAGGAACAAAGCTGACTACAATAATCAAGGTAGAGTTCAAGATAGGCATACGCACTTCCTTCGAAGCATTGAACACGACTTCAATCACGCTCTTACGTTCCCCTTCGGGCAACAAGCGATTCTCACGCAAGTGCTTCCATACATTTTCCACATCCACAATGGCATCATCCACCAACGAACCAATGGCAATGGCCATACCACCCAAACTCATGGTATTGATGGTGAGTCCCATATAGTGAAGAGTCAATATAGAAACAATCAATGACAACGGAAGGGTTACCAATGAAATAACCGTGGTACGTACATTGGCAAGGAACAGGAAGAGAACAATCACCACAAAAACAGCACCTTCATACAACGAATCCTTCACATTGCCGATAGAGCTTTCAATAAAACGGCTCTGACGGAAAATATCTGTAGAAACGTGTACATCAGCCGGAAGATTCTTCTGCAAATCCTTCAATGCGGCTTCCAACTGCTCTGTCAGTTCAATAGTCCCGGTCTTGGGTTGTTTGGTAACGGTCAGCAGTACGGCAGGTTTTCCTCTCTCCGAAGCAGTACCCAGTTTGGGTTCCTGCGAACCAATCTTCACATCGGCAATATCCTCCAATGTAACGGGCACCCCTTCCACCGTCTTGATGACGGAACGTGACAACTGAGCCACATCATGGCTGGAAAGCACCCCGCGAACAATATATTCGTTTCCATATTCATAAATCACTCCGCCATTGGCATTCTGATTCATGTTACGGGTAACGTTCATCACCTCTGCCAACGTAACATTGTAATGTTTCATGCGGGCAGGGTCAAGCAACACCTGATATTCCTTGATATCACCTCCCAGCACGGCAACCTGTGCCACACCTCCCGTAGAGAGCAGGCGCGGACGGATAGTCCAGTCTGCCAGTGTACGGAGATCGAGCATGGAAGTAGTATCCGAAGTCAGACCGATAATCAGCAACTCACCTAAAATAGAAGACTGAGGTCCCATGGTAGGTTTACCTACATTCTCGGGCAGCTCCTCGCTGACCAAGGACAATTTCTCACTGACAATCTGACGGGCCAGATAGATATCGGTATCCCATTCAAATTCCACCCACACAACGGAAAAGCCATTGGTGGAAGATGAACGCACCCGGCGCACATGGGTCGCACCGTTCACGGCAGTTTCTACAGGAAAGGTTACCAATTGTTCCACCTCTTCGGCTGCCATACCATTCGCTTCGGTCATAATCACTACAGTCGGCGCATTCAAATCGGGGAACACATCGACTTCCGTATGAAAAGCCGTGTAAGTACCGCCGATAAGCAGCAAAACCGACGCCACCAGAACCAATATACGGTTCTGAAGGGAAAAATGTATAATCTTATTTAGCATAGGACGGCTGATTAATGTTCATGACTATGAGCCGGAATCGCATTGCTGGCCGACGCTAATTTCACCTGATAAGCTCCCTTTGTTACCACACGGTCACCGGCTTTCAAACCGGTCAGAATCTGCACTTTCTTTCCGTTGCTCGCTCCCAAAGTTACCTCCTGTTTCTTATATCCTTCCTCATCCAGTTGCAGATAAACAAAGTACAAACCTTGTTCTTCGGTCAGTGCCGTAACAGGCAAGGCCAGCACATCGGGCATTTCCGACGAGAGCAGATACACCTCCACATACGAACCGGGAATCACATCTCCCCGATTATCAAATTCGAAAGTTACAGGCACATAAAAAGAAGTACCACCGGATGCTTTACCATAAGAAAGCAGACGCCCTTTCAACTCACCCAGCTCATATACCTTATTATCGTATGGAGTCTTGAAGTTTGCCGACTGGATGCTATGCAGATAACCATAATATTTCTCGGAAACATCTGCACGAAGGAACAGACGACGGTTCTGAGTGATACTCACCAAAGGCTGGCCTACCGACACATAGTCACCTTCCTGCACCAGACAATTCTTGATATAACCACCTAAAGGAGCTGTGACGGACACACCTGTCTTGGTCTGGTTCTTTGAAATAGCCTCGTATGCCAATAATGCATTTTCATAACTCTCCTTAATGGCATTGAAATCTTTCTGCGATATTATCTGACTTTTTACCAACTTGGCGGCACGTTCATATTCTTTTTTGGCGGTTTCATATGCGATACGGGTACGTTTTACAGGGTCTCCGTCCGGCATATTCTCAGCAGAGATATTCAGAATGGGAGCCCCCTTGCTCACACTCATACCGTCCGTTACCGGATGGCGGAAAGAAACCACACCGGCTACATTGGCGACTACTACGCTTTCATCGCCTTGTGCTGCCTGCACCTGACCGCTGGTCGTTATCACCTGACGGAATGATTCAGGCCGGATTATTTCCGATTCTACCCCGGCTGCTTTCGCTTTTTCTGGAGCCAGAATTATCTCATCGGAATGTCCGGCTGCAGAAGCTTCCGCTTCATGATTATGCCCTTCGTGACCTTCATTCTCATGGTCGTGGTTTTCTTTTTCATGGTCATGCCCTTCGTGATTATGGTCATGCCCTTCGTGGTCGTGATTATGTGCTTCCTCCGTTCCATGATCGTGTCCTTCGTGATCATGACCCGATTTACTGTTGCAAGAGCCTAAGAGGAACAAGCCCAAGACTCCCATAAAGATAAGTTTCTTCATGATGATATTATTTGTTCTTACTTTTTATTAAATGCAAAATTAGTGTAAAGAAAATGCAACAAAGTTGCGGATAAAAAGATAAACTTTCTATCTGTTAAGCAAGAACATCGCAAGGAGGAGCACGCAACCCCTTTACGTGGGGAAGACACGTAGAATGCAGTTTTTCTAAATAGTAATTATAAGGTAATGTGTTGTGTTCTGTCAACCGCAATGAAAGCGCCAATACATCCGTCACCGTATATAACAGCAAACAAAACGAATAATCAGGAGAAACACTGTCTTGGGCCCGATCCGGAGTTACACTTTTAAACTTGGTCACACATCCGGCATTACATGTATGATTCTCATCAGAACTATTATTATGCTGCTGATGCTGCACGGAACATTGACAGCCGCACAAAGTCATATCATGCTGCAAACAAAGAATTTCCCGGTGATGATGATGAGGCAGAACAGATGCTGTCAACATGATAATGCTGACCAACATCAATACCCATGCTATGTATCGTCTCCGTTTCATCGGGCACAAAAATAGGTGTTTATCATGTAAATTCCAAAAAGAAAGCATGGTAAATGCCGAATTCTCAGCAATTACCATGCTTTCTTATTATCTTTTACATACAAAGCTTACCAAATAGAAACACGTTTTTCAGGAGCCAAATACATAGGATCCCCCTCTTTAATGCCAAAAGCATCATACCATGCACCTATTTGAGGGAGTGCTCCGTTCACACGCCATCTGCCCAATGAATGTGGATCAGACTTGGTTTGCAAACGAATCTGCTCGTCGCGGATATTGCCAGCCCACACTCCGGCGTATGACAAGAAGAAGCGCTGTTCCGGAGTAAATCCGTCTTTTACCGGCAGGGGAGCATCTTTTGTCGCATTCTTGAACGCCTGGAAAGAAACCTGCAAACCACCATGATCGGCTATATTCTCACCTAAAGTCAAAGAACCGTTGGCATTGAGTCCCGGCAAAACCTGGATGCTATCAAAGAAATTCACCATTACCTGAGCACGTTCTTCAAAACGTTTGGCATCTTCGGCTGTCCACCAATCTTTCAAATTACCATCCTTATCAAACTGACGTCCCTGATCATCGAATCCATGAGTCATTTCATGACCGATAACCACGCCAATAGCTCCATAATTAAATGCATCATCAGCATTCATATCAAAAAACGGATATTGAAGAATACCCGCCGGAAAACAAATCTCATTCGTGGTCGGATTATAATATGCATTGACAGTCTGCGGAGTCATTCCCCATTCATCTCTGTCAACCGGCTTTCCTGCCTTGGATAACATATAATCCAGTTCGAATTCTGTAGCACGCTTCACATTGGCCCAATAAGAATCTTTTTCAATATTCAAACCGGTATAATCCCTCCACTTATCAGGATAGCCTACCTTTACATAAAAAGAATTCAACTTCTCAATAGCTTTAATCTTTGTGCTGTCACCCATCCATTCCAAATTCCGAATACGTTCTCCCAATGCGGTCTGCAGATTCTTTACCAACTGCACCATACGTTCTTTTGCGGCTGCCGGAAAATATTTCTCCACATACATCTGACCTACCGCTTCACCCAGTACTCCATTTACAGTACTTACAGCACGCTTCCAACGAGGTTGGTTAGCCTGTTTGCCGGATAGTGTTTTTCCATAAAAATCAAAATTTTGTGCCACCAAATCATCACTCAAGTAACCGGCAGCCCTGTCTATCAGACTCCATTGCATATAAGCGATCTGATTTTCAACCGGCAAGCTATTGATAATTTTCTCAACCTCTTTAATCGGCTCCACTTGAGAAACACTCAGTTCAGTCACCCCTTTCACGCCTATACCATTCAAGAAAGCATCCCAGTCAATGCCCGGAATCTCTTTCTTTAATTCATCCAAAGACATTTTATGATAATTGGCCGCAGGGTTACGCTGTTCCACCGCACTAAAAGAAGCTTTTGCAATACGGGTTTCGATATCCATTACAGCCTCCATTTTCTTTTTAGCGGCAGCCTCATCAAAACCAGCCAATTGGAACATCTTTACAATATGTTCCTTATACTTATTACGGATATTGACAGTCACATCATCATTGTCCAGATAATATTCTTTTTCACCCAGACTGATACCCCCTTGATACAATTGAAACAAATTGCTCTTACTGTCCATGATATCGGCACCCACATAGAAACTGAAATAAGGGAATACACCGCTATGAGCCAGTTCCGCCATCAAAGGAACTATTTCCGATTTATCCTTCACTGAAGCAATCTTTTCCAAATCAGCTTGAATAGGAGTTACTCCATCCGCATTCAGTTTCACACTATCCATAGCCAAATTATAGATATCCCCTATTTTCTGACCTATTGTACCTTGCGCATTCTGCCCGGCAGCAATTTCCACAATCAATCCTTTCAGTTGTTCCCGATTATTTTCAGCAAGCATATCGAATGAGCCAAAACGGGAATATTCATTGGTCAGAGGGTGTTTCTTCATCCATCCGCCACAAGCATACTGATAAAAATCAGCTCCTTGAACAGCCGTAGTGTCCAAATTTGTCAAGTCTATACCCGAAGTCATGACGGCTTCCTTTTTACTGTCGCATCCGGCAGCTACTGCCAGAGCCAATACAGCCATTGGTAAATAATGTTTTGCTTTCATTTGTTCTATATATATGATACATACTTTAACTTCCCTGCATCTCTTCTAATTCCATAGAAACGGTCTCCCATTCTTCTACCGTCTGATCCAAGTCCTTTTTCAGTTTCTGATGCTTTTCATACAAAGCCATATCCGATGCACCTTCGGGAGTAGCCATATCAGCTTCCACCTCGCCAATCTCAGTTTCCAGCTTTTCTATTTTCTGTTCACAATCCGCAACTCGTTTCTCCAATTTGCGAATTTTCTTATTCAATTCCTTTTGCGCCTCATAAGATAATTTGTTCTCACTAACCGTTTCGGGTTCTTCCTTTTTAGTGGCAGACACAGTAGGAGAAGCCGAAAGCTGCAACTCATTCAGACTCTCTATTTTCTTTTTCTGTAAAAAATCATAAATGCCGCCAATGTGTTCTTTTACTACTCCACCTCCGAATTCATAAACTTTGGTCACCAGTCCATCCAAGAACTCACGGTCATGAGAAACAACAATCACCGTTCCATCAAATTCCTTGATAGCTTCTTTCAATACATCCTTTGAGCGCATATCCAGATGGTTGGTAGGTTCGTCCAAAATAAGGAAATTCACCGGTTCTAACAAAAGTTTTATCATGGCAAGACGACTCCGCTCCCCACCCGACAGTACCTTTACTTTTTTATCAGAAGCCTCACCTCCAAACATGAATGCTCCCAGAATATCACGAATCTTCAAACGAATATCCCCTTTTGCCACATAATCAATCGTATCAAAGACACTCAGATTTTCATCCAACATCTGAGCCTGATTCTGAGCAAAATAACCAATCTGTACGTTGTGCCCGATGGTCAGTTTACCTTCGTATGGGATTTCGTCCATTATACATTTCACCAAAGTGGACTTACCTTCCCCATTCTTTCCGACAAAAGCTACCTTCTCACCTCGATTAATAGTCAAAGTCACATCGTGAAAAACGATATGACTGCCATATGCTTTCTTCACCCCGTCACAAATGACCGGATAATTGCCGGAACGCATGGCAGGCGGAAACTTCAACCGCAAGGCTGAATTATCTTCATCATCAATTTCAATAGGAACTATTTTTTCCAATTGCTTGATGCGGCTCTGCACCTGTACAGCCTTGGTAGCCTTATAACGGAAACGCTCTATGAAATCTTCCGTATCCTGAATTTGCTTCTGCTGGTTCTCGTATGCACGCAATTGCTGCTCACGACGTTCTTTGCGCAATACCACAAACTCATCGTAAGCCACTTTATAATCATAGATATGCCCGCAAGATATTTCAATCGTACGATTGGTCACATTATTAATAAATGCACGGTCGTGGCTCACCAATACAACGGCTCCCGCACTTGTCTTCAAAAAGTTTTCCAACCATTGAATGCTTTCTATATCCAGATGATTGGTAGGCTCGTCCAACAGCAACACATCGGGCCGTCGCAACAGCAACTTGGCCAACTCTATACGCATACGCCATCCACCACTGAACTCAGATGTAGGACGGTTAAAATCCTCCCGGCTAAATCCCAACCCCATCAATGTACGTTCTATCTCAGCTGTATAATTGGTACCTCCCATCATCAAAAAGCGTTCATTGTCATGGGTGAATTTCTCAATCAGTTTATGATAGTTTTCTGAATCATAATCTGTTCTATCCGCCAACTCCTGATTCATTCTCTCAATACTAGCCTGCAAGTCAAAGATATGTTCAAAAGCCATCTCCGCCTCTTCCATCACAGTATGTTTATCACTCAGAATCATGACTTGAGGCAGATAGCCTATCGTCACATCACGCGGAACAGAAACACTACCTGAAGTAGGCGCCTGTATTCCTGCCAATATCTTAAGCATAGTAGACTTACCGGCCCCATTCTTCCCGACCAGCGCAATACGATCTCTCTTATTGATAACGTATGACACATCCTCAAACAGAGGCGTTACTCCAAACTCTACTTTCAAATTATCTACTGAAACCATTCGTTTTTATCCTTTTGCAAAAGTGGCAACAAATATACGGTTTTATATGTAAAAAAGACAAAATACAAGTAAATAAAAAAAGTCCTCATCCTTAACAAATAGGACAAAAGTATTAAAACGTGTTAGAAAACATATTTTTTTAGTTGTTTTATTTGCAAAATCCACTAAAACACGTACCTTTGCAACGTGTTTTTCATAGTATTAGATTTAAGGTTAACAAAGGTTGGAGCAAGGCGTTGCT
>OLQO01001959.1_pt1 | contig 11935 bp, 7 predicted proteins | sample 1672281 | NCBI WGS metagenome assembly OLQO01 (sample SAMEA3136667, study PRJEB25190) | human gut metagenome | biome: human gut; feature: human-associated habitat; material: faeces | place: Austria | collected 2013 | reverse complement strand
TTTCATGCTCCTTCCGCGTGCAGCTTTTTGGTGCTTCGCCTAAGCCCTTGTTTGCCCCCCAACTTTCCGTGAAGAACCTTAAAAATGCAGTTCCGAAATTGGTGCGGCAAACGGCCCCGGCAGCGGAGAGGGAACATGCTTCTGTCCGCACATATCCGTATCAAGCGTCAGCGGTGATCCATCCGGCGCTTCATAGCGCTGCTCAGGCTCAAAGGCACTGCCCAGCACATCGCTGCAGACGCACTTCGTATCCACCGCTGGAAGAAAATCATAGAGGTTTGTTGTCAAGCCGTTTTCCGTGACTGCAAAAGTCACAGGGGCTGGCACGGTGACACTGCCAATATCACAATCCGCCGTCTGCGCGCCATTCAGATAGACGTTTCCGCCTGCCTTGACGGGTAGATGACCATAGTAAATGCCGCGGTCGCCTGCAATGCGCTCTGGCGTAAATTGTGACAGGTATTCGCTTTCTGTCGGGAAGCCCTGATAGGGCAGCGTACCGACGATGAGGTTCATTTCGCACAGCTGATTTTTGCCAATGCTGTTGATGTAGGCAGTATATTCCTCAGAAATCGGCTGTTGCACGAACAGGTTATTCCAAAATTGTGCATCGCCGTGGAGAATAGACATGAAGCCCGCCACAGCCGTCTGATGCGGCACATGGTAAGGCGTGTAGCGCACGGAATCAGGGCGAGAAAGCCCGGCCTTGTTTGTTCCCGCACCGACAAAGGTGAACGAACCGGCAATCAAGTTCTGCGCAAATGCAATCCCTTGCGTGCTGATGCGCCCTGCCATTGGGCTGAGCAGAAGGTTGTGGTCAATCAGAGTAGGGCCATGGCTGACCTCAACAAAAATGTCTTCGCCAAAGCTCAGCTGTGTGCGGATTTTCCGCCCGCACAGCGGCTGATTGTGGTGAAATGTATTGCCCGTCACGCGCGTTCCCTGCGCCTGCCAATCCAGCCACAATCCGCGTGTACAATGGTGAATGTGATTATGCGCAATGATGGTGTCAATGGCGGCGTGCAGCTTAATGCCGCCGATTTCTGCGCCGTTCAGCTCCTGCTTGTTGTTGATATGGTGAATGTGGTTGTCCTCAATCACGGAGAAAACGCAGCCAAGATGCCCGGCAATGCCTGCCTGTCCACAGTCGTGAATGTTGCAGCGGCGGATAACGTGGCTGCCGACATGCGCCCGATCCCAGCCTTCCAGCTGCGCCTGGCAGATGGCGTCCCGTTCATTCTGCGTTCCATGTTTCAGCCCGAAGCGGCGCCACTTGTTTTCGTTATTGGGCTGAAGGTATTTGCCAAGCGAAATGCCAACGCACTTGCTTTCATACAGCTCGCAGTCCTCAATGACCCATCCCTTTGCCCAGTGCGGGCCAACCATGCCCTCTTGATACGCTGTCGGCGGTGCCCATTGCGGCGCTGCCTTGCAAAAAACAAAGCCGGAGAGCGTGATGGAATGGATACCCGTTTCCATGGGGTAGAAGCAATGGCGGCGCGCGCTGTACTCCAAAAGATGACCATCAGGAGAACCGCAGAGCAAATGAAGATAGAGGGTCGTTTCTGTCTCTGTGCGTTCGCTCATCCACACATTGCGGGAGAATTCCGCATCCCACGCATACGGCGACGGTTCAGCGGCAAGCAGCGCCTCCCGCGTGAAAACCTCGCGCAGGGATCGGTTGTCAAGATATATATCTGCCCGATGTACAGGCTCGGCGGCATCATCGTAGTACCAGTCGCCTGAAATCAAATCCGCAAACGGATTATCCTCACCCAATACGTCGTTGGGGATAACGGTTTTCCAGATGCCGCAGCCGCATTCTTCCCACTGTGACAGCACTTCTGCCCCGGTAATCACACTCTGCCCCGGTACTTCGGCGCGGTAGATAATCCGGTTTTCTTCGCTGCCGCCGCGCAGAGGATGTACATCCTCCCGATAAATGCCGGGAGCAACCAGCACTTCATCACCCGGCATGGCAGCGTCCGCCGCCTGCTGAATGGTTGAAAAGGGGCAAGCCTTCGTCCCCATACCGGGGAAAGGCTGATTACAATTCACATAAATTTTCATGGGCGATTCCTCAGCGCGGCAAAATCACGTTTTTCTGTTCACCATGCAAGAAAGCATAGAGGTTGTCAAAAACAATTTCAGCCCGCCGAAGCATGGATTCCTCGCTGGCAAAAGCAATGTGCGGCGTCACCAGGCAGTTCTTCGCGTTCAGCAGCGGATGTTCCCGCGGGATGGGCGGCTCCATTTCAAACACATCTGCCGCTGCCGCAGCAAGATGTCCGCTGTTCAGCGCCTCGGCCAGCGCCTGCGAATCAACAACGGGGCCGCGCGACGTGTTGATAAGGATTGCGCGGTGCTTCATCATGCTGATACGTTCCGCATTCATCAGGCCGCGCGTGCTTTCCACAAGCGGGCAATGCAGGGAGACAACATCCGCATGACGCAGCAGTTCATCCAGCGAAGTTTGCTGCACATAATCCGGCATTTGCGCAATGGGATTGCTGTCATATGCAAGAATCGGGCAGCCAACGGCATGGAACAATTCCGCCGCACGCCTGCCAATTTTGCCGAAACCGATGATGCCGACCGTTTTTCCGCCGAGTTCACGGCCGACAAGCCCCTCCTTCGTCCCCTGCTGACGGCAGCGCGCGGAGACCGCCTCCACGTTGCGCAGGCAGTCAATCGTCATGCCCAGCGCAAGTTCCGCAACGGACTCATTGGAATAGCCGGATGCATTGCTGACAGCCACATGCATCTCCTCGGCAGCCTGCAAATCCACATGATCCACGCCTGTGAACGCCACATCAATGAATTGCAGATGCGTGCATTGGCGGATGATGCTGCCCTTCAGCGGCATGTTTGCCAGCATGAGAATATCCGCATCCTTCGCGCGTTCGCAAAGGGCTGCTTCATCCTCACAGCGGGAATACGCGCAGAAGGTGTGCCCTTTCTGCTCCAAATCGCGCGTGTATTTCTGGAGGACTTCATCGCTGACAGCAAGTGATTCCAGCAAAACAATCTTCATAAGCCAACGCTCCTTTTCGCTTTCCGCGATCGTTTGATCACAGTTACCTATTATTATAGAGAAGCGGATGGCTGTATGCAAGTTGAAAAAACATCAACACACGCAAAGCGGACTGCCCCATTGAGCGGGGAGGGAAATCAGGCGCTGGAAAAATTCTTCCGATTGCTATCGCTATATGAGCGGCTCTTTAATGCATAAATGATATACACTCCACAATTTAGTCGTTGAATGTATGTATCAGGGAAAAGCATCCTTCCCACCAGTCTTCTGTTGCATCTCAATCTTCCAGTGCGAACTTCTGCTTGTCGTGGACGTCGATTGCTTCACCCAGCTGTACTTCGATCAGCTTCAGTTTTGTTTTGGCAATAACAGTATGGCGGCAGCCTGCGGCCATGGTGATCACGTCGCCTACCTTCACGTTCTGCTCTATGCCGTCCACAATGGTCTTGCCCTCGCCTGCAATGACCGTCCATACCTCGTCCCGGTGCTGGTGGCTGTGATAGTTCATCTGGTGACCTGCATTCAGGGTTACTTTAATGGTCATGGAAGCCTTGTCGATGTCGATGACCTTAAAGCTTCCCCACGATTTTTCAGCGAACATGACCCGGTGGTCGAGTGTGTTGACGAAGGGCTTGATGTAACTGGACTGCTCCTTATCTGAGACCAGAATGCCCTCCGGGCTGGCAGAGATCACCACGTCCTTCAGACCCATGCAGAGGATAGGCACATCCAGCTCATTGACCACATGGACGTTCTCGCACTTCTCATTAAACAGCGCCTCACCTACTGCTTGGCTGTCCATTGCTTCGGTCAGGGTGTTCCATGTGCCGAGATCTTTCCAAGTGCCTGCGAAACGCATGACTTCGATCTCCGGCTCGTGCTCCACCACGGCATAGTCAAAACTGATTTTGTTCAAGGTGTCGTATTTGTTGAACAGGTCCTTATAGTCCACAAAATCGATCAGCTCATGGGCACGTTTCAGCACATAGCCCAGCTTGAACGCAAACACGCCGCCGTTCCAGAGCGCTCCCTTTGCAATGTAGTCCTTTGCCACTTCCTGCGTTGGCTTTTCCTTGAACATGGACACCTTGCTGACCTGCTCTTTGCCGATGGGGATGATATAGCCGTATTTCTCGCTGGGATAGGTCGGTTCAATGCCCATCAGGACCAGATTTGCACTGCTGGCGGCAGCACGGTCGCCCAGCGCTTTCAATGTCTCAAAGTAATCATTCTCCACATAGGGGTCTACCGGGCAGACGACAACGGATTCTTCCTCGCCGACGCCCTGCACGTCCTTCAGGTAAGCAGCTGCCAGTGCGATGGCCGGGAAGGTATCACGGCGGCAAGGTTCCACGCTGATGCCAACATTCTCACCCAGCTGATTGTGGATGGCCGAGACCTGAGACTTGGAGGTGGCAATGGTGACCGTTGCATCCGTATCGACTGCCTTGATTTGACGGTAGACGCGCTGCACCATGGATTCCAGCTCGCCGTCTTCCCGGTGGAAGAACTTGATGAACTGCTTGGAACGGATATCGTTGGAAAGCGGCCATAGGCGCTGACCGGAGCCTCCAGACAATAACACCAGATTCATAATTTTCCTCCTGTCATCTGCAAAAAAGGCCGTGGCCCTGCATGGACACACGACCTTTTTTTCAAATCGCTTATACTATTTTCAGATAAGAATGCGCCAAGATGCGCCGCGAATTTTTCATTCTGGCTAACGTGAATGAAACGCAGCGTAGCAGCGCTACGCTAAGTGGAATGAGCGGACGCCAGAAGGGAAAAGGCGCAAGCAGATGGCGCAGGTGAATCTGGAAATAGTATTATTATTTTTGTTCTGCGTTTAGCGCTCTGCACGCATCGGGTTGTTCAGGAAGTCCTCGTAGGACAGGCGCAGACCGTCTTCCAGTTCCGTCTTGTACGTCCAGCCCAGATGGGTAGCCTTAGACACATCCAGCAGCTTGCGGGGAGTACCGTTGGGCTTGGTGGTATCCCACTTGATCTCGCCGGTGTAGCCCACGACCTTGGCGACCAGCTCGGTCAGCTCCTTGATGGTCAGCTCCTTGCCGGTACCGGCATTGACGGTTTCGTTGCCGGAGTAGTTGTTCATCAGGAAAACACACAGGTTTGCCAGATCATCCACATACAGGAACTCACGCAGCGGAGAGCCATCGCCCCAGCAGGTAACGCTCTCTACACCGCTGACCTTTGCCTCGTGGAAGCGGCGGATCAGTGCCGGAACCACATGGCTGTGGGTGGGGTGATAGTTGTCGTTGGGGCCGTAGAGGTTGGTGGGCATGACGCTGATGTAGTCGGTGCCGTACTGGCGGTTCAGGAACTCGCAGTACTTCAAACCGGAGATCTTCGCCAGCGCATAAGCCTCGTTGGTCTTTTCCAGCTCACTGGTCAGCAGGCAGCTTTCCTTCATGGGCTGAGGCGCCATGCGGGGATAGATGCAGGAGGAGCCGAGGAACTCCAGCTTCTTGCAGCCATTCTTCCATGCAGCGTGGATGACGTTCATCTCCAGCGTCATATTGTCATACATAAAATCGGCCAGCGCTTCCTGATTTGCCACGATGCCGCCGACTTTAGCAGCAGCAAGAAACACATACTCCGGCTTCTCCTGTGCAAAGAACGCTTCCACGGCATCCTGACGGGTCAGATCCAGCTCCTTGTGCGTACGGGTGATGATATTGGTGTAACCCTGACGCTGCAGTTCACGGACGATTGCAGAACCCACCATGCCGCGATGACCTGCAACATAAATCTTCGCATTCTTTTCCATCATAACAAGATTACCTTCTTTCAAAATTACAGAACTGCCTTCAGCGCCTTTTCGCGCTTTGCACGCTCACGGTCGTGCTTGGCCATAATCTCCACCAGCTGCTCGTAAGTAGTAGACTGCGGATTCCAGCCCAGCACGGTCTTTGCCTTGGTGGGGTCACCCCACAGGTTGTCCACATCGGTGGGGCGGAACCACTGCGGATTCACGCAGACCAGCATCTTGCCAGTCGCTGCATCATAGCCCTTCTCGTCGATGCCGGTACCCTCCCAGCGGATGGTGATGCCATTGGCTGCGAAAGCCTTCTCGGTAAAGTCACGGACAGTGTGCTGCACACCGGTAGCAATAACGAAGTCTTCCGGCTTATCCTGCTGCATAATCAGCCACATGCACTCAACGTAGTCCTTCGCGTAGCCCCAGTCACGCAGAGAATCCATGTTGCCCAGTTCCAGATGATCCTGCAGCCCCTCGGCGATACGACCGGCTGCCAGCGTGATCTTACGGGTAACGAAATTCTCGCCGCGGCGCTCGGACTCATGGTTGAACAGGATGCCGTTGACGGCAAACATGCCGTACGCATCGCGGTACTCCTTGACCATCCAGAAACCATACTGCTTTGCGACAGCGTACGGAGAGTAGGGATGGAACGGGGTGGTCTCACGCTGGGGAATCTCCTCGACTTTGCCGTACAGCTCAGAGGTAGAAGCCTGATACACCTTGCAGGTCTTCGTCAGCCCGCAGACGCGGACAGCCTCCAGCACACGCAGAACGCCCAGCGCGTCTACATCGCCGGAATATTCAGGCGCATCGAAGGAAACCTGGACATGGCTCTGCGCAGCCAGATTGTAGATTTCATCAGGTTTAATTTCGCCCACCAGACGGATCAGACCAGAAGAATCGGTCAGGTCTCCGTCGTGCAGGGTAATCGCGTTCTTCTCAATCAGATGGTCGATACGAGCCGTGTTGGAGATGGAAGCACGGCGGACGATGCCGTGGACTTCATAGCCCTTCTCCAGCAGAAACTCTGCCAGATAGGAACCATCCTGCCCAGTGATACCCGTGATAAGTGCCTTTTTCATGTATTTTATTCCTCTCTGACGTTTGATGGATTGTGCTTCATTTTGTCGCACACTTGTATTTTATAAATTAAGGCACATTCTCTTAAGTGTTAAAGTAGTGCTTTATTAGCATAATATTGGTTTTTTAGTGCCTACGAAATATACGCAACTGTATCCATGCAGTTTTGCGAAAGTCTCGAGCACACAATATATCTCTTATTCCCACAACAGCTTACAGTCCGCCACATCCACAAGGCTGTCCATAAACACCTCATGCAGACGCTCTGCCACCTGCTTCTTCGTCACGCCTTTCTTCAGCACGACCTGCAAAAATCCACCGCCGCCTGCGCCGCAGACCAGCCGGCCATCAATCAGCTCCTCAATGCTGCTGAAGATCTGCTCGATCAACGTGTTGCTGCTTCCGGCATCCACCTTCTTACTCAGCTCCCAGTGGTAATCCAGCAGCTTCGCAAATCCGTCCACGTTGCCGCGCTCCAGTTCAAACCGCATCAGCGCCGCCACCTTCTGGATCTCCTCCAGCGCAAACACACTGTCCGGCTCATTGCCGGCATACCGTCCGATCACGTCACGGAGCAGGTTTCTTGCCAGCCTGCGCTGACCGGTGTAGATCAGGCAGAAACGCTCGTCCAGTTCCTTCTTTGCTTCCTCCGGGATTTCCACATGTACTACCTTCAGCTTCTGGTCAATCCCCGGCATGGAAGTGATGTACTTCAGCCCCGGTGTGACACCGCCCACCTGATCCTGCCAGCCGCCTCCGGTGGACATGATCTGCTCCATGGCCAGTACATGGGAATACAGGTCTTCCTCTGTATATCCGATCCCCATGAACTCAAACACCGCCTTCACACAGGCAGCGGAAAGGATTGATGAAGTTCCAAGGCCGGAACCCTTCGGCACATTTGTCACCTCTGAATGCATGACAAAGCCGCCGCCCAGACGCTCCAGTATCTCTTTCAGGCTGTGCCCTTTCATCGGGATGATCCCGCAGGCAAGCAGACATGCCTTCTGCAGGGCAAAGGGATCAAACGGATCTCCGGTGCGCTGTAACTCACCGATTTCCTCAAACTCCCCGTGTACATCCATATCACGGCTGTCAAAGACCACCTTCGGCTCATCCATGCGTTCCAGCTTCACCACCACCGGCTTCTCACTGTTCAACAGGATTGCCGCATTCAGCACCGTACCGCCATGCTCGTTGCAGTACGGAGGGGTATCGCTCCATCCGCCGCCCCAGTTCACACGCAGCGGCAGTTCCACGGTGTGGGTATCTTTCACAATGTGTGCCGTTTCATTGTAGCTGAGACTGCGCACCGTAGCCTCCAGCACTTCAGACTGGATGGTTCCAAAGCACTTCTGTATCTCGTTCTCATCCTCCAGCACCACACCAAGATAATAATGCAGGCGGAGCTTCTCACTGAAATCCGCCCTTGCAAGGCGCTTTTCCAGCCAGTGTCTCTGGATCTTCGTCAGCGCCTTACGCTTCGGAAGCGTCTGTGCCGGTACCTGTCCGCGGATCGCTTTTGCCAGTTCATCCATCATCACCAGGTCTGCCATGCGGCGATTCCATGCAATAATGGCATCCGGGTCAGCCGCATTGAAGCCGGAACACAGCGACTTGCGCGGACCTTCTTTCCAGTCCTCCAGCCTGCCTTCCCCGGTCACGAGCGCATACAGGTTCAGCGCCGCCGCCACCGCTTCCCTCACGGTGTCCTTCTCTGGATAAAGTTCTGCTGTCCAGAGGGTATGGTTTCCGCCAGTCCAGAGATCCGTACCAAGCTTTTCTGCCACCTCATCCAGATCCCTGCCAAACAGCCGGTTCTCCTTCGGATTATCCTGCACGCCAAAGATGCGCACGACAAACTTCCCGTCACGCTGTTTCAGCCCATGCAGAACCACCCCGTCCGGGATCACCTCATCGTGGATATCCACAAAGGAAAGGACACAGTTGTTTCCCACCTTTGCATGGCTGTGGACATAGGATACCTCCAGATAGCAGTCTTTCCCAATGGAAGCCCGGCTGCTCAGCACACTGTTATACCCGGCCGTGCTGCCGCTGATGCTGCTTGCCACACGGCTGCTCCAGCCAAGGCTGGCATACTCCTCCACGCCGCCGCACATCAGTGCCAGAATCTCCCTTGTGGTGCCAAAGTGGATGAACTTCGCCGGAGCAAGACGCAGCAGCTTCATCCGGTAAGGACGGAGCACCTTCCACACCTGTTTCCTCGCTTCTGTCAGCTCCTCACAGAATTCCCCTTCCGGCTTTTCCCGATAAAACTGCTCCAGCGTAGAATCTTCCGCCAACGGATAGAGAAAATCCGCATACAGGGACAGACGCACCGTCCCGTTGACATACCGGTCATACCCTTCCTCTGTCCCGATCAGGGAATACAGCGAATCCATCATGGCAGTGCTGAAGATCAGCGCACCGGTGTCAATGTCCACACAGCCTGCCTCATTCACCGCACCGGCCTTTCGCAGTTCCTCCTCCGACTTCTTCTGGAGGCAGCATTTCACGTTGCCGTCTTCCCCGTTCACATACACGCCATGGTTCTTTCCGACTTCCACGCGCTCCTTAAAGGAAATCGCTGCTGCACCGACATTGTTATAGTCGATCTGCAGCGGATTAAACAGAAGCAGCACATCCCCGGACAGCAGCACCATCCCCTCACGGATCCGAGATGGCATGGAACTCATGCAGATCATGAATTCATCGAAAAGCGTAGAGCTGCGGCCATCCGGCAGCTGATGGGGTACCGGTGAGAACAGTTTTCCCAGTGCGGAATACTGCGGCACACGCTTGCTGTCACCACCGGAGTGGATGACCAGAACGCGCAGCTTCCGGAAGTCTCCCTCCTGCTCATGGAGATACTTTAACACCTCCAGCGTCGCACCGCCGGAACCCACACGCTCGCCATCCCGGTCCGGGATCGCTGCAAACCTTGTCCCTGCCGGAAGATACTCCTTGCGCTCTTCGATCTGCCTGCGGAATCCTTCTGCCTGCTGGTCATTGGATGCCGTCAGGATCACATAATCCCATCTGGGGAAATTTTTCAGTTTCACGGAACGGTTGTAATCATCCCAGCAGTCCTGATAGGCCTGTGACAAAAACATTGAATATAAGCTCTTCATATTTCCTTCTCTCCTCTTTTTTCAGATTTTCCGGCCATCCTGCCGGTTTCTGTGTCTTTCCCTTTTCAAAAAAAGCACAGCGATTTCTCGCTGTGCCTCCATGTCACCACTGTTTCCGATATTCCCTTGGACTGATTCCTTCTACTTTGCGGAACATCCGGCTGAAGTAGTTTGCATCTTCCATGCCGACCGCAGCGCCTATTTCATCCACAGTCATATCTGTGAAGCGAAGCAGCTGCTTGGCTCTGGTGATCCGCTTTGAGATCAGATAGTTATTGACCGTCGTTCCGTAAGTCTCTTTGAAGATTTTGGACAGATAGAACTTATTGATAAAGAACTTTTCTGCCAACTCTTCCAACATGATTTTCTCTGTAAAGTGTTCGTCCAGATATTCCTTCACGGCTGCCAGTTCCATTCTCTTCCGGCTTATTGTCGCACTCTCCGGATGCCAAGACTGCTCCATCAGGAGCGTCAACAGCGTCCCCAGCTTCTCATTGATCCGCATATCTCGTATGTAATCGGATGAGGAAGCTAAGTTATAAAGCTCTGTAAGTAAATCCGTAAACGGCTTGATATCCGCCGGGTGGAACACCGGCCGACCGCCGCGCTCCTTGTATTTCTCATACACAGCTGGAAGGGACGGGGCATAGAAGTGGCACCACTGGAGCGACCAGAGGTCATTCGAGGTAGAATGGCTGTACGCTTTCCGGCAGTCAATGAATACGCAATCTCCCTCGTTCAGCTGATATGTTTGCTCCTCATAGGAAAGTTCTCCTTCGCCAGACAGAACGATAAAGCAAAGAAACGACACCAGATTCTCTCTCTGAGATATATGCGGGTGAACAGCCTGCAAAGAGCCGACCTCCTGCAGATGGAGCAACGATGTCCGGGCAAAGGTTGATGGGGTGTAAATGATTCGGGAGGAATTTACGGAAGAAGATTGTGGGTTGAATAGTTCTTGTTCCATGAGCTGCTTCTTTCCCATTTTCGTCACATCTCACTCAATTCGCATTATATCCGAATTTCCTGCTTTGCAGAGTTTCCTTCCACCAGCTTTCTCTTTCGAGAATCACGCTGTCATCCACTTTTGCATTATAATTTTCAAGAATGGAATACTGGAAATTTCTCTTTATGTAATCAATGCCTTCTTTATTTACCAGTTCAATCAGTTCTTTATTGCCGCCATGCCCTGAATCAATATAGTTTGCCCATCTCTGCAGCAGCATCCCGCTGTCGCTTGCAGCCGAGCCGACATATAATTTTCCATTACTTCTATCAGTAATTAGATAAACCGCTTTCTGATTCTGCAAGGCTGCCATCCAGTCCTTCTTGTGCTGTTTGATGATAATTTCAAGTTGCTCCCAAGTAAGCCTTAGCTCATCGTATCCCGGAAAATCGTAGCCATCAAATGCAGCAGGGAGAAGCTGGTTCACCAACAGTTCATCACATACATTTTTATAGTAAATCCCCTGTGCTTGACATGTCTTATGAAACTGTATGATCAACCTTCCATAGTAGGGTTTATACTCCGGCAGTTCATCTCCGTCATAAGATATTCCACCTACAATATTAAGATCCTTCGTAATTTTCTTTATCGTGGTCAACAGCCACTTATCCCAGCCTATTTTCAAAAAACAAACTGCAATCTGGCCTTCATAGAAATAACGTCTCTGTTCTCTCCAAAACAACCACTGTGTATTTACAATATCCGGATTCTTTCTATAAAGATCCAGCGGATCTTCATCCGGGCTTGGCTGATTAAATTTTATTTTAACTTTGTCCATATCACTTTGCGGAATACGCAAAAGATCATCTATTTTTAATGGCATAAAACACTCCTTCTTTTTAGGATACCCCCTTATAATTGCGCCCAAACCATCCACATCATCCCCGCCGACCCAAATTTCG
>OLQO01001953.1_pt1 | contig 11994 bp, 9 predicted proteins | sample 1672281 | NCBI WGS metagenome assembly OLQO01 (sample SAMEA3136667, study PRJEB25190) | human gut metagenome | biome: human gut; feature: human-associated habitat; material: faeces | place: Austria | collected 2013 | reverse complement strand
CTTTTTTGGAACAGTTGCGGGCGTTGCAGAAAACAGCAAAATTTCTGACTGCGTTTCGGATGTATCGTTCACGGATACGGACAAATATATCAACGGCCCTGCGGCTTTGTGCGGATATGCGATAAATAGCACGATTGAACACTGCCAAAACAAGGGGAATTTTTCAGTAACGACGGATACTACCTCTTTGCAGATGGGCGGTATCGTAGGTGTTGCTGACAACAGTACCGTACAGTATTGCGTCAATACAGGCGATATGACCTCTTGGACACCCCATACCGGCGGAATTGTTGGGCAGTTGTATCAAGGCTCAAAGATTATCAACTGTTACTCCACCGGGGAAATGGTTCCTCTTGGCCATGGCACTACGAATTTCGGCGGCATTGCAGGCACAGTTGGTGCAGGTACAGAAATCAGACATTGCTATTTCGCCGGTGAGATGGATGTATCTCAATATACTGCCACTACACCTTATAAGCGTTTAGGCGGTATTGCAGGCGGTGTTTCTTCTGATACACCTGCTTTTGAAAACAATTATTTCGTGGAAACTGAAAATGTCCCGGCTTGCTTTAAGTACCAGGATGCTGGAACAGAAAAGACCCTTGACTTTATGAAAACGGAAGATTTCTTTAATGAAATCACTGCTGCTGGCGGCAATTATCGGTTTAATCCAAACGGAACGCCGGTTTTGCCTGCGCCGAAATATGCGGTTTCGTTTGTTGTAACACCTGCTGAGTTGGCGAATGTAGTCATTAAAGTGAATGGTCAGGAAGTAACAAACCCTGTTGATCTGGAAGCGGGTACGCATACGGTTGAAGTCAGCGCAGATAATTGTAAGGTTTTTAATTCCAAGATGACGATTACGGCTGATACGGCAACGCATACGCAGACGATTGCAATGACTTATTTACCTGCCGACTACACCAAGGTCGATAATCTTCCTCAAACCGGCGACACAAGCAACCCCGCTTTGTGGATTGCCCTGCTGTTTGTTTGCGGCAGTGCGGCTATTGGCGCGGGCGTTGTCAGCAGAAGGAAAAAGTGCAACAGATAACTGAATATAACAAAAGATGCGAGAAGGGATGACCAACTCGCATCTTTTATTGTGGTTTAGTGTGTCATAAATTCGAGCAAAAAACAAGACTGCTGATTTGAACGTTTCAAACGCTGATCCCCTTCTCGGCATAGGGGCAATACGTCAGATAGGCCAGCAGCAGGGTGGAGGTATCCGGCAGGGAGAGGCAGTAAACCGCCTGTTCGCCGTGCCTGCCCGCCGTTTCCAGCGGCTGAGAGAGCAGAAACATGCCGCTGACCTGCGCGCGGCGGTGGACATAGCCGAAATGCACGTCCTCCCAAGGCATATAGACGCCTACGCCCGCGCGGACGCCCTCCTCGTTGATCCACGGGCAGGTGGTGACGGCGACGATTGCGCGATAGAGCAGGAAAAGCCCCGCGGCGAACATGCCGCAGGCGGCGAGCGTCAGGCCGACGACGGAGAGGGGCAGAGCCAATTCGCTGGCGCGCAGAAGCATCATCGCGCCGGTGAAGAACGCCAGCGCCGCGCCGGGGATGAGCAGCAGCATGTACATGGCGGCCTGCCGCCAGAGCGGGCGGAGGGGATTGACGGGATGCTTGCGCGGCGCGGGCGCGAAGTCGATGGTCTCCGGGCAGAGATCGAGCACGGCGCTGACCAGCCGCCGGCTGGTCGGCACGACGAAGCCCCAGCTTCCGCAGCCGGGCGCGCGGTGCAGCAGCTCCAAAAAGCCGTTCGAGCCCTGATACAGGCCGTAGAGATAGGTTCGGCGGCTGTTGCAGCTCAGCACGCCGACGGAGGCCAGCTCGTGCCACGGCGTGCGGCGGACGCGCAGCAGAAAGCCCACGCCCACGCCCAATTCATCCGCGAAGAAGCGGCAGGAAAGCAGCGCAAAGCAAAGCCCGAGCAGCACGAACGTGCAGACCAGCAGCACGCGCGACCAGCCGAGCAGCCCCTTGCCGACGCAGAGATCGCGGGCGACGGCGCACGATACGGCGCACAGGCAGGCCGCGCCGGTCAGGTATGGATAGCGCAGAACGCGAACCAAGCGCATCCCTCCTTTTCGAAATAGAAAAAGGCCCTCTCGTCGCTATGTCGCGTCTTTGCGGGCCTTTGCTGTCCGGAAAAATTCAATTAGGGGTTGGTCGGCGGCAGCGTGGCCTCCGGCACGGGGGTCGCGGTGGCCTGCGGCGCGGTCGTTGCGTCGCTGAAGCCGTAGCCCGCGTTCGTGCCCGGCAGGTTGTCCACGATCGTGATATCCGAATTGAGCTCCGCTTCGGCCTTGGCCTTCGCCTCTTCCTCGGCGGCTCGCTGCGCGGCTTCCGCTTCGGCCTTGGCCTTCGCTTCGGCTTCCTCGCGCATGCGCTGCGCCTGCGTCACGGCGGCGGCGGTGATCGGCTGACGGCCGGATTCCACCACGCCCAGCGCCTGCTGCATCACGGCGTAGGGGCAGTCGCTGGTCAGCACGATGTCGCGGTACGGGCTGGAGGAGGTGTGGCGGCCCTTGCGCAGCTCCACATGGGTGTAATGCGTCTTGTCGCCGCCCTTGATGTTCTTCTTGCCCTCTTTGGCGATCATCGCGCCCGCTTCAACCGTGTCGCCGCGGCGGACGATGCTGTTTTCGCAGTGCAGATACAGCAGCGTGATGTCGTACTCGGCGTTGTAGATGGCGACGGTGCCGTTTTTATCCGTGCCGCGCGTCACCTCGCCGCCCAGAATCGCGTACAGCGGCGCGCCCTTGACGTTCACGAAGTCGATGCCCTCGTGGATGCCGGTGTAGCCCCATACGCCCTTGCGATCCTTCTCGCGCTGGCAGTATTGGCCGTAGTAGAGCGCGGTTTCGCCCACGTCCGCGCCGTAGAGGCGCTCGCGCATCGCGTCGGTGATATCCAGCACGATCGGCGCGATGGCCAGCGTGCCGTTTTCGTCGGCGACGAAGTATTCCTCCGGCACGGTGCTGGCGAACGGGGTCAGGCCGTATTCGCCGTGGTTATAGGCGTACACGTTGTCGAAATAGGAGACCTTGCGCTCGCGGATGTAGTGATACTGGCTGATGAAATAGCGGTATTTGGTCGTGACCTTGAGCTGATGCTGCGGCTCGGCCGCCGCTTCCGCCTGAACGGGCGCGCCCGTCTCCGACGGCGTGCTTTCGGCGTAAGCGCCCGTGGTCAAAAGCAGGCCCGCCAGAGCGAGCGCCGCGATCCATTTGTTTTTCATAATATGCCCTCCGATAATCAGAGTTTACGCGCCCGGGGCGGACGCAGGGTAGCTTTTTCTCCCTTCATTATACCCAGAAGGTGATGAAAACTCAAGCGTTTTTTGCCAATTTTGGCGCGCGGCGGATTTTCACGCGGCAGAAAGGTTTGCGCGGCTTTCTTTTTCCGCCGCCCTGTGCTATGATGATGACAACGGATGACGGAAGAGAAAGGGTTGGCGGAATGAAAAAGGCGGCGGCGTGGGCGCTCTGCGTCCTCTGGATGATGGTGATTTTTATGATGTCCGAAATGTCGGGCGACGTTTCCGGCGCGCAGAGCGGCTTTGTGACCGAGCTGGTCGAAAGGGCGCTGGCCTTCGTGCTGGGGGCGCAGACGGCGGCGCGGATTCCGACGGACACGCTGGAGCTTGTGATTCGCAAGGGCGCGCACATGGGCGAATACGCGATTCTCTTCTGGCTGTGGGCGCATGCGCTCGGCCTGAGCGGCGCGAAGCGTCCGGCGGTTACGGCGCTGATGGTCTGCGCGGCGTATGCGGCCAGCGACGAGTTTCACCAGTGCTTTTCCGACGGGCGCGGCCCAAGCCCCGTCGATGTGATGATCGACACCGCCGGCGCGTCGATTGCGCTGGGGCTTCGGGCGGCGGCGCGGCGCATCGGGCGCGGAAAGGGGGAAAAAGGCCGTGACGGATTATAAAATCGGCGAGGTCGCGCGGCTGCTGGGGCTGACCACGCAGGCGCTTCGCTTTTATGAGCAGGAGGGGGTCGTCACCCCGAAAAAGAGCGAAAACGGCACGCGCTATTACGACGAGGATCAGCTCATCCTGCTGCTGTCGTTCAAAAAATACCGGCAGGCGGATTTCTCCGTGCAGGATATCGTCACGCACTTTTTCAAGGAGGACGATCTTTCCGGCCTGCGGGGGCAGACGCTCGCGCGGCGGGATATGCTGCTGGAACAGAGCGCGCTGCTGCGCCGCCGCGCGGAGGCGTTCGGCGCGTTTGAGGCGCGGCTGGCCTATGCGCAGCGCCATCTGGACGAGCCGACGCTCTGCGAGAGGCCGCTTCTTCACATGCTCAGTCCGTCGCTCAGCGAGCTGGATTTTGTGGATTTCAAAAGCCGCGATTCGCTGGAACAGTTCATCGCCGCCATGCCTGATACGCGCATCAGCTTCGCCCGCAAAAGCGCGCCGGGAAGCGAACGGGATTTCCGCCTCTGCGCGAACGACGAGGCCTGCGCGGCGTGGAACCTGCCGCTTGCGCATACGCGGCCGCTCACCCCGGCGCGCTGCATTCGGCTCATCCATCGCTTTGCCTGCCAGCCGTGGGACGACGAGGCCATGCCGGAGCTGACGGCAATCGGGCGGAAGGCGGGCTATGCCATCGCGGAGGATCAGCCGTATCTGGGGCTGCATCTGGCGACGGAGAACCATCAGGAGCACATCTATTTTTACGCGACGTTTTATCTGCCGGTTCTTGAGGGATGAACCGGCTTGCCATGCGGGGAAAATTGCGCTATAATGCTTTACAACGCTAAAGCATCGGAGGGATCGCGCTATGATCGTCCGCTATATTCCCGCAGACCCGGCCGGAAACCTGACCGCCATCGTCCTTTCGCCCGTCGCGCCGCAGGCGCGCGCCGCCGTCGCCGCCCGAATGATGGCGCGCTGTCCGGAGGGCTTTGAACAGGTCGGCTTTGCGGAGGAGGATTCCCTGACGGGCGAATTTCCGCGCCTGTGCATGATGGGCGGCGAGTTTTGCGGCAACGCGGCGCGCGCGTTTGCCTGTTACGCCGCTGGGGTGCGCGGGCGGGGCGAAACGCGGCTCTCCGTCGCCATCAGCGGGGCGAGAAACCCTGTTCCGGTGGAGATCGAGCCTGCGAGCGGCCGCGCTTATGCGCAGATGCCCCTGCCCTGCGCGCTGGACAGGCTCTGTGCGGACGGGCGGGATATTCCGCTGGTGCGCATGGAGGGCATCGACCACGCACTGCTGCTGAACGAAGCGCCGTCGCCGGAGCTGGCCGAGCGCGTGCTGGCCGTTATGCCGGGGCAAGATGCGCAGGGTGTGCTCTTCGTTCAGGGCGGGCGGATGACTCCGCTGGTCTATGTGCCCGCGACCGATACGCGTGTGTGGGAGAGCAGCTGCGGCTCGGGCACGGTCGCGCTGGCGTGGTATCTGGCGCGGCGCTTTGCGGACGGCACGCACGTCTTCGCCTTCGACGAACCCGGCGGTCGGCTGGAGGCCCGCGTCGCCATGGCGGGCGGGTGCGCCGCGCGCATCGAAATGGGCGGGGCGGTCAGGCTGGGCGAAGAGAGGAAAATATTAGTATAAAAACCGCCAAACAGAGAATTTCTGTGAGGCGGTTTATCTGCGTCAAAGAAAAATTTTCACGGGTGCAACAAAACGCGCCCTTCCCATCGTCTATACAGGTGAAACACGAAGGAAACAGAAAAAGCCGCTCGGCGGACGCGCCGGGTGAGGAAAGCGAGGGATTCCCTTTGACTGAACCCATGCGGGCGTGGACGGCGGAAACGCTGATAGACGCCTACGGAGACGAACTACTTCGGCTCTGCCTGCTCTATCTGGGCGACCGGCAGCTCGCCGAGGATGCGTTTCAGGAGACGATGGTGAAAGCGTGGCGCGCGCTGCCGGGCTTTCGCGGGGAGAGCGGCGCAAAGACGTGGCTGTTTCATATCGCGGTGAATACCTGCCGGGATATGCTCAGAACCGGCTGGATGCGCATGCGCAGGCGCAGCGTGCCGCTGGAGGTCATGCCGGAATTGGCCGGGCAGGAGGATGAACGCCTGCGCGAAATGACGGCCGCCGTGCTGGCGCTGCCGGATAAATACCGCGAAACCGTCGTGCTCTTTTACTATAAGCAGATGAAAATTCGTGAAATCGCCGAGGCGCTGCACATTCCGCAGAATTCCGTATCCAGCAGATTGCGGCGCGCGCGGGCGATGCTTCAAATCGACATGGAAGGGGGAAAGGACGCATGAAGGAAAGCCAAATTTCGGATGCGCTGCGCGAGTCGATGAACGCCGTGCGCCTCTCCCCGGCGCTGCGCGCCAGGGCGCTTTGCGCGATGCGCGGCAGCGAGGAAAGGAGACCGAAAATGAAACGTAAATTTTCCGCGGCGCTGGCGTTTGCGCTGGTCGGCGTGCTGGTTGTGGCCGTCGCGCTGGCGGTGGCCAACCGCAAGGGTGTGCTCGATTTTCTCAGTTATTCGGAAGCGACGCTTCCCGAAAACGCCGACGACTATGTGCAGACGGATATCGCGTCGGACGAGCGGGACGGCCTGCATGCCGCGGTGCGCGAAGTCGTTTATGACGGCCACAGGCTGTGGGCGACGGTGGATATCAACATGGACGGCGAAAAGCCGCTGCTTACGGGTCTTGATTACGGCTTGGACGAGGAAAAATGGGCGTGGCTGAGACACGATGAAAGCGAGACGGACGACCGATCCATTCTGGAGGTCTATCGAGAGGAAGGGTATACGGACGCATGCTATATCGTGGCCTCTATCTATGACGAAGACGACGAGGAGAATACATCCTGCGAAGCCCATTTGCAGGACGACGGAACGCTGACGTTTTACGAATCCCTCGTGTTTGAACAGGAAAAGGCGGAACGCGAAATCACGGTGTCCGTCCGGGCGTTCAAGTATGAGGAAAAAGACGGCAGGATGAACCTGAACCAGAAACCGATGGCGGAATTGAAGTTCCATTTCACGGCGAAAGCATCCGCCGTAGAGGATGAGGAAACAGCCGTCAGCGTCGAGCCTGTCGAATACGAGAGCATCGGCGTTCGGGTTGATCGGGTGACGGTGACGACCAAGCCGCTGGAAATGGATTATGCCATCGAGTACACCGTTGTGGACGCTGAAAAATTTGCGCAGACGGACGACGGCCTCTGGTTTGAATTTATCGACCCGAACAGCAGGGAAGAACAGCCGTATGACCAGCGGCTGAAAGAGGGGTTTTCCGGCGTGGGATCGGTCGAGCCCGTGGACGACACGCATTTCCGGCAGATCGGCACGCTGTCGCTCAGCGAAAAGGCCGACCGCTACACCCTCCGCGCGTATGAGTGCTGGGAAAAACGGCGGTTTGATACGCACGAAATTCGGATGAAGAAGGTGGAATGAACATGAACGGATGGCGCAAAGCCTGTCGAGTGCTTGTGGTATTAGTTGCTGTTGGACTGGCGGTTCTGGTCGTCATAAGGAAAATGGGGAAACAGCCGGATGAAACAGACAAATCATCGGTTTTAGCGGAAGAGCCTGCTGTTTGGCAAAGTGTCGAAGGGGTTGCGTCCGAGACGGGAAGAACGGTGAATACCGAGCAGAGCGAAGGAGCGATTTCTGACGAAACGCCGCGGTTTGAATCCGAAAATCAAGCTATTTATGTTGGCACCATCCGTTATACTCAATATGCATGGAAAGAAGCCTATACCCAATTGTCACAATACACCGAAACGAAGAAAAACGTTTTAAAAGGTGAGGACAGCGTCAGTATTTCAAACGAAAAAGGTGAAAACCTGTATCTTTCATCGGGCAGAATTTTGTATAAGCTTAATGATTCGGCCAATCAGCTTTTTGAACTGACGTCTTATCCTGCACGGGCAACCGAAAGAGATGGACAGGTCAGGCAGGCGGGTGAAGAGGCGTATATCGCAGAGTTGGATGATTTGAGCAGAGATGAAGCGGAGCAAACGGCACTTAAGCTGATGGAATCGCTAATTCAATCCGAAATTTGCAGGGCTGAGGTGGTCGGCCTGTACGGGTATACGGGCAAGCAGCTTAAAAGAATCCATCAAACGCTATATCGGGAAAGGAACGTGTGGCGATATTTCTATCGGGAATTGCCGAGTGAAGTGGAAAACGGGTTGTATTATGTGGAAATGCGGCTGAATATCGGCGGCGTTCCCGTCTGCATAGAGGAGGATGCGCGGGGTATAAACGGCTCTGTAGATTCATCAGATTCGATTATTCCTGTTAAGGCATGTCTTGTACTATCTAAAGAAGGACTAGTTTTTCTGGATTTCGCTTATGCATTTGATTTGAGCGATATTCGGAAGGCAGATGCGCTTCCCAAATCAGCCATTCAGGCAATCGCTCGTGAAGATTTAAAAAACAATCCGTACGCAAGCGATTCGGAAGAATTTGAAATGCGTCTGATGAATCTGTGCATTCGGCACGGAACGGGAACGAAGGCTAGCTATGAGCTTTGCCCCGTATGGCGCGTTCAGACGGCAGGAAAGGGAGATATCGACTTCTGCTTGGCTGTTTACGATGCGGTTTCGGGAAAACGGTTATTTGAGGGGCTGCTTTAATCGAAAAAAATGAATGGACGTGCGAAAAGCGCGCCCATTTGTTTTGGCGCTTAAAACGCTGCTTCCAGCATCCCGTTTACGCCGACGTAGACGGGAATCTGGCTCTGTTCGATGATTTCCGCGCCTTTGGAGAGGCTGGCGCACAGCGTCAGCACGCAGGCGTTGTTTGGCAGGGCACATTCCAAAATGCCGATTTCGCCGCCGCGCGGCGGGCAGGGGCGCTTGAGCGTCGCAAGGCGCCTGCCGTCGTCATCCTCGAGCCACGCGTGGGCGATCAGCCCGTCGTCCGCGTTCCGCGCATCGACGAACGCGCTGACCGACGCGCTGAAGGCCGAACCCGCGAACCACGCGCCGCACAAGGGCAGAGCGCTCAGGTGCGTCGGCGCGAGCGCGGTTTGCAGGGCGGCGAATACATCCTCGTCCTGCCAGACGCCGGGCGGGCAGAGCGCGCCGGAAAAACGCCCCTGCCGCGCGGCCTCGGCCAGCAGCCGGATGCGGACGGCGCGAAGCCACAGCAGCACGGCGGCGATGTTCGGGCTTTGCGCGTCCAGCTCGCGCCCGGCGGCCTCGAGAAGCAGCTCGGCGGGCGTGGCGTCCGCGGGCGGGGTGCGCGGGCAGGCGGTCAGGCCGCAGAGCAGCCACGCATCCAGCGCGGGCAGGCTGCGCATGCGGGGGAGCGGCGCGTCGCCGAAGACGACGCAGGCATGGCGCGCCAGCCGCTCCCGCAGGGCCTGCGTCGCAAAGGGATGTAGGACGGACACGCCGGAAAGCGTCATCGCGCGGTAAAACGCATCCGGCGCGGGCACGTCCAGCCGAACGCCGGGCAGACGCAGCCGCCCGATGCGCGCCAGCAGCGCGTCGGGATCGAGACATTCGGCGGGGAGCAGCGGAATATCGTATTTCGCGGGCGCGCCGGAATAGCCGCACAGCAGCGTGAGCTCGTCACAGAGCGCGCCGTGCCGCCCCGGCGTGAGGAGCTGAACGCGGAGGGAGGGGCCATCCGCCGGCTGACCGGGGATAAACGGTTTCCCCGGCAGGGGCAGGGTCATTTCGACCGTCTGCGGTTCGCCCGCCGTCAGAAGGACGGGCAGATCGTGCACGGGCAGCGCTTCGCCCGCGCAGGCGGCGCGCGCACGGAGAACGAAGCGCCCCGTCTCCATCGCGGAGAGCGCCGCGCGGAGGCGGACGGTCTTCGTCTGCACATCCGGCCAAAGCGCGATATCGCGCAGGCGGGCGCGCGTCGTCAGACGCAGGCAGACCGGCCCGAGCACGCCCGCCGGACGGGATGCGTCAAAGCACAGGCGGAGCGTCTGCCTGCGCCCGGCGTGCAGCGCGTGGGCGAGCGGCACGCGCACAAGGCCGTCCTTGGGATTTTGGAACGCGCAGAGGGGCACATCATCCGCCAGCACGCGCCCCCTGCCGCGCACCAATTCGAGCGTCAGCTCCGCGTCGTCGGCGCAGAGCGCGCCGAAATCCAGCGCATACGTCAATTCGACCGCGCCGCCCACGTCGCCGGGGATCGCGGCGGGCAGGGGAAAATCGGCCTCCTGCACCGCCTGCGCGTCGTCCGCGCCGCCCTCCGGCGGCGCGCCCAGCAGGTCGGCAAAGGCGCTCAGCGCGTCCGCGCCGGGGAGATGAAAGGCCTCGTCGGGCGGCGCGTTCTCCGTCAGGCGCTCGGGCAGCCGGGGCGCGCGGATGCGCCAGCGCGTCAGCGGTCTCACGCCTTCTGCCGCGCGACGATTTCGCGCGCCATCATCAGGCCGCAGATGGTCTTGCCGTCGCAAATCTCCCCACGCATGACCATTTCAAACGCCTCTTCCAGCGGCAGGCGGACGAGACCGAGAAACTCGTCTTCATCCGGGTGCGTGTCGCCCTGAGAGAGCCCCTGCGCCAGATAGACGGCGATTTTCTCCGTGCAGAACCCCGGCGTGGTCAAAAGCGTGGTCAGGCGGGTCATGCGCTCGGCGGAAAGGCCGGTTTCCTCGCGCAGCTCGCGCGTCGCGCAATCCAGCGGATCTTCGTTCACGCTGTCCAGCTTGCCCGCCGGAATTTCCAGCGTCACGCGATCCACGGCCACGCGGTGCTGGCGAACCAGCAGCGTATCGCCGTTGTCAAACACCGGCACGACGGCCGCCGCGCCCTTGTGCACCACGATTTCGCGCGGCGCCTCGCGGCCGTTGGGGCAGGTGACCCGCCACTTCTCGACGTGCAGAATGTGGCCGTCGTAAATCGTCTCCCTGGCGAAGGGAACCTCGCGGAGCGCGTCGTCATGGGTCGTGTCAATCGTAACCATATCCAAAAACCTCCCGAATCGAAAATAAAAACGGATTTTGCAGGATAATTCTCTGAACCGGGGAAGAATCCCTGCTTTTCATTCGTCTTATACGCAGGAAGCGGCTGTGAATCCGTGCCAAAACGGCTCGCGAGGTTGACAGTCGGCGCTTCCCGCCTTAAAATGAGGATCATACACAGCGATTCATGGGCGTAAGCCCTTGGTTCACCTGTAAAGGAGGATACAACATGAAGCAAATCATCCGCAGGCTGACAGCCCTCGCGCTTTGCGCCATCCTGATGATGGCCATGCCGCTGGCCAGCGCGCAGGAGCTGATGACGCCGGAGGGCGGACTGCTGACGGTGCAGATCGTCATCACGCAGCCGGATGGCACGATGAGCCTTCTGCCTGTCACGCCTGTGACCAACACGATGGGCAACACCGTTTACTGGGTGGATGAAAGCATGCTCAGCGACGACGAAATCGCCTCGCTGTCCACGGCTCAGCTCCAACTGGTGAGTGAAACGGGCGAGCTGTACGCCGAAATGCCGCTTTTGGAGAGCGGCTTTGCGGGCGCGATTGACGAGCGGCTGGATATCGTGAACGACATGATCCCCGGCGGCGTGCTGACCGTGCTGCCCGCGGAGACGGCCGCGCCGATGGATGGCGAGGAAGCCGACAACGCGCTCTGGCAGTATGGCTTCGAAACGCCCGCGCCGACCGAGCCGGAACAGCCGGAGCAGCCGGAGCAGCCGGAACAGCCGGAGCAGCCGGAACAGCCGGAGCAGCCGAGCGAGCCGGAAATCCCGGCGTATGTGATCGCGGCGGGCGAAGGCGCGACGTGGTTCAACAGCGCCAACACGTGGGACGTGGCGGACACCCCGAACGCCGCTGATGTGCTGACGGTCACGGGTTACACGACGGATGACGCGGGCGTGCTCTGGTATTTTGGAACGGATTACCGGACAAAGGCCGAGTTCTACGTCATCGCAAACCAGATGACGGCGGTGGACGAGGAAACGGCGCGGGCGCTGATGGCGCAGATCGATGCGAATCAGCCGACCGAGCCGGAACAGCCGGAACAGCCGGAGCAGCCGGAACAGCCGGAGCAGCCGGAACAGCCGGAGCAGCCGGAGCAGCCGGAACAGC
>OLQO01001951.1_pt1 | contig 12007 bp, 2 predicted proteins | sample 1672281 | NCBI WGS metagenome assembly OLQO01 (sample SAMEA3136667, study PRJEB25190) | human gut metagenome | biome: human gut; feature: human-associated habitat; material: faeces | place: Austria | collected 2013 | reverse complement strand
CACATAAAGGTTATTTAACTCGTACTCTAGCACATGAGATGATTCATACTTATATTATGAAGTTCTTTAATAGTACTATGCGAGATATTAATAATCCTGAAAAACTTGTTCAACGTGAAGCTCTTATTGATTATAATAATAAAGAATGGCAAACATGGTTTAAAGATTTTACTAAAGCTATTGCAAATACTCGTCAAGAACTTGCTGGTAAAACCGATTTAAATGATAGAGAAAAGTTTTTAAAAGATATACTTAAAGATGGAGGTATAGCTAATAAATTAATTCAAGTTATAACTAATGAATTTACTAACATTAATGAATCTATTTCTCGTAAGCTAGAAGCTAGAAAAAATGGGGCTAAAGTTGTAATTAATGGACAAGATGCTGTATCTGAAATTATTAACCGATCCTCGTGTATTTAGACTTCTTAATGAACTTAAATCTACTACTAATAGAGTTGAAGGTTCTGAAGATATTGAAACTCCTACATTTTGGGATAAGTTTAAAAAGATATTACTTAATATATTTCAAAAGATATTTGGAGTTATTGATACTAAAGTTAAAGAAGATTCATTAATGGAACGTCTTAATGATACTATTAATAGAATTTATAATAAAGACTTTAGAGATATGAATTCTAATGTTACAATTAGTAGCATTCAGTGGAGCTTAGAAGCCCCCAGTAGAGAAGGTGATGTGGTAGAGAGCGGAACGTCTGCTGAAACTACAGTTGAATCTTCTATTCTTACTGAAACTGAAACTGAAGTTCAAACGGAAGAATCTATTGATGCTACAATTGAAGAAGATGAAGATATTGATTGGGATGATGATTATGCTGATATTGAAGGTGATCTTAAATTATCTATGTCTTTATCTGATTCTTCATCTATTGCAACTAATATTTCAAAATATTTAAATGATTCGGTTGCTAGTCTAAATAAAAATACTAACTTTGATGAAACTAATAAACGTATTTGTTAAACGTATAAAATTGATATTATGGGTTTAGATTGTAATGTTATCCCACAAATTAAAGTCGGTGATGAATATGTTGATAGCAAATGTTTTAAAGATCTTTGGGATAGGGCTAAAAAGCTCTATCCTTTTGATGCTTCTAAGGCACGTGCTGTTGCTAGAGCTGACTATAAAACTCTTAAATCTACTACATTCATATCCGAGAATGGGGATTGGATTCTTTTGCGGGTAATACAGAATAGTAAATTGACAGACGCTCAATTTGCCACCTTTCAAAGCATTTACGGCAATAATATAGACAGGTTGACCAAAAGTATTACCATACCATTAAACGAGCAAGGAGAGCCGGAAATAAGCCAATTATGGAATACAGATATTGCTAAGAAGTCTGAAATTTTATATGAAGATGATTATCCTTTTATTGCTGATAGTGAGCAAATGTATTTGAATCGTATTTTTGCTGCTATTGCATTTAGAAGTGAATCTGAATTTAAGAATCTTAATTATAAAGATTTCAAAAATGGTATTAAGATTCGAGATATAATTGCTAAAGCTATTCTTCAATATGCTTCTAACGCTAATCCTGATCTAGGTTATTTAGGTTATTCAGTCCAACTTAAGAATTATCGTAATCGTAGATCTAAAGAACTTAAAGATGAAGGTAAGAGTGTTGCTGAAATAAAAGCTATTGTTCAAGATGAAACTATTTATAAAGAACTTAAAAGTAAAGCCGATAATCTTATAGCTCTTGCTAATCAATTACAAAACTTAGATGATAAGAATATATGGCAGAGTTTCGTTAATTATTATAAAGCTGAATTTATGGCTGATATTAATGATTACGATATTGAAGACCATATGACTATGGGTGAGCTTAATGGAGCTACTATGACAGATGAACAAAACATTAATAAATCTTGGAATAGTTCTCTTCAGTTTAAAGTTAATCGTAAAGACACAGCTTCTTCTCGTTTTAAACGTATGCTTACTGAGATGATTTATAATAATCAAAGTAATCTTATGATGCGAGTTGAAGATACTCAATTAAATGGTACAGCTTCTTATTATAATAAATATGGTTTAACTATGCCATTTGATATTAACGTTTTATGGAACTCTTTAATTGATGTTACTAGATATGCTGCAAATAAAGAAGAACTTATCTTAAAGTTACTTCAGAATCTGTTTATAATGGTCAACTTAAACCTCTTATTAATAAATTAGAGATTCTTCCTGACGATGATGCTTCTACTATAGAATCTAAAGAAATATTCTATAATATGTATATGGCTTCAGTTGATATGGCAACAACTGTCGTAACTCAAAGTGAAACTATGAGTTATAATATGTCTGAAACTGATTATAATATGTCATATGCTGTTCGAGAAAGTAATCGTCAGTCTTTTGCCATTACTAATGTATATAATCAATATCGCAATATTCTTACTAATAAATTTCAAAGAATTAGTACTAGAAGTGCTGTTCAATTTGATATAAATGCTTTGTATAAAACTGGTAAATCTATTACAGATAAAGTAAACAGTTTACTGTATAAATCTAATAATGCTGGTATTAATTGGACTCCTAATACTATATTCAATTATTTATCTATTAAATTTAATGTTCCTTTTGATGTAATTAAAGCTTTATATGTTGATGGAAACGCAGATAATAAAGTAAATGCTTTAATTCATCAAAAAATTGAAACTGAACTTGTTCATATTGATGATGTATTTGATAAGATATTTAATCAAATAAAAGCTAATATCACAGATAAACAAAGTGAAAGAGCTAAAGATCGTCAAGCTAATAAGATTCGTAATTTGTTTTATGATACTTATAAACCGGGTGATACAATTAATTCTATTGTTGATGATATGAGAGGTAGAATTAATATTTTAGCTACTATAGGTAGTTGTGATCCTTCAATTAAAGTAGATTTAAGTTATATTAATGTTGAAGGTGAACAAGAATATACACCTGAGTTTTATAATCATATTACTTATATGTTGCAAGGTATTGTTAATCGTATAGGTAATGTCAATGTTGAATTAATGAAATATCGCTTTACTGATTTTCTTAAATCTAAAGGTACTAAATATAATCCTATTATTTGGAATTTAGGTAATGGTACTGGAGGAAATGGTAAAGGTTTCTTTAATTTCAAAAAAGATGATAGAGGTAATGAAGTTTTAGACGAGGATGGATATAGAATATTAGATTCTATTAATCCTGTAAATGTTGAAGCTGTTAAAGCATTTGAATATTCTAGATTTAATGGTTTATCTAATAGAGATCAAGGTATTGGAACACCATATGTTGATATGCACGATTATATTTGGACTCGTGATGTTATCCTTCGTCAAATGCAAGAACGTTATTCATTACCTTCAGCTGATGCTTCTCGTATATATGAATTTGTTACAGGTAATATATTAACTGAATCTAATAGTGGTAAAAGAGCATTACCTTTTAAACTCATAGATAATAACGGTACTTTCGTTAATTATCGCATAGCTAGAACTAACGATCTTGAATCTAATTATACTTTCCAAAGAGTTAAAGATACTCTTCGTACAGAAATGGAAATGATGTTAGATGCTAGACGTATGCTATTTGATTATGATTCTACTACTCATAAGCTCACTTTAAAGAAAGAATTTACTAGAAGTAAAGATGAAGTTCGTGAAGAGTTTAATAATATGAATCCTGATGAAAGAGCTGAGATTGTTCATAATAAATTTAATGGTGATATTAATTTAGCATTTGAAGATTACTATGAGCATTATTCTTTTAATAAAGAAGTATTTGAAGGTCTTCAAGCTCCTATATTCTGGGATGGTAAAGATGTTATTAAGAATGGTAAACCTACAGGTAATATTTTTAAGTTTGGTAATCTTAATTTCAGATATACTGATAAAAATGGTAATGTATCTGTAAGAAGTATTATAGATTATATAGAAGATGCATTTAAAGAATTACATCCGAATGAATTAGCTTCTTTCGGTAAATTTGAACCATTTATGATATGTGGTGAAGATTTCTCTACTGCATACGGAGATGTAATCGATAATGCTTTTATGCGAATGTTTGTTGATAGAATGAATAGTCATTTACAAGATGCTTTTGATTATTTAGCTCCTATCAGAGATAATATTCAATCTACTCTAACCTATAAGAATCAACTTAAAGTTATAAGTGAACAACTCCCAGATGATTATAAAAATGATCGTTATTGGGGATTTGTTATTGCTAATCTATTAACTAATCATTATATTGCAGATATTGCTATTCAAGAGCTATTCACTGGTTATACTTTTGAATTTAAGAATGCTCTTGATTGGGCTAAGCGTGCATCTCAAGGTGTTAGACCTGGTTCTAAAACTAGAAGTAATACAACTTATACTCAGATTATCGTAAGTGATGTTAAACTTAGAGATAATATGATTGATAAAATTGTAGCACCTTTTGTTAAATCAGATGAAACTACAACTAATACTCTTCGACGCAGATTTGGTATTGATAAGATTACAACAGCAGACGCATTTAATATCATAACTCAAGATGAATGTATAGCTCGTTTTAAAGCTATGGGTAGTTATGATAGTTTTACTTTACCTTCTGGTAAAACTCTTAAAGACATTGTGGAAGATGAAGATACTTCTATTAGTTCACAAGATTATGCACGTATCGTTGAACAACTAAAGTATTACTTCTATAAACGAGGTAAATCTACTCTTAATAATAGATTTAATACTGATATTATATTTTCACATCAAGATAAGAATTCAACTCTTGTTGTATTCAAACGTATGTATAAAGGTACGAATTATGAAACTCTTTATGATTGGATGAAACAAGAAGGTATTGATTCTATTAACTTTGCATCTGGGCATAAAGTTGGAGGTTTACCTCAAGTTAGGCTCTTTAATATTGCTAATAATGAACAAGATGCTATTCTTAATATTCAATATAATGAATCTACTAATCGTTATGAATTAAAGAATTATCCTAAAGGTATTGATGCTTTTAAACATACGCTTAGTCATAGTAATCTCTATGTACAACAAGAAGTACCTTCTCATTTAATTGATGAAGAAAATAAGATTGGTACTCAGCTTCAAAAACGTATTCTTGATAATCTTGTATTTAATGGAGAATATTCTATTGGTGGTACTGTACGTAAAGGTAAAACTGGAGATAAATCTTTTGATAAAGCTGGTGTATTTGAATATTATCAAATGCTTCTTGCTACTAACGCTAATGATGAAATGTATCGTTTGCTTTCTGATTGGGGAGCTATTGATGATAAAGGTAATATCAAATATAAATCTATTAATGATAAGAATGTAGTTGAAGTTAATTTAGATTTAGTTCTTGCTGATCTTCGTAGATACTTTAATGAAACTGAAATTGATAGAAACTTTATCAAAGCTACTATGATGGTAGACGGTAGACCTTTTATACCTTTTTATCATCCTACAATTAAAAGTAGAATTGAATCTGTTCTATTAGCTCGTATTACACGTAGAGTTACCAATCTTAAACTTAAAGGTGCTCATGTTACTATTCAGCCTGATACTTTCTTACAACCTGCATCTGTTACGTTGGACAAAAAAGGGTTAATCAAAGGAACTCAAGCTAATGTTTCTAGAATGTATCATGAATGTCAAATTAAGTTCTCTGATGATTATTGGAAACTTAGAGCTGAACTCAATGATGATGGTAGTATTAAGAGAGATGCTAATGGTACTCCTATAATTAAGAAAGATGCTGATTTTAAACTTCAAAGTGAATGGTGGGAAGAAGTTAAACAAGAAGATGGTTCTATTAAACAAGTATTTCATCCTGCTGAAATCATTCTTAATAATTGGGATTCTCGATTTAAATTAGATGCTGATGGTAATCTAGATTTAAATACTATTCCTGAGAATTTAAGAACTATGTTTGGTATTCGTATTCCTACTGAAGGTCATCAATCTATGTTTGTTGCTAAAGTTGTAGGAGTTTTGAACAATGGTGCAAGTCAAGCTATTGTTCCTGAACATCTTGTTACACGTACTGGTTGGGACTATGATATTGATAGTATTTATCTTTCTATGAAAGAATTTGATGTAATTAACGGTAATTACGTTGAATATACTAAGAATAACACTAACGCATATAAACGTCAATCTTTAGAATATGTTGCAGATATTTATTTTGCTAAAGCTAAAGATTCACTTAAACAAGATTATCTTAAAGTTAAAGTTCCTTTAATTAATAGACTTGGAGATATTAATGAAAAGATTAATGCTCAAATCGGAGTAAATGATCCTGTATTAACTAGATTAAAAACTGAATATGCAGATCTTCAAAGAGAACGTTTTTATTCAAAAAATACTTCTGAACGTGAAGCTCTAGCTAAAGCAATGGAAGCTAAAGAAGCTGAAATTGAATCTTATAATACAGCTAATCTAAATTCTGTTATAACTGATTCTGAACTTAAAGCTCTTTATGATGAAAAAACTGAAATCTATTCTAAACTTAAAGAAGCTAAGAAAGATTATGATGCCAAATATAAAGAATTTATAGATAAGACTGTTACTGCTAAGTGGAATGAACTTAATGATTATGGAAGAATGCCAAGAGCTGCTAAAGATAATGCTATTATTGATACATGGATTGGTATTCATTCTGATCTTAAGAATACTCTTAATAAAGAAAAACCTAATGAATTTGAACATAGTAAATCTGCTGCTTCTTATATAAATAGAATTGCTGGTTATGATAACTCTATGATGAATCAACATTTTCTTATTGACCAAATTAAGATTCGTAATATTAACAATAATATTGCAGTGCTTAAAGGTCAATCTATTGCAGCAGATAATACTCTATCTATCATGGGTTTTACTGAAACCAAACTCTCTGATGATTTTGCTATTCCTATTAGACTTAATTTTAGTGATATTTCTGGATATAATGAAGATATTCCTAATAAAGCTGAATGGACTAAGAAACAAATTCTTAAAGCTTTTAAAGAAGAGAAGTTATCTAATGGAGAACGTAGTAATTAATGTAGATGATAGTACAATCACTGTTTGGTGTCGTAGTTTATATAATAATGATTATGGTACTTGGACAGATATAAATGATGAACCTATATCAGCTCAACGTTCTGAATTAACTTCTCATATTCTTGATGCTGTTAAAGATAATCTTTGGTTTAATCTTAATACTTATACTGTTGGTAATACTGCATTATTAGCTTCATTTCCTATAAGTTGGAATGCTAATTTAAAAACTAAAAATGCTAAAGTTGAAGGTGTTAATAGATATATTTATTCAGCTCTTATTGAATCTCAACAAATCATTAGTGATTTTGTTACTAATATTTCTATTAAATCTATAGAGAACTCTAATAACTTTACTAATATTAGTTTTCATAATGTTCGCAGCGATTATATGATTGACACCGTAACTGTTATGAGTAAACTTCTTATTAATAAAGGTGAATCTCTTAAAGATTTTATTAAAGATTATTTTACATTTAATCAAGATAATGTAGGTCTTAAAGCTGTTATTAATAAAATTAATAAATTTCTTGCACAAGAAGATTTATCTAATTTTACTATAGCTAAAGCTCATGAACATGGTTTAACTATAAATCAAAATCAAGTTCAAGCTATGGCTAAATTTATTGAAGCTCTTGCTGAAAAAACTGGAATTACAGCTTATGAAATAAATAGTGGAATTAAGAATAAAGCTAAAACTATAACTGAACTTGATTCTTTATTTAAAGAAGGTCAAAACTATAAACATAATGTTGAAGATCTTGAAGCATATGCTAATTATCTCAATCGTCAACTTGAAGTTTTAGATTACTATATGTACGTCGATAAAGCTGTAAATGCTATGAAACGTGCGCAAGGATGTCTTATTACTGAAAAGAAAGGTGCTGGTCCAAAAACTTCTGAAAGTAATAAACTGTTTGAATCTATCGCTATGCTTCAACATAATGTTAATACTTTAGTTCAAAATGCAAAAGACGCTAAAGTTCCTGACACTATGATTGATGAACTTCTTTATAAATATTATAGTGTAAATGCTATTACGGATAAAGGTAAAGTTATAGATGATTGGATTGATAAAGCAAATGATTATCTTTTATCTATTACAGATATTGAAGATAAATCTATTCAATTAAGTAAACCTAAATCTCCTTTTAGAATAGGTGATCAATCGATGATTGAAGCTATATTTCCATCTATTACTAATCCTGATTGGACTATAGAAGATAGTACTTATCCTATTCTTCAACAACAATTATATTCTACTAATGAAATGTCTGTTAATATGTTTCATGATATATTCATTAGTGAGAATCCTCTTTTCAAAGATAAGATTAATTATTGTATGGCTAAACTTGGTCAGAATAATAATCCTGAACTTAGAGAAGCTCTTATTAATTATGCTATAATTGATAAGATTCGAGATATGTCATTCTTTAATGATAATAGTAAAAGTCCAGAAGCTGTTCTTGAAGATAGAGCTAAACTTTTAGGTTGTACTAGAATTATTAAGAATGATAAGAATGAATTTAGATTCCAACTAGCTACTGATTTATCACTTACATCAGTTAATCTTAAAACATGGTATAATGAAACTGAAAATAGACCTTATACTCATGCTGAAAAAATAGCTATGTTTAAAGATTTACCAGTAGGTATTCAATTAGCTATGGTTAAAAATACATTAACTGATGGTAAATATGTAGTAGTTAATGGACAATATATTACTAAAGGTAATCTTAAGCTTAATCCTAATCATATTCTTTCTTTATTGTCTTCAAATACTATGGAAAGTCTTATTATAAGAAATGGTTACATAGGTATTTCAACTAAAGAAAGTGATGATGTTGATTTTACTAGGGATACATTCTTTCAACTCATTAATAGCCCTGATGAGTATTGTCGTATTCTTGGAGAAAATCTAGTTAAATATGCGTTTTGGATTAATAAACTTGATTTTGGTCGTAATCTATCTAAATATATTCCTATTGATCTTTATGGTAGATTTAAAACTAAAAATGATGGTTATATAAGTGCTTATAAGACTACTTGGGGAGATCAATTTGATTCTATTAATTTTGAATCTATTGATGGTACTAACGATAAAGATATAAGACTTGCGATAAGAGAACAAGGTATTACCGATGGAGGTAGTAATTTTAGATCAAATAATGCAGCTCTTTATAATTACGCTAACGCTTTATATGCTAGTCAATCTAATGAAGATAATATTCTTCTTAGAGATAATGAAGAACTTGATCGTTTTATTGAAGCATTTATTAGAGCTAATTCTGAGAATACTCGTATCGTTAAATATATGAAACCTGAATATATTTATGATACCAATAGTGGTAAACAAAGAGTTAAAGATCAAACTCCTACTTTTACTAGGATTACTAAAAGTAATTTATCAAGAAATGCTTTTGGACTTAAAGGAGGAATTGCAAATGAATGGCATAATGATGTTGACTCTGAAGTTCGGCAGTATATAGAAGATGCTCTCAATAGTATTCTAAAAAATGCAATTATTGTTAAGCATAATGATATATGGAATATTGTTGGTCAAATGATTGTTGAACCTACAATATTTGTTAATAATTCTCGTTATGCTAATGATATGTATCTTAAGACTCGCGAAAAGGTTATAGATAAAGAGCTTACTGGTCTTAAGAAATCTTATAAAGCTAAATTACCTGAAGGTACTCTTTATAAACGTTTTGATATTAATGATTGTACTTTTTATTATCCTATTAATAAAACGTTTAAATCTGAATATTTAACTACAGCTAATGATTACTTTAAATATAATATTGAAGCTCAAGAAATATACGAGAAAATAGCTACAGTTCTTAGTAAGTTCTATCGTAAATTTAATAGTTCTGTTACTAATACTGAATCTCATGGAAGTTTAATACAAGCTATTGATGCTGCTACAAGTAATGCAGATATTACTATTTATATTGGAAATGAATCTGATACTAATAGAGGCCTTATTGCTAATGATGATATTATTACTATATCAACCCAGCGGCTCATTGAGGATTCGTATAATACCGAAACATTGCCTACTAATATCAAAAATTTGGCACTAATCGCCAACGGAGAGCCACTTTCTCAACTAGAACAATTAAAAGTTCAAGGACAAATTTTTAAGGGCTTAGAGAGCCTTATTCAAAGGCTAAATCCAACAAATATTAGTGCAATTCAGGCTGATGGTATTAATGATATTATAGTTAATTATATTGGTATTAAAAGGAATGCTACAACTACAGTTCATACTATTAATAGTACAACGCCTAAGTTCTCTATGGTCTTAGATACTCAATTTGTAGCAGATGATAATACTGGATTAGGTATATCAAATCTAGAATTTATTAATACTCTTTATGAAGTTGAGAAGACTGCTATCGGTAATACTAAGTTACTTCGTGATGAAATGTCTATTATGGGAGAACTTAATACTGATTTAGAGAAACTAGACGCTAGAGCTAAAGATGAAATAGCTAAACTAGGTAGGGACATGAATAGTCTTCCTAATTATATTGATACTTTTAAGTATAATGCTAGAATATTTGAAAGTGTTAAGGATATGATTAATAATATAGTCATTAATTTAAATACTAATAGTATTGCAGATTTATGGACTAAGAAAACTCCTGCTGATCGTAAACAATGGGTTACTGATTTAAATAAACTTAGTAGTCTTATTAAATCTCAAACCTATATTGAAGATTTAAATCCTATTGATGAAACTAGTTTTGAAAATGCTTCTCAAACTATTAAAGATTCAATTAAAGATTTTAATGAAGCTCTTCTTAATCTTAAAGGTTTATATGCGGAAATAATTCCTCTTAAACGCAAAGTTATTGATGCTTCTAAGATTTATTTTGGTATTATGCTGAATCAAAAATCACATAATGTTAGCTTTAATACTAAATTTAAATATATTCAAGATAAACTCGTTGAAACTGGATTTGAATCTGAGGATATTGGTCCGTATCTTGTAACTGAGAAAGATATTCAAGAAAATATACGTACTATGTTAGGTGATAATCTTGATTTATCTACTGCTATTAAATGGTTAGATTCTGCTGCACAAAGTGGAATTCCTATTATTGATACAGTTCTTTCTCAATATGAACTTCATGCTCTTAATGCTACCGAATTTGCTCTTAATAAAAATAAGCAAACATTTGCATTATTCAAGAAGTATCCTAACTTCTATTCAGAAAAATCTAATGGTAAACCTAATATCAAATTTTCACAAGCTCGTTCTAATGATTTTAGATCTAAGTTTATTAATGATAATAATGCTCAATTAACTACTCCATTTGATATAGTTAAAGCCGCATTCGATTATGCTCAAGCTAAAGCTTCTATATACGATGAATATATTCGTGAAAGAAAAGCTCTTGAACCTGCACTTGAATCTGACGATTTTATTACAGTTAAAAATGCTCAAGATGCTTTAGCTAAACTTGAAAAAGCTCATATTAAACGAGTAAAAGCTGCTGGTAAAGGTATCTATTCAACAATAAATGTTTCTATTCCTGCTGAATATAAAGGAAGACTTGAATTAAAACTTGAAAATGTATACACTAATCCTAAAGATTATTTTCCTAATCTTACAGATACTGAAGCTTATTATTATACTAAACTATTGAACGTGTTTATAAATCTAAGATACGTAAGAAGTTTGCTCAAGTGAATGGTATTAAACTTAAAGTTCAAGGTCAAACTACTAATAAAGTTCTTCTTGAAATTAAAGTTTGTCGTCCTGAATATCGTGATTCTAAATTTAGTAAACTTACTAGAAATGATATTGACATGATTGTTGAAATGCAAGAATTATTTGCAGAACTTAATGATGTTGCTATGCCTAACACTGTTAAAGGTGCAAACTTCTTTCCAACATTTATATCTGCTAGTTATAGAAATGTTCTTAAACAAGCTGTTGGATGGCACGAATTACAAGATGA
>OLQO01001945.1_pt1 | contig 12038 bp, 8 predicted proteins | sample 1672281 | NCBI WGS metagenome assembly OLQO01 (sample SAMEA3136667, study PRJEB25190) | human gut metagenome | biome: human gut; feature: human-associated habitat; material: faeces | place: Austria | collected 2013 | reverse complement strand
CTACAGAGGGTGTCTTTCTTTTGTGCAATATTTTGGATTTGCTCATTTATAGTTACGAGTTAATGTTATAATACCAAAGTTAGAATTTCCTAACATAAGAAAAAATGGAGTTTTATTTATGAAAAAGAAAATTGTTGCAGCATTTTGTCTTGCCATGGTGATGACGGTCGGCGGATGTTCCGGTGCGGGGACAGCAGCGCAGCCGGAGAGCAGTGAAAGTCAGACACAGCCGGCGTCTGTTTCGGAGTCTTCGAGCAGTTCTGACGCTTCGGAAGAGAATTCCACGCAGAAATCCGCATCATCCACAGCTTCTTCCGATGCCGCAGATGCATCGAGCAGCCGAGATATTTTTGCGATGGATACGTACATGACGGTCACTGCCTATGGTCCGAATGCAGAAACGGCGGTGGATCAGGCGCAGCAGGAGATTGAGCGGCTGGATGCACTTCTGTCGACCGGAGAGGAGACGAGTGAAGTAGCGCAGATCAATGCAAACGGCGGCGGAACCTTATCGGAGGATACCACCTATCTGCTGGAACGCTCGCTGGATCTGTATGACAGCACAAACGGCGTTTTCGACATCGCAATTTATCCGATCATGGACGCCTGGGGTTTTACAACCGGAAATTATACGGTTCCTTCGGATGAGACGATCGAAAGCCTCCTTCCGCTGACCGATGCCAATGATATCCTTTACGACAAGGACAGCGCATCCATCAGCTTTGCCAAGGACGGCATGAAAATTGACTTCGGCGGAATCGCAAAGGGTTATACATCCGGCAGAATTGCGGATATTTACCGGGAATGCGGTGTGACGAGCGGGCTCATCAACCTCGGTGGAAACGTTCAGGTTGTCGGCACGAAAACGGATGGCAGCAAATGGCGTGTTGCCGTGCAGAGTCCGGAAGCGGAGGATGATTATCTCGGCATTCTCTCGACGGCCGACCGGGCGGTTATTACTTCTGGCGGCTATGAGCGGTATTTCGAACAGGACGGCATGAAATATCATCACATCATCGACCCATCGACCGGTCATCCGGCAAATAACGGTCTGGTGTCGGTGACGATCGTAAGTGCTGACGGAACATTGGCGGATGGCCTTTCTACTTCTCTTTTTATCATGGGAAAGGACAAGGCAGCTGAATACTGGCGTGCACACAGCGATGAATTTGACACCATTCTGGAGGATGAGGACGGAGTTCTATATATAACCGAAGGAATTGCCGATGATTTCACATCCGATCACGAGACAAACATTATCAGGAAAGACGGTGATACATAACCATGGGAAAATGGAAAAAACGGACAGCATTTGCACCGGCTCTCGCGGCAGTTATCGTAGCAGCCTGCGCCGGTATTTCGCTGAACGGCTACACTGCACCGGTTTACGCCGTAGAGCAGCCGGAGGCACTGGTGACACCGGAGCCGGAACAGGATACCGATGCAGCGGAAAAGAAAGATGATACAAAAAAGAAGGACGATACCCAAAAGACAACCGATACCGAAGCAGAACTTGTCGCAGCCGTCGGTTCCGGCAGCTTTGAACTGGCGGACGGAACGTACGAAGGAAGCGGAACAGGGTTTGGCGGTACGATTACAGTCTCTGTCGTATTGAAAGACAAAACGATTCAGTCGATCTCGATTGTAAGCGCTCCCGGCGAGGACGCAGCTTTCCTGAACCGTGCGAAGGGAGTTATCGACCGCATCATCGCATCCCAGAGTGTGGATGTGGACACGGTTTCCGGTGCAACTTTCAGTTCAAAAGGTATCCTTGCAGCCGTGAAAAATGCACTGACCGGTCAGGAGGACACTTCAGAACCGGCATCCGCATCAGGAGCGGCAGGCGGCGGAGCCTCTGCCGGCGGAACCGTTACAGTATCTAAAATCGAAGAACCGGCTGCCTACCGGGATGGAACGTATTACGGAACCGGAACGGGATTTGGCGGCACAATGAAAGTCTGCGTTGTTGTCAGCGGCGGAAAAATTGCTTCGATTGATATTGTGGAAAACAGCGATACGCCAAGCTACCTTTCCAGTGCTTCCTCTCTGATTTCGACGATTATCTCAACACAGAGTACGAATGTGGATACGGTCTCCGGCGCGACATACAGCTCCCGCGGTATTATTGAAGCTGTGCGGAGTGCCTTAAGTCAGGCGGCAGTGAACGGGTCTTCCAGTACAAACGGAGGAAGCCAGGGCAATACAAACAACGGAAACAACAGTCAGAATAACGGCCAGAACAATAACAACTCGTCTGCATCCAAGGGAAGTTTTCCTTATCAGGACGGAATTTATTACGGAACGGCCGCCGGTTTCCAGGGAGACATCAAAGTGGCGGTAGCCCTGCAGGATCAGACGATCAAAGCGGTACTGATTCTGGAAAATGAAGATGACGAGACATTCTTCAACCGTGCCAAAGTCGTAGCGGACCACATCGTAGACGGACAGAAAACCGATGTGGATCTCGTATCCGGCGCAACGTACAGCTCCCGCGGCATCCAGAACGCAGTAAAACAGGCGCTGGAAAATGCGAAGAAAGCAACAAACGGCGAGACCGTTCCGGATAACGGAACGAGCAGCGGCGGAACCACAACGATTCCGGAAGGAAAATTCCCATACGAGGAAGGCATTTACTACGGAACCGGCGAGGGCTATCTGGGAGACATTACAACGGCAGTTGTCATTCAGGATAAGACGATCAAGGCAATTCTCGTGACCGAGAGTGAAGATGACGAAGCATTCTTAAAACGCGCAAAACAGACAGCAAAGGACGTTGTGAAAAACCAGACACTGGAAGTCGACACCGTTTCCGGCGCAACCTACAGCTCCAGGGGAATTCTTGCGGCAATCGAGGAAGCTTTAAAAGAGGCAGAACGCGTAACTGAGGAAAAGAAAAATCCAACCCCGACGCCAACGGTAACTCCGACACCGACGGAAACACCAACCCCGACCGAAACCCCGGAGCCAACTGAGACGCCAACACCAACCCCGACGGAAACTCCGGAACAAAAGATCTATCAGGACGGCGAATATACAGCGATTGCCGTCTGCGAGCCGGATGAAGATGAAGATTTTACCGCTTATCAGCTTTCCGTGACGGTAACAATTGAAAACGATAAAATCGTAGCGTTAAGCAACATCACCGGTGACGGAGACAGTCAGAATGCCTCCTACATCCGCCGCGCATCCGAAGGAACCTCCAAAATCAAAGGCGTTTCCGCTCAGATTTTGGAAACCGGAACGCTTGAAAACATCGACACCGTTTCCCGTGCAACCTGCTCCTCAAAAGCCATTCTTGAGGCATGCCGGAATGCGCTGGATGCTGCGAAAGTAACACAATAAAGGGGAAAACAGATGAGACAATTGATTGTTCGTTTTTTGAATGTCGCTGTCATTGCTGCTGTTCTGATCGGCTACAATACCGTACTCGACAAAAGAGACAAAGAGGATCAGATCGCGCGGCTCTCGGCAGAGCTTGAGACGACCCAGCTTCAGAAGGAAAACCTGCAGGCCGCAGCAGCTGCATCCAACACGGCGGATACGGCCGCAAGTGAAGCAGCAGAAGCAGAAGGGCAGTATGTGGACGGCACGTATGACGGTGAGGCTGACGGCTTCGGCGGCACCATTGCAGTTGAAGTAACCGTAGAGGGCGGCCAGATTACCGATCTTGCCATCACATCCGCCGACGGCGAGGACAGTGCGTATCTGTCAAACGCGGAGGCGATCATTCCAAAGATTATTGAGGCACAGTCCGCCGATGTTGATACGATCAGCGGAGCAACATTCAGCTCCACCGGTATCAGAAATGCGGCGCAGGAAGCAATAGAAAAGGCGGAGAAATAACATGAAAAATTTAGATCTATCCACATTACCGGCAAAGAAGAGAAAACAGATCGTTTCCTGCCTGCGTGCCGGAATCCAGCTTTTATATTTCCTGTTTCTTCCGTCAGTATTTACCGCTGCATTTAACGGAGTGAAATACATTTTTACGCAGCTTGGACAGGGTGAAAAAATTGAGATGACCGCGTTTGTGTCGGCTCTGCTCCTTGTCTGTGCATTTACGATTGTTTTCGGCAGATTTTTCTGCGGTTTTGCATGCGCTTTTGGAAGTCTGGGGGATGCAATGCACGCAATTTATGGTATAATCTGTAAGAAACGTAAAAAGAAGCCCAGATGCATCAAACCGGAGCTGGCAAAAAAACTGGTACTGATCAAATACGGCATTCTGCTTCTGATTGCCCTTTGCTGCTTTGCAGGAGTTTATCAGAAAGCAAGAGGAACAAGCCCGTGGGATGTCTTTTCCATGCTGCATGCGGGAAATTTCCGACTTTCCTCTTATATTCCAGGCATTGTTCTTCTGGTGCTGATCCTGGTCGGCATGTTCTTTGAGGAGCGCTTTTTCTGCCGTTTCCTGTGCCCAATGGGAGCTGTCTTTTCTCTGCTTCCGATCCTGCCGTTCTTTACTCTGCACCGGAAACGCGAAAACTGCATCCGCGGCTGCAGCGCCTGCACGAGACAGTGCCCGTCAGCAGTGGAACTGCCATCCGATGGATCCGTGGAAATCTCCGGCGACTGTTTCCAGTGCCAGAAATGTATTGATACGTGTCCAAAAGGCAATATCCGCTGCGGGGTAAAGGAACTTCACGGAAATGAAATCCTCTTTACGCTGTTCCGTGCTGTATTCCTGCTGACACTGCTGTTATGGGCTGGCATCTGATTCAGAATAAGGAAAACTATATGAAGAAAAAAGATCTGATTCTGGCAGGCGCCGTTCTGCTCCTGGCTGGAATCCTTGCCCTGGCGCTTCGGCTGCCGAAAACGGAAAATGGAAATACCATGAAAGTCACGGTGGACGGCGAGGTCTACGGAACGTATTCACTCGCAGAAAATCAGACCGTGAAAATTCAGACGGGTCACGGAACGAATGTCCTGGTGATTGAAAACGGAAGTGTCCATATGGAAGAAGCTGACTGCCCGGACGGCTACTGCAAAAGACAGGGTACGATTTCCCGGGTAAATGAGACGATCGTGTGCCTGCCGCATAAGCTGGTTGCGGAGGTAGAAAGTGACGGATCCACAACGGACGACGCCGACGATGCGCCGGATGTGATTGTAAAATAATACCAGCTTAGAAGAAAGGAATTGGAATTTATGAGAGACAGCCGCACTGCAAGCAGAAAAATTGCCTTATGCGCCATGTTGATGGCACTTGCCATGATTTTCAGTTACGTGGAGGTACTGATCCCGATCAACCTCGGCGTTCCCGGCATTAAACTTGGTATTGCCAATCTGGTTGTCGTTGTCGGTCTCTTTTTCTTTCCTGCCGGGGAAGTCCTGATGATTTCCGTTGCCCGCATTCTTCTGATGGGCTATCTGTTTGGAAATGGAATGTCCATTCTTTACAGTCTTGCCGGCGGACTCCTGAGTTTTCTTGTGATGTTCTTACTGAAACATATCAAAGGATTCAGTATCACCGGCGTAAGTATTGCCGGCGGCGTGACGCACAATGTCGCGCAGATCTGCGTGGCGGCTCTCGTTGTACAGAACCGCAAACTGTTCTATTATTTACCGGCACTTCTCGTAGCCGGTGTCATTACCGGAATGCTGATCGGAATCCTTTCTGACCGCATTCTTTCGGCAGTAAAACGCGAAGGACGGAAGAGTTCTTCTCGGTAGGTACTGCACATCTAGTACCATTTATCTGTGCGGCGACAAAAATCGTTCCGCAAATTTCAAAGAAACATACAAATTAATAATAAAAAATCTCAATAAACAGTATCTGTGCGCGTTTGAGAAAAAATACTCAGTTAAGAGTTAGACAAAACGATCTAAAATTAGTAAAATGTTTTATAGTTAGTTAAAGCAATTATTAATTAGTATAAACTAATGTAATAATAAATAACAGTTTTGCCCCTGTTTTTCCTGCAAAACTGTGGAAAAGGAAAAAGGAGGAAGTTATGATCAAAAGAAAAGAACTTCAGAAAAAATCATTAGCAGCCGTAATGGCAGCTTCCATGACCATGAGCCTGCTCCCGGGAACCGTACTGGCGGATTCCGCAAGCGGCGTGCTGGCAGATGGTACTTATGAGTCTACCGCTCATGTTACCAGAACAGCAGAAGACGATGAGGATGAGAATGCATGGGATGAATATGACGTTAATGTCAAAATCACAGTTGCAGACGGCAAATTTTCTGACATTGCAGTAACGCCTGGCTCTGGATACAATACAGAGAATGCCACATATTTCAAAAAAGCAGCTACAAACAGCAAAGGATTCAAAACGAAACTTCTTGGAAAAGATGCAACGATTGAAAACATTGAAGAATGGGATATTGTATCGGGTGCAACCAGAACTTCGAATGCAGTAAAAACCGCGGCTCTTGCAGCAACCCAAAAAGCAACCCCGACTCCAGAAGCAGTAGACACCACAGCACTTGAAAAAACAATCGCAGATGCCGAAGCATTAAAGGAAGCTGACTACACCGCAGACTCCTGGAAAGCTGTCCAGACTGCTCTTACCGCAGCAAAATCTGCTCTTTCTGCAAAAGAATCCCAGAGCGCTGTTGATACCGCGAAAGATGCGCTGAATACTGCAGTAAAAGGCCTTGTTAAAGCACCGACTCCGACGGCGACCCCGACAGCAACGCCAACCGCAACCCCAACGGCGACCCCGACCGAGACTCCAACTGAGCAGGTGGCTTACGTTCTGATGAACATTCCATATGATGAATTTTATGCTGCAGATGTAAACAACTCTGTTCCAGTGGATGTATTTTCTTCCGCAACGAAGAGCAAAACAAGAACAGCCACTCTTGCCGGTGGTTCTTATCATACCAATGTAGATGGAAGTGCAATCAATGGAATTACCTTCCCGGTTAAAGTAACAGGAGTGGATCTTTCCAAATTTAAGAAAGTAACAGATTCTGATTCTGTAAGTATTACAGTAACAAACCGTGGTCAGACATCTACACAGACATACACCGGAAAAGACGCCTTATTTGAAAACTCAGACTATGCATATTATGTATTAAGCGAAGCACCTTCTTACTACAAAGAAGCAACGGTAAATGCAGATGGCTCTCTTTCTTTTGGAAAAACAGTTGGAACTGCAATTGAACTGACCAATGTATCTCCGGAATTTATGACTGAATCAAGCTATGGAGATTATCAGCTGGATCTCGACGGACTGGAGAACACGATTGATGTTGGAACCGATCAGATCTATGGTGTTATTGTCAGCACGAAAGAAGGCAATGACTATGGTATGCGTCATGTGGAAAATATCTGGCGCGGAACAGAGCTGGCATGGTCAACTGGATTTACAACGCAGGTACATGGCTGCCCGACTTCTTCTGCACATTACAAGAGCATGATGGGACAGCATATCAATAAGGTTACTTATTATACCAGCAAAGGAATCTACACGATTCCAGTGAATGATATTTTTGTTCCAACAAAATTTGAGGCAAGTGTATCCGTAGAAGACGCTTCTCTTTCCGCTGGAAAGACAACGATGACCGTAACCGGACTTCCGGCTGATTATGATGCAGAATATTCCGTAGATGGTCTGGATGGATTTGCAGTAGACGGAAATACCATTTCTTATTCCGCAAATGCGAAAAAAGGAATGTATACTCTGACGATTCATGATAAAAAAGGTGTTTATGCAGATCTGACACAGAGCTTTACCCTATATACAGATGCAATGCCGGCTGCTTACAATGAAAAAGCAAGTGCTCCGGCGCTTGTAAAAGCAGAGGATGCATCAGAAGAAGATTTTGCTGATTATATCAAGAATATTACTTCCGTAAAAGTAAATGGAAAAGAATATGCAGCAACTGGAAAACGGAAAACAATTCTGATCAAAGAAGACGGTACGCTTGATCTGACAGCTGCCGCTTTTGCAGAAGGAAATAAATTTGAAATCGAAATAACTGCAACAGGTTACAAGACGCTTTCCTTTACTTATGAGAAGAAAGAAACAACATATAAATATGTATATGCAGGTCTTACCTGGGCTGAGTATTGGGCAGCAGAAGGAGTTCAGGCGGCAGGAAGCGACGCTGGTTCGGATGAAACTGACAGTCGCGAAGAAAGTGATAAAGGCGCTTTTGATGTTGTAACCCGTGCGACCACAAACCATGGACTGCACAGAGGAAGCTTCCAGTGCGCAGCGACTATCTACATGAAAGATGGCACAACCTATGATGTGGCATATTATACCGCAGCAACCACGGCAGTTCTGACCAACGGCGAGACCGTAACTTACGATAAGAGCCAGATTGATCATTATGAAGTAAAAGGTCTGAAATATGTGCCTGTAAAAGTTTCGGAAGATGATTACGAAGATTTCTGCAAAAAGCATGTTGTGGTAGAAAACGGCGGAACACTTTCCGGTGGATTTTCTGAAAATAAACTGCAGAGCTATACAGGCCTGGTTGCAGATGTAACAGAAAACACAAACGGTCTGAAGATAGCAGTGAAAAATGCAGATGGAAGCTTCTCCTTCTCTGCAAGAACAACAGGAAGTGAATCCGGAATCAAAGATCAGGCGCTGAAGACAGCTCCGGATGCTGAGACCGTAGGACTGACCGTGAAAGAAGCCAAAGGTTCTTATGGAGAATTCCTTCGCGTAGATTTAACGGGAGATTACGGCGATCTGGCTGCTAATCTGCAGACCGTAACCTGGACTTATTACGGTGATGATTCCACTTATACGAATGCAAAAGCAACGTATGGAACAAAATTCGCAGCAGATAACTGGATGCATAAAGTAATGGGAATCCAGCTTGGCCTTACCGATTCCCTGCGCTGCACTTTACCGGAGGGAACGGATGGAACCGGTTATTGGAAGATTACGATTCATGCACTTGGCTATGCAGATGCTTCCTACACTTTTGAAGCAACCAAAGCGAACATTGTAGGAGCTGATCCGGTAGAGAGCACAGCAGCACTGGAAGAGGCAATTGCAAAGGCAGATGCACTGAATAAAGATCTTTACATGGAAACTTCCTGGAATAATATGCAGACAGAACTGGCAGAAGCAAAAGAAGCATTGGAGAAAAAACAGAGCCAGGGAACCGTAGACGAAGCAACAGAGCATCTGAATGCAGCAATCGAAGCACTTCAGTCCCAGTATGTATTAATGAACATTCCGTATGCTGAGTTCTATCAGGCAGAGGTTCATAACGATGTTCCAGTAGATGCATTTACTTCCGCAACCAAGAACAAAACAAGAACAGCCTCACTTTCCGGCGGATCTTACCATGTGAATGCAGACGGAAGCGATATTACAGGTATCACCTTCCCAGTAAAAGTAACAGGGGATATGGATCTGAGCAAATACACGAAAGTGACAGATGAGGATTCTGTAGAAATCACCGTTACCAACCGTGGACAGACATCCACCACAACGTATACCGGAAAAGATGCACTGTATGAAAATGCAAGCTATGCATATTACACCTTAAATGAAGTTCCATCTTATTACAAAGAGGCATCTGTAGATGCAGACGGAAATGTAACCTTTGGTGCTGTTCAGGGAGCTGAGGCAACAAAGCTGGAAAATGTAACAGCAGAGCTCTCCACTAACAGCAAATACGGTGATTATCAGCTGGATCTGGATGGTCTTACTGATACCATCAAAGCAGGCGAAGATACCGTATATGGTGTTGTTGTCAGCACAAAAGAGGGCAACGATTACGGAATGCGTCATCTGGAGAATATCTGGAGAGTGTCTGAACTGGCTTGGAGCACTGGATTTACCACAAGCGTTCATAATTGCCCGACTTCTTCTGAACATTACAAGAGCATGATGGGACAGACCATCAACAAAATTACCTACTACACCAGCAAGGGAATTTACGAAGTCGACGCAGATGTATATGTACCGGTTAAGTTTGCATATGAATTTTCTGTAGAGAATGCGTCTGTCACATCTGGAAGTGCTTCTGTTAAACTGGAAGGCCTGCCGGATGATTACGATGCTGTCTATACAGTAGAAGGTCTGACGGGAACCGTGTCCGGTGATACTCTGTACTTCAAGAATGCAGAGAAAGGTTCTTATACATTGACTGTCAGCGATAAGAATGGTAAATATGCAGATCTTTCCGCAGACTTTATCCTTTACACGGAAGAGATGCCGGCAGCATTTAACGAAGATACGACAACACCGGGTCTGCTTAAGAACGGGGATGCAACAGATGAAGAGTTTGCAGATTATCTGAAGAACATTACCTCTGTTACTGTAAATGGAAAAACATATGCAGCAAGCGGAAGAGGAGCTGTTGTACTGTTCAATGAGGATGGTTCCTTAAAGACAGATGCAGCACCGTTCGCAGAGGGCGATTCCTTTGAAATTACAGTTTCTTCACTGGGATATCAGGATCTTAGCTTCACCTGGAAGAAATCAGCAGAAGAGCCGACTCCTACTCCTACAGAGACCCCAACCGTAACCCCAACTGAGACTCCGACGGTTACACCTACAACAGCACCAACAACAACCCCGACGACTGCTCCTACCACAATACCTACGACGCAGCCGACGAAGACCCCGACAAGCACCCCGAAAGCAACATCTACTCCGCTTGCAAGTAATAAAGCATCCAATACCTCTACTTCCAAGAGGAGCGATAATGCAAAGACCGGTGATGCTACCAACATCTGGGGATGGGTAAGCATGGCAGTTGCATCTCTTGGTGCCGGCGGACTTGGATTCAAACTCCGCGGCAGAAAGAAAAACGACGACGAAGAGTAATTCAGAACGAAATGACTGAGAAATTCTTCTGACATAAGAAATCACAGAAACCTCTGTTCCAGCTTTTCTGGCGGAGGTTTCTGCCGTTTCGAGGAGTAAAAAAAGTGATTCTTTTCTTTTTGTAAAAAACAAAAAATTAAGTGTTCACACAACACCCAATTCATGCGATAATAATACTGTATTTTTTGCACATGCAGCACAATGGAGGTGACTTAGAAAACATGACAGCAAAACTGTTGGAAAAACATATTACCGATACGATTCGGGAATGGCAGGTGAAGATCGGCTATGAGGGCGGTACGATGAAGCTCTACTACCCGGCGGAGTCCCTGCGCCGTTCCCTCTCTTTAGACGAAACAGAAGACCTGGATGCGGCACTTGCCGCGTTCTGTAAGGAAGTACAGCCGCGTCTTGGAACACTTGCGATTTCAGCGGTCAAGGACCGCTACTGCATGGAAATCCCGGAGGAGGGATGTTCTTATATCGAGCGGAAAATTCCTGTTCCGGAGCTCCTGCAGAACCTTCTGCAGGTGATCACAACGCCTGGAAACACAATGGAACAGGTTCGAAACTGCTTTTCTTCCTATGCAGAGAAAATGCATACTACCGTGGAAGAAAACGCATCCGAGGAGCATGAGATGGGCCATGTATTTTCTTTTTCAGACCCGTCTGTGGATGAATACTGTTACTGTGTCGAAGAAAATGAATTCGGCCTGACGTATCACCGTTTTTCACGGGAAGATTACGAGGCTTTATAAATAAAAGGAGGATATACACCATGGAATTTACAAAACTGCTGGAAGAAAGAAGAAGCATCCGCGCGTTTGATCCGGAGAAACACGTAACCGCAGAGCAGATCCAGGAGATCGTACAGGCAGCGATTCAGGCACCATCCTGGAAAAACTCACAGACAACACGGTACTATGCCCTTGTAACACCGGAGAAAGTCGAAGAATTTTCCGCAAAATGCCTTCCAGAATTCAATCAGAAGAGTTCAAAGGGAGCCGCACTTGTCGTAACAGCATTCGTAAAAGACCGCTCCGGCTTCACGCAGGACGGAACACCGGACAATGAAGTCGGAAACGGCTGGGGCTATTACGATCTCGGCCTGCATGACGAAAACTTCATTCTGCGCGCAAGAGAACTCGGCCTTGATACTCTGATTATGGGAATCCGTGATGAGAAAGCTATCCGTGAAGCCCTCGCCATTCCGGAGAATGAGCTCCTTGGTGCTGTCATTGCTGTCGGCTACCGTGCCATCAACCCGGACAAGCCGAAACG
>OLQO01001943.1_pt1 | contig 12050 bp, 10 predicted proteins | sample 1672281 | NCBI WGS metagenome assembly OLQO01 (sample SAMEA3136667, study PRJEB25190) | human gut metagenome | biome: human gut; feature: human-associated habitat; material: faeces | place: Austria | collected 2013 | reverse complement strand
TTGACGCTTGGTTATTCAATTTTTGAGCTAACCTGTTTGCCCTCTGCCCTTAAAAGCGTTGATTTTACTGGGTTTCTGCTTGTTTTCCTATGTCAACGCTCTTAAGCGGGTGGCTTTGTTTATGCTGCTTTCTGGCAAGAGGACAGATGCGCTCTGTTTTTGCGTGCAGTCCTTGCCGTTAGCAGAACGGCTCCAGTTGAAAGGCCAGCTCCGTGCGGCCCACAACGGCGTGATGGTTGTTGTAAAGGTTTTTGTCGTGATAGCGGGGCAGAGAACAGGCTTCCTCCGGCGTGATGACGCCGAGCTGGGTGAGAACCGAGAGGATGGCATACGGGACGATGGAGGAGGCGCCGTCCTCCATTTTGAGGGCAATGCCGATCCCCTTATCTTTGATGCCCACGGCATAGAATGCGCTGGCACCCGATTTGCAGAAGATGCGGTCGCCGAAGGCGGCCATCAGCTGCGTGCAGACGCGATCGGTCCCTGCCACCATTTCCGGATGTGCTGTCATGGCGGACGTGATGCGCCGGATGACAGCGGCCCGGGTGGGGGCGAAAAGCGTGGGGAGAGACATACGGGCGTAGCCCTGTGCCAGCCGGTAAAGGGGCAGCGCGTGGACCGGAACGCCGCAGCCGTCCACGGCCAACTGGACTTCGGAGGTCTCTACGCCGCACATTTCAGCGAACACCGAGAGGATACGCTGCTGAACAGGGTGCTCCAATGCAGTATAGTTCTCCAAAGACTCCCCGAAATGGCGGGCGGTAATGAGCATACCGGCGTGCTTTCCGGAGCAGTCGCAGTAGATGGGCGCCCGGGGAATACCGGCAATCTTCAAGGCGTCCTCGGCAGGGACATACATGGGGTATTCTGCCCCGCAGCATAGCTGATCGGGGGAGAGCCCTGCCTTGTGCAGAATGCTCTCCACGGCCTTTACATGAAAGGGCTCCCCGTTATGGGAGGAGCAGATGACGGCCAGCTCCTGCGGGGTAATGCCATAATGCTCCAGCGCACCGCTCTCTGCCACGGGAATTGCCTGAAGGGGCTTGGCGGAAGAGCGGGCAAACGTAAGACGCTCCGGATCACCGAGCTTCCAAAGTATCCGGCCTGTGTGATCCGTTACCGCGATATGTCCCCGATGGATCTGATCCACCAGCTCACCGCGGTATTGATAGGCAATAACAGCCATAGCATATACCTCCGTTTCTTAGATCACAAAGTAGAAAAAGCGCAGCACATCACCGTAATCATCGGCATCAAAGGCCACGGTGGTGGGAGAGATGAGGCTGGCGCCGGGATAGTGGGAGCATCCATAGGCGTCATAATGATGTACATAGGTGATCTCCACGTGGAAGTGATCGGGAAGCGCCGGAGGTGTGGCTGTTTTTGCCGCCGCCACAGCCTTGGCCATCATGCCTTCGATCTCTTCGCGGACAAGCTCCGGGGTCTTTGTCAGAACGCCGTAGCCGTGGCCGGATTTGGTCGGTACGGTCAGCAGGCCGGGTACGGTGCGCGCCGCAGCCGCGCACATCCCCTCGTCGCCGCTGGCGAATAGGGTGGGAACGCCCCGGTAAGCGGCGGCATGGGCGTACATCTCGAATTCTCCCCACAGCGCGCCATTGACCATAAGGCGGAAAATGCGGGAGCTTACCATCGTGTGGGACGTGGGATTTCCGGGGGCAGAGGCGGCGTCGTGAAAGCCGACCATCAGCACACCGTCATAGCTCTCGTCAAAAATACCGGTAAGGCCCACAATATCGTGGGTGATCCCCCGAAGGAGACGGGCATCTCTGGGGAGCAGGGCGCAGTCAATGTTGCAGCCGTCTCCGTGCATATCCTCTATGACGACCTCGTCGGCTCCGCCGGAGAAAAGGCCGCGGGCCGCAGCGGCAGCCTCCAACGCCATTTCCCGTGCCATAGGCGCATAGCAGGCGTTGGCGGAACGTGCCTCGTCCCAGCAGGTCAAAGAAGCCACGCCTTCAATGTCACAAAGAATGTAAAATTTCATGCTTGAGCCCTCCTTTATCAGAAGCGTAATCATAATAAATGCAAAGACATGGGGATCGGGAAGTATTGGGCAAAATGTCTGGGATCCGCCAATAGCTGCTGTTAAATTGGATGTGCCTGGCTGGTCGCTTTACACGTCGAGACGTCAGAGCGTCCCGCTTGCGGGTAAAGCACCGCGGCGGAAGGTCATGACGTTTCGCTGCGGATACGCCGCAGGTAGCGGTAGACCGTGGGTTCGGAGATGTGCAGCTCCCCGGCGACCTGCCCGACGGAGCCCTTGGTCTGGAATACCCCCTGCGCTTCCAGAGAGCGGAGTATCTCCAGCTTGTCGGCGGTATGCATGGCATTGGAGGGAATACCATAGCCGAGGATGGTGGAGTGGATCAGATTGCTGGACAGCTCCGGGATGGAATCGTCCAGGTCTTCGGTATAGGCGGAGCTCTCCTCCTCTTGCGGAAGAGAAAAGGAATGGAGCAGGTTGGAGAGATGCTCCGAGAGCACCAAAATATCCTCCACATCGTGGTTCACGCAAATCAGTCCCACCAACTGGCCCTTTTCCTTAATGAAATAGGTGGAAGAGACGAAACGCTTGCCTCCCCGGGTACGGCCCTCATAGTTGGCCACATAGTCGTGCTCCTTATAGGCTCCGGTTCGCAGCAGTTCCTTGGCCAACTCCGTCATGGGGTCACCCACGCGGCGGCCGCTGAGATGCTCGTTGCAGGCGGCAATCACCGAGCGCTCCGGCGTGGAAACGTCGTGGAGGATGATCTCATAATTCTTCCCGCAGATCTCCCCCATGAATTTCACCAAGGGAATGTATCGCTCAAGACTGGCGTAGTTGCTCACTGTATCCCTACTTTCTCAACAATAATCCTTGCCTGATAAAAAACTGTTACATGGCGCTGCTGAAAATCAGTATATCAAAGATAAATGGATAAATCAACACCTAATATGCTGGAAAGCGGCGGGGATATAACTTTTTTTTTGCAGGGCGAGGCGAAAAGAGCCTTCAAGACAGCGATTTAGACAAAAATTTATCAGACTTCTTGGCACTTATGCGGGATTGACAAGGGCGGTGTGATAAATTATAATCAGGAATGTAACAAAGTTATCAGAAGGGAGGCTCAAGGTCACCCCCGCATTCTATTCTTAAGGAGGTATTTGTATTGGAAGCTGCAAACTACGGTATCTTGTCATTGATTCCCCTTGCGCTTACCCTGCTGCTGGCATTTTGGAAGAAGGACGCGGTCTTTGCCCTGTTCATGGGCTGTCTCTCCGGCGTTTTGCTGCTGGGGCATGACCCCGCCTTCGGCTTCTCCGCTCTGGCGAAGGAGGCTCTGGGCAACGAGGACTTCATCTGGATCCTGCTGATCCAGGTATTCATCGGCATTATGATCGCGTTCTTCATGAAGGCGGGCGTGGTCAAGGCGTTCGCGGAAATGATCGCCGGAAAGGTGAAATCCCCCCGCAGCGTGAAGCTGGCCACCTGGTTCATCGGTCTGTTCACCATCGACGACTACATGAGCCCCCTGCTGCGCGGCGTGGTCATGCGTCCCTTGACGGATGAGATGCGCGTGCCCAGAGAGAAGCTGGCCTTCATCCTCGACTCCACCTGCGCCTCCGTGTGCACCCTGATGCCCTTTATGGCATGGGGCGCCTACGTGGCCGGTCTGGTGGCGGATCTGGGCGGCCCTGTGACCTCCAATGAGCAGGGCGTAAGCGTCTACATCAGCGCCATCCCCTTTAACTTCTACGCGATTCTGATGGTGCTCATCACGCTGCTCTCCGCACTGGAGATCTTCCCCGACTTCGGGCCTATGCGCAAGGCGGAGCAGCGCGCCCGCACCACCGGCAAGCTGCTGCGTGACGGTGCCGTCCCCATGATGGGCACCGAGCTGGAGGAGCTGCAGAAGGGCAACGACAGCGATGTGAAGCCCAACGTCATGCTGGACTTCCTGGTCCCCATCATGATCCTGGTAGCCACCGCCATCTGGACGTACATCGCCAAGGGCGGCGTGAAGATCCTGGAGTGCTTCATCATCACCGTGATCTACATGGCCATCGAGCTGAGCATCCGTAAGGTGTTCAAGAGCGTGACCGATCTGGTGAACACCGCCGTGCAGGGCATGAAGAGTGTCATGTCCGCCACGCTGATCCTGGCCCTGGCCTACTGCATCAACACCATCACCAAGTCCATGGGCGCAGCCGACTTCCTGCTGGGTGTCTGCGAGAGCTGGATGACCCCCGCCCTGTTCCTGTCTGTGGCCTTCGTCGCGGGCGCCGTGATCTCTTTCTTCACTGGCTCCTCCTGGGGCACCTTCGCCATCTGCATTCCCATCGCTGTTCCCATGGCTTACTCCTTCACCGGCGGTCAGCTGGGTACGCTGGTCTACGCCGCTGTGGGCGCCGTTGTCAGCGGCGGTCTGTTCGGCGACCATTGCTCCCCCGTTTCCGACACCACGGTGCTCTCCTCTCTGGGCGCCGCCTGCGACCACATTGACCACGTCCGCACCCAGCTCCCCTATGCGCTGCTGGCGGCGGCAGTGTCCATGATTCTGTGGGTCGTCGTTGCAATGGTTGGTGGCGCTGCATGAGATACGATTTTGATACCCCCATCAATCGCAGAAATACCTTCTCCTTTAAGTGGGACTGCGATATGGATTATTTCGGCCGGGACGATGTGATCCCCATGTGGGTGGCGGACATGGATTTTGCCTGCGCCCCCTGCATCGTAGAGGCCGTACAGAAGCGCGCCGCCCACCCGGTTTACGGCTACGGCGTGCGCCAGCAGCCCTATTACGACGCGGTGATGGGCTGGCTGAAAAAGCGCCACGGCTTTGAGGTCAACTATGAGCATCTGGCCTTTGCACCTCCCGGCGTGATCTACGCCATGAACGTGGTGCTGCGCATCCTCACCAAGCCCGGCGACAGGGTCATGGTACCCATGCCCAACTACGACCCGCTGTTTGACATGGTCACCCGGGGCGGCCGGAAGCTGGTAGAGACGCCGCTGGTCTGGAAGGACGGGCGCTACACCTTCGACTTCGCCGATATGGAGGCCAAGGCTGCCTCCGGCGTGAAGGTACTGGTGCTCTCCAGCCCCCACAACCCCACTGGCCGGGTATGGACCCGTCAGGAGTTGGAAGGTGTGGCGGAGATCTGTCTGCGGCACAACATCTTTATGCTGGTGGACGAGATCCACTGCGACTTCGTGCCGCCGGAGCATCCTCACACCACCTTTGGCCTGCTGGGCGAGGAGGTACTGCGCCATTCCATGGTCTGCTACTCCTCCAACAAGGGCTTCAATCTGGGCGGACTGGGTATGGCCACTCTCGTGCTGGCAGACGACGACCTGCGGTGCAAGTTCAACGAGGAGATGTCCATTGCCCAGACACGGCTGGACAACATCTTCGGCATGGCAGCCCTCATAGCCGCCTACAACGACGGCGAGGAGTGGCTGGATCAGGCCATCGCCTACGTCTCCGACAACAAGGCGTATCTGGAGCAGTTCCTGCGGGAGCGCATTCCCCAGATCCGCATGATCCCCTCCGAGGGCACCTATCTGGTCTGGCTGGACTGCTCCCAGCTGCCCTACCGGGGCATGGCCCTGGAGCACTTCATGATCAACGAGGCCAAGGTGGCGTTCTGCGCCGGCTATGAGTTCGGCGAGCAGGGAGAGGCCTTCCTGCGCATGAACGTGGCCTGCCCCAGGTGTACCCTGACAAAGGCTCTGGAGCAGATGGAAAAGGCGATCAACGGTCTGTCGCTTCAGTGATACCTGTAAACGACGCACCTTGTGAGATAAGAAATTTTTTTAAAGGAGAAACAGCTATGAAAAAGAGAACCATCGCAATGTTCCTGTCCGTAGCTCTGTGTCTCTCGGTGGCCTTGACCGGCTGTGGGGCAGACAAATCGCAGCAGAGCAACCCCTCTGATGACGGCAAAAAGAGCCTGACCATCGCGGTGCTGAATGATGTTGTCTCGCTGGACCCCGCGGTAAAGGACAGCGGCATCGAGATGCAGATGGCGTCTCACCTGTACGACGCTCTGGTGGACTATAATGCAGATCTGAGCAGGAAGCCCGGTCTGGCAGAGAGCTGGACTGTTCTGGATGACGGCGTGACGTGGGAGTTCAAGCTCCGCCATGGCGTGAAGTTCTCCAACGGAAACGACTTCAATGCCGATGACGTGGTCTTCAGCTTTGAGCGCATCCTCAACGATCCTACTCTGGAGATGGGCGTGTACCTCATGCGTCTTCAGGAGGTCAAGAAGGTGGATGATTACACCGTGCAGCTGGTGACCAAGATCCCCTATCCCGTGTTTGACGGCAGCCTGGTCCATATCATGATGCTTGACAAGGAGACCTGTGAGGGACTTACCAGCGAGGAGATCGCCGCGAACCCCGTGGGTACCGGCCGGTATCGTCTGGTGGAGCATGTAAAGGAATCCTATATCAAGCTGGTCCGCAACGACGAGTATTGGGGCGAGCTGCCTGATGCAGAGACCGTGGAGTTCCGCGTGATCGCCAATGCAGCTACCCGCACCACCGCTCTCATCAACGGAGAGGTGGACTTTATCTCCAACATCCCTGTGATGGACGTGAACCGCCTGGAGAACGACCCCAACGTCCAGGTCATTACCAATCCCAGCCTGTCCTGCAACTACATGGGCTTTGATCAGCTCAATGAGCATGGCTCTGCCGGCACCGACGATCCCAACCCGCTCCTCAACGTGAAGGTTCGTCAGGCCATTTACCACGCCATTGACATTCAGACGATCATCGATACCGTCATGAACGGCTACGCCACCGTGGCCAACTCCTATATGCCCAGCATCTGTGTGGGATATAATGCCGACGCGGAGCGTCCCGCCTACGATCCCGAGCTTGCCAAGCAGCTTTTGGCGGAGGCTGGCTATCCCGATGGCTTCTATCTCCGCATCGATGCCCGCAACGACAGTGACGTGAACGCCGATCAGGTGTCTCAGGCCATTGCCAGCTATCTGGAGAAGGTGGGCATCAAGGCCGAGGTGAACCTGTTGCCTCGCGCCTCCTTCTATGAGAAGACAAGCGCAGAGAACCTCCAGTCCTCCTTCTTCATGGCGGGCTGGGGCGACAGCTCCGGCGAGGGCATGGTCATCTTCAACGATATGCTCTATACCTACGACGGCAAGCCCGGCATGGGCGAAGGCAACCGGGGCCATTACAGCAATGCCGAGGTGGATGCGCTGCTGGATCAGGCATCTGTTGAGACCGATCAGGCCAAGCGTGCAGCGCTGGTGGAGCAGGTGGATCAGATCGCCCGGGACGAGGCCGCCTACATCCCCCTGTTCTTCAAGCACAATATCTTCGGCGTGCGCGCCGGCATTCAGTACACCCCCAGTTGCGATGACCATATTCTGGCTTGGGACTTCACCTTCTAAGCGTACATAAGAACAGTCAATGGGAGGAGGCAGAAGGGGATCTTCCCTTCTGCCTCCCGCCAAAAGGGTGTAAGCCCGTAAATGAGGTGTTACCGTGTTCAAGTATTTCCTGAAGCGGCTGGCGCAAATGCTAGTTACACTTTTCATTGTGTCCATTCTGGTATTTGTTCTGGCCAACTTTATTGGCGATCCCGTCAATATGCTGGTCTCGCCCAAGGCTCCGCCTGAGGTTCGCGAGCAGGTTCGAGAAGAACTGGGGCTCAACAGACCGATCCTGGAGCAATATGTATCGTTTGTTACCAATGCGGTCAAGGGGGATTTCGGCAAGTCCTATATCTATAAGGTGGACGTGCTCTCTCTGATTGCCCAGCGGGTACCTGCTACGCTGGAGCTGGTTTTTGTATCAGTCGTGCTGGCGCTGGTTATCTCTATCCCGCTGGGCGTATATGCGGGCGCTTTTCCCAAACGAAAATCCAGCACATTGGTGATGGGAGGCTCCATTCTGGGCATTTCCCTGCCATCCTTCTTCATTGGCATCATGCTGATCTACATCTTCTCTCTGAAGCTGCACTGGTTCCCCTCCTCGGGACGGGGCGCGACCGCGCCGTTTCTGGGGATGAATTTCAGCCTGTTTGCGCCCGGTGGACTTAAGTACATCATCCTGCCGGCCTTTACGCTGTCTGTGACCAACATCGCGTCTCTGGTGCGCCTTACCCGCGCCGGTGTGATGGAGAATATGCGGCAGGATTATATCAAATTTGCCCGAGCCAAAGGTGTGTCTACCCGGAAGGTCCTCTTTGGACACGCCCTGAAAAATGCCTTGATCCCGGTTATTACGGTGTTCGGTATGGAAATCGGTTCCCTTATCGCCTTTACGACGGTGACGGAGACCATCTTCTCCTGGCCAGGACTCGGCAAGCTTCTCATCGACTCCATTAACTCGGTGGATCGGCCGGTCATTGTGGCCTATCTGATCCTGACTACGGTGTTGTTTGTGTTTATCAATTTTGTGGTCGACCTTCTGTATACAGTCATCGACCCGAGAATCCAATTCAGGTGATGCGCTATGGATGAAATGAAAAAAAGGGGCGCGACCCCCAACAAGAGCTTGTTCCGGCGCATTGCTGAGTCTGAGTTCTTTCATAATTACAAGCGCAGTCCGTCCGCTATCGTCGGTACGGTGATCGTGGTACTGGTACTGTTCATTGCCCTTTTCGGGCCGTTGTTTGCTCCGCAGAACCCCTATGATGTAGCCTCTCTTTCCCTCACAGATTCCTACAAACCGCCTGCATGGGAGGCGGGAGGTGACGCCCGGTTTATTTTCGGTACCGACAGTCAGGGACGGGATATTTTCAGCTCTCTTATTTACGGAAGCCGTATCTCCCTCTTTATCGGCGTTGTAGGTACGCTGCTGGCCTGCGCCGTAGGTATCACGCTGGGACTGATTTCGGGCTATTTTGGCGGGAGAGTAGACGCTATCATCATGCGTTTGGCAGATATCCTGCTCTCTTTTCCCGATATCCTCGTGGCCCTCTTCATCATGACCATGTTTGGACGGGGTGTAAGCAAGCTGCTGGTCGTATTTACGATCATCGGATGTGTCACATACATCCGTACCGTCCGCGCCGAGGTGCTGACGGTGAAGCAGATGGAATATGTAGATGCGGCCAGAGTCATCGGTATCCCCAATATCCTGATCATCGCCAAGCATGTGCTGCCCAACGTAATGACAACCGTCATCGTTATTTCCACGATGAAGGTGGGCGGCCTTATTCTGGCGGAAGCCACGCTGAGCTTTCTGGGCGCAGGCGTTCCGGTCACGGAACCCTCTCTGGGCATGCTGGTCAAGAACGGCTTCGACGTGCTGTTCAGCGGATACTGGTGGATCGCGGTGATGCCAGGTCTCTACATCATGCTGATCGTGTTTGGAATCAATCTTTTGGGAGATTTCCTGCGCGATGAGTTCAATCCTAAGCTGAAGTAAGGGGGGAGCGAGATGAGCGAAACACTGCTGCAGGTGGAAAACCTGCGAACCTATTTCCACACTTTCCGCGGTGTAGTCAAGGCGGTGGACGGCATTAGCTTTTCCCTGGATGAGGGACAGGTGCTGGGCATCGTGGGCGAGTCGGGCAGCGGCAAATCCGTTAGCAGCTTTTCCATTCTGAAATTGATCGAGCCGCCCGGTGTGGTGGAATCGGAGAAAATTCTTTTCCAAGGCGAGGACATCAGCAAAAAGAGCGAACGGGAAATGATGAAAATCAGAGGCAAGGCGATCTCCATGGTGTTCCAGGATCCGATGACCTCCCTAAATCCGCTCTATACCATTGAGAAACAGATTACCGAGATGCTGGACCTCCACCAGAAGCAGATGACCAAGCAGGAAAAGCATGCGCGCTGTGTGGAATTGCTGCATATGGTGGGTATCCCCAATCCTGAGGATCGGCTGAAATCCTACCCCCATCAGTTTTCTGGCGGTATGCGGCAGCGGGTCATCATTGCGATCGCTCTGGCTGCCAATCCGAAGCTCATCATCGCCGATGAGCCTACCACCGCCCTGGATGTGACCATACAGGCGCAGATCCTCAAGCTCATGGATAAGCTGGTGAAGGAGCAGGACGCTTCTCTCATTTTGATTACCCATGACTTGGCGGTGGTTTCCCAGATGGCGGATCGTATCATCGTGATGTACTGCGGCAAAATCGTGGAAAGCGGCTCCCGGGATGACGTGATCCACCGTCCCAGCCATCCGTATACTGAGGGACTTCTTAATTCCATCCCCAGAATGGGAGAGGAGCAAAAACGCCTGGAGTCCATTCCGGGTATGGTCCCCAGTATGCTGGATCTGCCCCAAGGATGTTACTTCGCTCCCAGATGCAAATACTGCCAGGATATTTGCCGTACCGTGACGCCTGAAAACCATGAGGTGAGTCCGGGGCATTGTGCGGCTTGCCACTTTCCGCTGACAGGAGGCGAGAGCCATGAGTAAGATTCTTCAGGTGGAGAATTTGGTGCAGGAGTTCAATCTAACCAAGGATTTTCTGGATAAGGTAAAATTCAAAAACGGCCATTTTTCACTGGAAAATCGGGTGGTCCATGCGGTCAACAATGTCAGCTTTGATGTGGAGCAGGGCGAGGTGTTCAGCCTGGTGGGAGAGTCCGGATGTGGAAAGTCTACCACGGCCCGCACCATCATCAAGCTGATCGAGCCAAAGTCCGGCAAGATCATATTCGACGGACGCGACATCACCCGGCTCAAGCCGCAGGAGATGCGCCCCATCCGTCGAGAGATGCAGATGATCTTTCAGGATCCCTATGCCTCTCTGAATCCCCGGCAGAAGATCATGGAGATCCTCACCGAGCCGATGCTGTTCCACAAGCTGTGCAGCAGCAAGGCGGAGGCGGAGGAGAAGGCGATCCATCTGTTGGAGCGTGTTGGACTCAGCTCTGAGCAAGCCAACCGGTATCCGCATCAGTTTTCCGGTGGTCAGCGTCAGCGCATCGGCATAGCCCGGGCGTTGGCGGTCGAGCCTAAATTTATCATAGCGGATGAGCCGGTATCTGCTTTGGATGTGTCCATTCAGGCTCAGATCCTGAACATTCTTATGGATCTGAAGGATGAATTTCATTTCTCCTATCTGTTCATCGCACACGATCTGAGCGTGGTCAAGCACATCAGCGACAGTTTGGGTGTCATGTATCTGGGAACTATTGTGGAACGGGCCCCGAAGCGGCTGCTGTTCTCCAACCCGGTTCACCCCTATACCAAGGCGCTTTTTTCCTCTGCACCGACGATTGATGAGGGCAGTATTGCCGAATCTCAGGAGTTGCGTGGAGAGATTCCCAGCCCGATCCATCTGCCCTCCGGCTGTCCCTTCCATGACCGCTGTCCTATGGCTTGCCCGGACTGCGCACGGGAGGTCCCGGAACTCAAAGAGGTAGAGCCCGGACACTTCGCAGCCTGTCATCTGCTGTAAAAAAGGGGATTTAGCGCGGGTGGATCACCTCGCACATCCCTGCGGGGGCGGCTATGCCGCCCCCGCTTTTTGATTAACTATCATGGAATAGACCATAAGGAGGAAGGAAAAATGGAACTGCAACTTGTGAAAAAGTATGACGCCAGATCATGGGACGGTGTGGTGGTCCCGCTGGGAGAAGGCAACCTGAACAGCTATCAGGGCCCTTGGGAGCAGGAACTTGCCGCAGTTCGTGCCTCGGGACGGTTTGAAGGGAAAACCGGTGAGATTTTCCGCTTTTCTGTTCTTTCAGAGGGCGTGCTGACCCAAATTTTCCTGCTGGGTCTGGGGAAAGACTGGAGCCTGGAGCAGGTGCTGGAGAGCTGTGCCAAGGTGTATCGTCAGTGCCAGGAACTGGATCTGCGTGCGGTGTGTACCGATCTGCGGGGCGTGTGCCCGCAGTTCACGCCGGCGCTCTTCCAAAAGGCGGCAGAGGCTGCCGCTCTTACCGGCTACCGTTTTGACAAGTACAAGACGACCCCCGCGGCGCCGGGGATCGAAACGGCTGCGTTTCTCTGCGAGACGCCGGAGCGCTACGAGGCCGCCTTGGGGGCCTTAGGGAGCACCGGTGCGCCCGACCCCGACGCCGTGTGCATCGTGCCCCTTCTGCCC
>OLQO01001942.1_pt1 | contig 12051 bp, 9 predicted proteins | sample 1672281 | NCBI WGS metagenome assembly OLQO01 (sample SAMEA3136667, study PRJEB25190) | human gut metagenome | biome: human gut; feature: human-associated habitat; material: faeces | place: Austria | collected 2013 | reverse complement strand
CCGGATCACGCCCAACTCCAGACTTCGGCAGGTAGCTGCATTCGGCACCTGATTGTCCACCTCCATCAAGTCCACCGTCCAGCCGCCGATGTCCGCCACGATCACAGAGGGCTGTTCCAACAGCTCCGGATGCCAGATCACAGCGGAATACCCCTGGGGGAACAGCTGCACATCCTTGATGGTGATCCGATAAGAGCAACCCTCATAGCGGAAGTCTATGGGTTTGCCGTCCCGCAGGAGGTACTGCCGGAATGCTTTCTTGTCCCTGCCAAAGCTGGTCAGGGGCAAACCGGCTGCCAGAATGACCTCCGCCTCTCCGGGCAGCTTTCTTGCCTCCAGTTCCATGGCGATAGCCGCAAGGGTCAGGAGATAGTAGCTTTCGGTGGCAGTTTTGTCCTTCTGGAGCGCCTGCCGCCCGGAGCCGATCACATAAAACTGTCCGTCATACTCTAGCACATGATCTCTGCTGTAGGGCTCATGGGTATAGGCTACCAGCCCGGTTGGGAACGAACAGTGGGCGGTTTTCATGGCGGCGTAGCCATGGTCGATGCCGATGATGATTGGGTTACTCATTTAACTGGCCTCCATTTCAAAGTGGAATTTTCGGAGCAGCTTCTTACGGCTCTTGACCTTTTCTACGGTGGAATCCAGTCCAGCCGCCTGACTTTGCAGCTTCCACTGGATGTGCTGGAGCTTCTGAGCATCGTTGCAGAAGTCGATAATGATGTACACCATGCCGCCCTTGCCGTTTGGGGCCGCGAGGATCTCACGCTTTCCAGCCTCATCCCGGAAGGATGCCATCAACTGCTGGCCCAGCCGCTTTCGGTAGCTCCGCTGGAGGGCTTGGTCATCCTCCCGAACACCGTACCTCTCCAGAATATCTGAGATTTCATCGGAGCTGATCTGGAGATTCTCTGCCAGCTTTCGGCAGATCTCAGCCTCCGCTTTCTTCGGAATTTTCATCCGCATTCCTCCAATCCTCCGGCAATACCGTATTTTTGAGAATGTCCCCAATTTCCCGGAACATCTCGCTGTGGTGATAGGATTCCTCGGCAGCATCCGCAATCTCATCCGGCTTCATGCGGGTGCAGTCCACCCAGATTCGGATGTTGTCCTCGCTGATTTCCAGCAGATTGATCTTCTCGTAGGCGGCGCAGAAGCGTTTGGCGATCTTGGTCTTACGATCAATCTCAGTGTCTTTCTCCTGCACCTCCTTGCGGAGCTTTTTCAGCGCATCCTGGGCGGCATCCTCCCGCTGGTCCTCCGGAACCTGCTGGAGCTGCTGGGTCAGGTTGTAGCCCTGGTTGATGGAAAGTTCCTTGTTGTCCAAGGCTTTCTTTACTGCATCTGGGGCCTGATTATCAATTTTCAAGACCTTCCCCATGGTGCGTTCGCCAAGCCCGACAGAATCAGCAAGCTCTTTTCTTGTGACAACAGGAGCTGTATTGGAAGTAAGGTTAGGCAATGTTGCCATACCTTCCTCGGTAACAGCTCCAGGATGATACGCCTGCCCACCGGCAGACATGTTTTTCTTTGCTCTTGCTTCTACATCGGGCTTCAGCTTCAGCGCAATCTTTCCCAGCTCCCAGTTGTCCAGATTTCTCCGGCCCTTCTGAGTATCCAATGCCCACTGCTTTGCCTCCAATGCATCTTCAAACTCGAACACCAGCATGGTGTAGGGGATTTCGTGGCTCTGGCAGATTGACATGCGGTTATGTCCGTCCACGACCCGCAGCTCCTGATCCACGATCAGTGGGGAATAGCAGCCGTTCTGCAAAATGTCTTTTTTCAATGCCTCCTGCTGCTCCTGAGAGAGGGGCGACAGGAGATCACGGAATTCCGGAAGCACAGTAGGCGTTTTCTCCGTGGAGCGGTACAGGGTTCCTGTGTTTTTCATTTACGCTTCCTCCTGGAACTCATCTTCCTCCGGTGTGTCCTCCCGCTTCTTGAAGCTCAGGAACTCCAGCTGACGGGCCTTGATGATATAGCTGTGCTCGGGGCTGGAGCTTTCAAAGGGGCTGGGTTCAAAGCTGCCGAGGATGGCAATGCGAGAGCCAGGATAGGCGAATCGCTGGAACAGCTCCACCTGCTTGCCATAGAGCTTCACGGGGACAGTGTCCGTGATGCGTTCCCCTTCGGCATTCCTGTAAGTGCGCCAGGAGGTGATCTCCGCGATGGCATAGGGGTTTCCCTTGGCATCCTTGCGGACGTCGGCTTCCTTGGCCACACGGCCAATTACGAAAATACTAAGCATAAAATCTCCTTTCACGTTTGAGCCGCCAGATCGTGACTGACCATGGCGGCGTAGTAGTTGTCGATGGTAGTGGGCGCATTGTACAGAGTGGTCAGAAGGTACTGTCGGATGTTGCGGATCTTCGTGGTATTTCGACTGAGACAGCCCAACACAAAGCGGATGTGCTCTGCGGTGAGCTTCATGAGCCGCCCCTTGACTACTTCGGTTGGAAAATTGTTGCCTGCCACCCGCACGGTATGCCGTGTGGTGCAGACGGTTTCCGTCAGGATCTCCAGAATTTCCTCCAGCTGCTCCTGCTGGTGCGGGTATTCCTGGCGCAGTAGGTCGTAGGAAATATTCTGGGCGATGCTCTCCCGGTATTGCTGCATTTCTGCGGCAGTCACTTCGGTTCGATTCCGCTTCTGGCTGATCGGAAGAGAATCGGTACTTGATAATTCCGTTTTTTCTTTTTCTGTTTTGGATGAGTTTATATTTAATTGCGTTGGATTCTCCGACATCGGAATTGCCGTTGGCGTGGAATCCGTTGTCGGATTTTCCGGCGACGGTTCGTGTAAAACCGGGCGTTCCCGAATCACATATTCGTTGCAGCCAAACCTGCCGCCCTCTGTAGTAGTTTGGTGGCGAGTGAGGTATCCGGTTTTCTCCAGCTCCAGGATAGCGGTGCGGATGGCGTCCTTGCTTTCCTTGTTAATGTGGGCCAGCCCCGCCAGGGTGTAGTCCCATTCCTCCGGCAGGGACAGCATCTGGGAGAGCAGGCCCTTGGCTTTCAGGGACAAGTTCTTATCCCGCAGATGATAGTTGCTCATGATGGTGAAGTCCTTCGTCTTTTCTACGCGAAATACAGCCATAGTTTTTTCCTCCTGTACGCAAAAAGGGGCGGGAATCCGAAGATCCCCGCCCCTGGGTTTTCTGATTCGTTATTCTGTTCGTATCCCTCTGACCAGTAGCCGATGACTATTCACAGCAATCGGCACGCAGGTCACAAGGGTCACATAGTCCCCACCGTCCACGATAGTCAGGTCAGAGGCGTCCGTGGGCAGCACCTTCTTAACCTGATCCACGGTGTAGGTGAGAGTTTTATTGTAGATGTGGAGATAGAATACATCTCCGCTTTCCAGCTTCGGAAGGTCGGTAAACAGCCGAGCACTACTCATGCCGGAGTGCCCAGCCAGCACGCAGTGGGTGCTTTCGCCGCCTACGGGCAAACTGGTTTCGGGCAAATGTCCAATACCCTTGCTCAGCACACCAGAGGATACACCGTGGTAGATGGGCAACAGAACATTGATCTTCGGAATTTCAATGTAGCCCATGACCCCTTCGGCGGTGAAATTTAGCAGTGTGGGATACTGGTCGTTCTCTGTGAGCTTCGTCTCAAAGGGATCGTTCAGCGCTACGGTCTCCGTCAGCTGATCGTTGTAGTCCTCAGCACGTTTTAGCTCTCTCTGGGCTGCTTCATCGTCCAACCCATCCACGGCGCTGGAGTAGTCCGCAATGACCTCGGACTGGTGGAGATCATTAAGCCATTGACTCAACTTGGGGTACGCCAGCAGGGCGCATCCTCCCAAGAAGATGCACCCCGCCAGAATCAAGGGAATGATCCGCTTACCCATGGCGGCGCTTGCGGAGGTAGAACGCTGTGATGCCGCCAGCAGTCAGCAGCGCCGCAATACCCAAACCATAGATCAGGGCATTGCCCTTGCCGCCGGTCTTGGGCAGGTCAAAGCCGCGAGTATTGGTGACGGTCAGGGGCACCAGGGCGCTGACGCTGCCGTTGTCCTCAGTCATGGCAACGTCCTTGCCATTGACCTTGGCGGCGGCAGTTTTCAACGCCTTGCCGCAAATCTCGCAGACCTTTCCGCTGTCACTGGACACGATGTCCACGGTGATGTTTTCCTTCAGCAGGGTATAGCCTGCATCGGTGGCCACCTCGGTGATGATGTACGAATCGTCCTCCAGCCCCTTGACCACGACCTTGCCGTGGTTGGCCTCGCCAGACATGGGGCTGAACTTTGTGGCGTCAGCCTCCTTTTCGGTGTGCCCGGTGACGTAGTAAATGCCCTCAGACTTATTCAGCTCCGCCTGTACATAGTAGTTGTCCGTAGCATTCTTGAGCAGAAATTTTACGTTGTCAAAGCTGCCGTTGTTGTCCGAAAACTCCTTGGTCAGGTCAAGGCCGTAGGTATAGACGTGACAATCATCGGTGAGGGTGTCATAGTATTCGGTGTTGGTGCGCTTCCAGGTGAGGGTCACATCGTTGGGATTGCCAGAATCGCCGTAAACTACGGCGGCATCGCTGTTCACGGTACAAGTGTAAGTAATGCGCATGGTCAGGTTGCTGTAGCCCCGGAGCAGGCTGGTGGTGGGATCATAGACCGTGGTGGCGGCATTGATTTCCGCAAGGCCGTCCGCTGTCATGGCGATGGCCATCTGAGAACCAGACTCGGAGCTATAGTCCGTGTAGCTGGTGGTAAACTTCCCGTCCTGCTCATTCCAAACCGCCACCCGGTCTGTGCAGGCTGTATCCTTGAAGAACTCAATTTTCACATCACCCTTGTTGTACTGAATGCCCTTAGAGAGATTATCCACGAAGGTATAAGTGGTGAGTGCCGTTGCGGGAGAAGTGATGGTGGGCAGGGTAGAAATCACCTGGTACTCCACCATATCGCCGTCCGAAGCGGTGGCGGTGTGATGGTAGCCGTCCGTGATATCATCTGTCTTGCCAGCATTCTTCCCGGTGTCTGCTTTGGATTCCCGGACGGTTTTCTCCAGCGTGGGGTTGCCAGTCTCGTTCTTGGGATAGAGCGTCAGGTCATAGTTCCATGTGCTGCCGTCCACGGTGGTCATGGGCAGCGAAACCAGGAACGGCACGGTTGTAGAGGTGACGTTCTCCGGCACACGGGTTTCGACTAAGAGGTAAAGCCCCTGTGCAAGACCGTCCACCTTGGAGTAGCCGTTCTCATCGGTTTCGGGCATAGCTGTGCTGCCGTTGGCCGCCATGTATTTCTCCAGAGCGTCCTTGGTACTGGTGGCATTAGTCTGCAAGGCATGATCCAGTGCCTCAATTAAAACGTCGCTTTTGAAGTACCAGACCCGGTTCTGATTGCTGTCGTGGTCGGTGCGGTAGGCATCGTTTGTGGTCAGCCCCAGGGCCGAGAGAAAGTCTATGGTCTCCTTGCTGCCCGTTTTCGTGTTTTCGGTAAAGGCATACAGCGGCACGGTTTCCTGATGACCGTCTGCCGCGGTGCCTTTGTAGATGCTGAGGCCTGCCAGCTTGCGGTAGCTGAACTCCACGCCCTGAATGGCATACTGACTGAGCGCCGTGTTCACCTGCTCATCCGCAATGCCGGTGGAGATGTAGGACTGGGAGTCCCAAACGCCGTCGTTCTCAGCCCCGGTCAGGTCGTACTTGTACAGGGTCAGGGAAGTACTGCGGCCCGTGTCGATGGTAGCCGTGGCAGCATCGGCGGCGGAAGCTCCGCCGGAGATAGAAAAAGCCATGACCGCAGTCATGGCAAGGGCGCTGAGCCGATGTAACAGTTTCATGTTGAATGTCCTCCTTAATTTTGTTTGATCTTTTGGCGTACCTGGTAAACCCAATTTGGCTTTCCCTTGGCTACATACAAGGTGAAGCCGACTAGCAGCATCACCACGCCCAGCGGTGCAAAGGGGAATCCGCTGCCGCCAGTCATGGGAAGCGTATAGATATGCCCATTCTGGACAGTGATGGGCAGGTCATAGAAATACGCCGTACCGTCAATGACCTCATCCGGGGTGGCAGTCACTTTTCCATCGGGATAGCTTGCTGGGAGTGTGCCCTCAAAGATCGGCTCTTTCAGCAGCTCGTAACCCTCCGGTGCGTCGTCGTCGCAAGTTCCGTATCCCTCGTTTCCGGCTAAAGCCGAAACCTCGCTCACTTCACTGCTCCTCCTCTCCCCATTGCACCCGCTGCGCTGGGCTGCAATGGGGACCCCAATTTCGGTCAGTCGATACTGAACCGCCTCGTCCGCCCAGAGATTTTCAAAGGTGATCGTGCCGGATTCATCCGTGGTAAGTTTTCCGTCGGTAACGTCAGTGGACGTGCCACCTTTTGCAAGGGAATCGCTGTGATAAACCGGCTTCCATGTATCGCCGTCCCTGTACTCCAGCAGGAAAGTAGCCCCGAACAGCGGCTGTCCATCGGTGTTCTGCTTGGTCACAGAGATGGAGCCGGGACGTCGGTCATCTTTTGCAGTGTACTGGATTTCTGCATCGTGTTCCTCTACCGACCAGATGCCGGTGTTGTCCTCACTCAGCAGATAGCCCTTGGGGGCTTTCGTCTCCTTCCACACATAGGTGACGCCAAATACCAGATTCTCGAAAGTGACGGTGCCATCCTCGCCACTGGTCAGGGCACTTTCCGAGCCGTCTGACCCGGTGAGTGTGAACACCGCGCCAGCGAGAGGCGTATTGTCCGCACCATCCAACTTGAGAATAGACAGCTTGCCGGTCCAAATGTTGTTGTAAATGGTCAGGTCATGCCCAGTATTGTCCTTTGTCACAGTCTGACCGTCTTTGGAGATTGTCACCTCATAGACAGCTTCGTCCCGATCATATCCCGCCCAGCCGGTGCGCTGCTGGACGCAGTAAACACCATAGGGCAGGCTCTTGGAGGCCCCTTTGCCATTCTTGCCGATGGTGATGATGTCCCGCTCAGAGTCTTTGGCCTTGTCGTAACTGCCAGCAGATTTGAGATATATGGTAAACGTAGCCCCTTTCTCCGGCTGCTTGTCTCCGGAAACGGTATTCAGCGCGTACTTGGTCAGTTGGATTTTTCCGTAGATCACGGGATCACTGACCGTCACAGCGAATGTATTTTCAGCACTGGAATAGTGGTCATAGCTAGTTTTCAGCTTGTATACCGTCTCGTCCAGCTTGTAGCCAGTGGGGGCTTTCGTCTCCTTGAGGGTGTAAACCCCATCATCGGCTGTACAAGGGAACAGGTCTGTTGTGAATGTCCCATTCTTTACCGTGTAGGTGGCAACGGCTTTTCCGGATTTGTATAGAGTGTACTCCGCGCCGTTCAGTGTGGCATCGCCCTGGGGTGCTGACTTTCCGGTATCCGCATCCACCTTCGTAATGGTAGCCCGCCAATGCTTCCAGACGTTCTCCGCAGTGGCATAAGCAATGTCATTGCCGGGGATGGTAACGGTCTGCGGCTCCGGGAGAATGTATGCATTGCCAGGAGAGACTTCCTCCAACGTATAGGTGCCGATCTCAATGTCCTTGAAGTACGCCTTACCATCCGAGCCGGTGGTGGCAGTCACATCCACGGGGTTGCCCTTGTCACTGGTGCCGTGCAGCCGGAAGGTGAAGCCTGACCAGCTGCCATAGTTCACGGCTTTGGAAACGACTAAGCTGCCTGTTTTCGGTGCATCCGCCCAGGTTAGACTGATATATGCGTGAAGATAATCCGCGCCGCCAGCGGTCAGTACGGTCTGGTAGGTTGGGTTCTCCCAAATGGTCGGATTGCTGGTGGACATGAGCTTCTGGTCGGAGGTGCCTGTAATGGCTTGTCCCTTGATGGTATCCGCATTTGCCGCTGGAACGGAGATATATAATGTATTATCGCTCCGAGAGAAGTTCACACCAGAGGCCGAAAAGGTAAAGTGGGAGAGCACACCTGCCGTGTCTCGGACACTGCCCTCATAGCAGCCAGTGGAATTGTTCAAGGTCAGTGTGATGGACTTCGCGTTGCTCTGAGATGAACTGGAAAAGCTGGGAACCGTACCATCCGACACAGAGATGGCATTCAGAATCCCGTCATAGCAGCTCTGGAAGTCCGCCCCCAGCACGGCGTAAACATTGCGGTACAACCCGTAATCCGTGCAAGACTTGATGTCCGCATTGTAGCGGCTGTGAGAAACGACCTCCCAAATGAGCACCTGGGTAGCCGAATACTGTACTTGACGGCTGTAGCCGTAATCTACCTGCGGGTAGCCAAATGCAAGGATCTTCTGAATGTGGCTCCGCTGAAGATCGTCCAATTCCAGCTTCCAATAGGAGGAGCTGCTGGCTTCATCGGCGGTGTAGGAGGTGTAGTATTGCCCACCCAGAGATGTGGTGTTTGGCTCTATGCAGTATGAGTCTATGCCGTCGATGGTGTGGTAGGCAATTTCGATGGTGTAGAAATAATGGCCATAGCTGTGGGAACCATCCACCTCATACCGGTGGCACTTCCAGCGGGCGGACTGGTAGGCGGCAAAGGTCACGCAGGTGGACTTGCCCATGGTGCCGCCGCCACCCAGCAGCATAAGCCCATTGTTGTCCACGCGGGTCAGGGTTTCGCCGTCCATGGAGGTGGGCGCTTCAATTTGCGTTCCCATCTCGGAATCTTCCACGGCTTCGTCTGATTCCAATATGGATTGTGTCGGCGGCGCAATGGCTGGGGATTCCTCCGGCTGGGACTCCACCAGCGTTTCCTCTGCGAATTCTGCCGCTGAAATATCCGGCTCATTGTCCGCCAGAACGCTGGGCAGAAGGCCAATGACTAGGGCGAATACCCGCAGAAGGGCAAAGAGACGCCGGGTTTGTTTGTGCTTCATGTTGCAACATCCTTTCTTTGGGTATGACAAAAGGCCCCTGCATCAACGATACAGAGGCCCTTTGCGGATCTATATGAACAGCGTTCGCTGGTGTCTTATTTGTCTGGTGCTTCATCACTTTTCTTCTCCCTGTTTTTCTTTGCGCAATGCTCATCCATAATCTTGCGAATACACACATCGCAGAAGATCAGCTCCGGCGTTTTGTGCCGGGGATAGGGGCAGGTCAGGCAGTCATAGGTTTTATCTTCCATGGTCACTTCGCTCCTTTTGCTTGCGGCTCCAGTCCTCCAATAGCTGCGTAATAACCTTTTCCATTTGGAGGGGCGTGTAGGAGGATGGAAAGAATTTTTGCAGCTTGTCCCCGTGCAGTGTTACCTTGCGCTCCAGCGGCTTTTCCTCAGATAGAATGGCATCCAGGACGTTGGCATCCAGCTTTCCGGACTCAGAAAAAGCCCGGATTCTCCGGGCTTGGGCAAGGGATGGTGACACCTGGGCATAGTCCATGGCTTCCAGGAGTGCGTTTTGGTGTTCCTCCGGTAAATATGAAATTTCCACGGCGGCATTTAGAGCAAAGCTGTTTTGATCCACCATGTTCAAAATGGGTCGAAGCAAATGCGTAAGGCGGATATAGCGTTGAACTTGTTTGTAACTTTCTCCGGTTCCTTCTGCAATTACTTCGGTAGTTCGCATTCCAAAATATTGTGGGACAATTTGTCCCACATTTTTAGGGCGTCCTTTTACACGGGTTATAGCCTCCAATTTCATTTTGTAGGCAAACGCTTTTTCACTAGGGAGAATTTGTTCCCGCTGGAGATTGGAGTCCACCATAATAAGAATTGCCTCGTCATCTGTCATATTGCGGATAATAGCCGGAACCTCCGTGCGCCCTGCCAATTCACTGGCGTGAATCCGCCGGTGACCGGACACAATCTCATAGCCGCCCTCTGGACGGGGCCGAGCCAGTACCGGCACCAATACGCCAAACTCGGAAATGCTCTGTACTGTGTCCTGCATTTTCTCGTCATTCAGTACCTTGAATGGATGGTTGGGGAATGGATGGAACAGTTCCAGCGGCACATTTTGCACCTGTTCCCGGCTCACTTCCTGCCGCTCTGCTTCACTGCTGAAAAGCTCCTCATAGGCAGTGAGCGTCACGGCTGCTTTTTGCTGCTCAATGGTCAGCACCTCCTTCGTAAGGGCATCATAGGCTGCGGCAACCTTGCCCTTTGGGTCAAAACTGAAAATACTCTGTCCCTGTGCGCTCATTTCGGCGGCACGGACAGAGTATGGAATCTCGGATTGAAACACACGAACATGATTTCCATAGGTGGTGCGAATTAACCCGCTGATGTTCTTGGAAAAGTTCGTGCGCCGATCTGTCATGGTCAGCAGGATTCCCTCGATTTTGAGCTGTGGATTGATCTGGCGCTGCACCTTATGGACAGTTTTCAGCAGCAGCTCCAGCCCCTTTGCCGGGAGATAACCAGTTTGTACTGGGACGATCACGCTGTCTGCTGCGGCAAGAGCATTGACTGTCAGCATTCCCAAGGATGGGGAACAATCTATTAGAATGTAGTCATAGGAAGTTGGGCAGTCCGCTAAAATGCCGCCAAGAATGCATTCCCGGTTCATCACCTGGAATAGAGATACCTCGGTGCCGGACAATTCAATATTCGCGGGGAGCAAATCCATTCCTTCACCGGTGTGTAGAATCCCACGTTCCCACGGTATGGGCTGATCTTCAATAAATGTGTCCACAAATGCAGAAAGGGTGACATCCAGCCGCTCCGGCTGCTGCCACCCTGACATTTGTGTTAAATTGGCCTGTGGGTCTGCGTCCACCATCAGGACGCGGCTCCCTTGCCGGGTAAGACCGGCGGCAAGGTTTAGGGCGGTGGTGGATTTCCCGACGCCACCTTTTTGGTTTGAGATTGCTATTGTTTTCATATTGTCCCCCAATAATATATATTTTTGTTTTCTTTCAGTATAAACTTCTCGCTGCAAGGCAGATAAATGTCAAAATAACGCGGAAACTTTCATTTTTATGCCGTTAATATAGAAGTATACTTAAATATAACGTTGACAAATTAGAAAATACACTCATCAGGACGCGGCTTCCGCGCCGGGTAAGACCGGCGGCAAGGTTTAGGGCGGTGGTGGATTTCCCGACACCGCCTTTTTGGTTTGAGATTGCAATCGTTTTCATGTTCCCTCCGTAACTATTGAGAATAGTGCTATGCTCTCGATGCCTTACATCAGTATATACGGAAAGCCTCTGACTATCTGGAAGTACAGTCAGAGGCTTTATCGTTTATTATTTAATTACTTCAGAATCCGAGACAGATTGTCGTTGATAACATACAAGTTTATCATCAAAGAACACTTTTATTCCCAATTCTCGTGTGTTTGGAATAACTGGCATATTCCGTATAACAATGTTTCCTGGATTTGCATAATCCAATCCTACAGAAAAAGACTCCTGATAAATCAATCTTCGGGTATTGGACCAACGACATTCGATTCGGACACTAATTGGGCGTATATCATTGACATTGAGCTTCTCTTTCATCCGATCCATATATTTCTGCTTTTGATAACTATCTGAAAATGTAATGCTCAGCGTATTCTCGTGGACGATACAACTTTCTACACATAACCCATTATTCTGAAATGTATCATTCTTATAGACCTTTATAATATCGCGGTACTTCTGATATGCAAAAGGGTCACTCTCTCGAAGTAGATTGAGTAATGTGGTGCGGTCTTGTACGTTTCGGCATAGAATCGTTCTTAAATATGGTTCTATAGCCAGAGGGCCACGATGTGTTATCTCAGCATGCCGATAGTTTTTGCATTGCTTAGAGTCTTCCCAACCAGTGCTATATATTGCATCAAAATTCAATTTTTTAAAGGCTTCTTCGCCTGAAAAAACGGTTGCTCCATATCCTGCTTGCGATGTTTCAGAAAATTGCACTTCCGGTAAAGACAAAATACTTGCCAAATCAAATAAGAAGAAAATTGGAACGGGTGTATTTGCATTTTCATCCCCATCATAACGAAGAGCTGGATGCTTATACCCCTCGTTATAGTACTGTGTTGGAGTAAGGGGACGAAAATAAAACCTAACCATTGACACAACATTCGAATTTGTCATATCGATTACTTGCCGACTCGCATTGTCGTTTTGCATTATATGAAAACGCTGTGCATCTGTAC
>OLQO01001938.1_pt1 | contig 12065 bp, 6 predicted proteins | sample 1672281 | NCBI WGS metagenome assembly OLQO01 (sample SAMEA3136667, study PRJEB25190) | human gut metagenome | biome: human gut; feature: human-associated habitat; material: faeces | place: Austria | collected 2013 | reverse complement strand
CGAATCAGCCGACCGAGCCGGAGCAGCCGGAGCAGCCGGAACAGCCGGAGCAACCGGAGCAGCCGGAGCAACCGGAGCAGCCGGAGCAACCGGAGCAGCCGGAACAGCCGGAGCAGCCGGAGCAGCCGGAGCAGCCGGAACAGCCGGAGCAGCCGGAACAGCCCGAGCAGCCGACGGTGGTTTACGCCGTCACGAACAACCAGAAGGGCAACAAGACCAACAACCTGCGCGACGCGCAGAGCACAAAGGCGAACCTCATCCAGACCTATCAAAACGACGAGCTGGTGATTGTCAACAGCGTGTCGGATGACGGCCTCTGGTATGATGTGACCGTCGTTCGCGACGGCAACCGCGGCTATATGCGCGATTATCTGCTGACGCAGATTTCCGAAGCGGACGCGCTCAAGCGCATTGGTGAGATCAACGCCGGCCAGACAACCCCGCCGAGCGAAGAGACGCAGACCCCGACGGGCGAGGAGACGCAGACCCCGGCGGGCGAGGAAACCCCGAAGCCCGCGCCGGAGCAGATGACCTTCCCGGCCTACGGCATCACCGTTCAGCAGGAGACGACGATCCTGCTGCGCGACGAGCCGAACGGCGAGATTCCGACGACCGGCGCGCTCAAGACGATCAACAAGCCGACCCCGGTGCGCATCGACGGCCAGAAGACCGGCGAAGGCGAGCAGGTCTGGTATCAGATCGAGAACCTGAACAACGGCGACACGGGCTATGTCGAGGCGTATAACGTGCGCGTCGTCACCGAGCAGGAGGCTAGGGACGCGGTGGAAACGCCCGCCCCGACCGTTCCGCCGATTGAAACCCCGACCCCGGAACCGACCGAAAAGCCCACGCCCACCCCGACCCCGGAACCCGTTCCGCAGGAGCTGACCGAGGGCGATGTGTATCACTACGGCTACAACACGGGTAGGCAGGTTGCTTTGCGCGCTGAGGCAAAACAAAGCGGCAAGGAACTCACCCGTATGGAAGCCGGAACGATTATATGGGTTATTCGCCGCGAAGGCGATTGGTGTCAGGTGCGCGTCAACAGCAAAGACGGCTATATGATGGCTGAATTTGTCAAACTGATGGGCGTGGAGGAAGAAGCGGCCTATATCGCCACCCTCGACGACCCGGAGACGCGCCCCGAGCCGACGCCTTCCCCGACGCCGACTCCGGAACCGACCGAAGAGCCGACCCCGACTCCGACGGCCACGCCGGAGGCGACGCCGACCCCGGAACCGACCGAGGAACCCACGCCGACCCCGACGGCTACGGCCGAAGCGACCGCCACACCTGCGCCGGTGCAGCTCAGCCTGTACGCGCGCATCCTCAACGACGGCACGCCGCTGCGCGGCAACCCGAGCAATCAGGCGTATCTGCAAAACATCCTGAACAAGGAAGAAGTCGTCTACATCTTCCAGAGCCAGTTCGCCGAGGACGGCATGACGTGGTATCTGGTGCAGTACAGCGGCCAGTGGGGCTTTGTGCGCGCCGACCTCGTCCGCGTGATGGGCGAGCAGGAGACGGCGGAATATCTCGCCGCGCTGGAGGCCGCGCAGGCCACCCCGACCCCGCTGCCGCAGGCCACGCCGGAACCGCTCGGCCCGGACGCGACCAGCGCCTACGCCAAGCTGATTAAGGACGCGGTGAACCTGCGCCGCACGCCGTCCGCCTCCGGCACGTCGATGGGCCGCATCCCGGTGAACACGCTGCTGCTGGTCACCGGCACGGAATACGACGGCACGTACACCTGGTATCAGGTCAATTACAGCGGCATGGACGGCTATGTCCGCAGCGACATGTGCCAGATGCTGACCATCGCGGAGCTCCAGAAGTATCTCGCCGAGGCCGCGCGGGCCACGCCTGCCCCGAACGGCGCGACCGTCACCCCGAACAAGAACAACAACACAACCGTGACCATCAACGGCACACCGCTTCAGGATCTGCTGCCGACCGACAACAGCTGGTCGAGCGGAACGGGCACGGGCATGCCGAACTACGCGACGGCCGCGCCGAGCACCACGCCTGACCCGAACGCCACGCCGACCCCGCAGCCCGTCGCCAACCCGGCGGCGCTGCTCAGCAGCAGCGGCAACCTGACGGTCAGCAACGTGCCCGCCGTCAGCGAAAACGGTACGTTCACCGTTTACGGCACGACCGATGCGTATGCTATCGTCACGGCGACCGTCAAAGTGAAGGTCGAGCCGACGGCCACGCCGCAGCAGCTGGGCTTCATCGCCTCCGCGATTGCGGAAAACGCGGCGCAGACCACCCGCAAGACGGTTGGTCAGGCCGTTGCGGACGGCGCGGGACGCTACACCATGGACGTGACCCTGCCCAAGCCGGGCGAGTACATCGTGGAGTTTGCCTCCGGCACGTCTTACGCCAACTACGGCGTGACCTATGACAACGGCGCGACGCCCGAACCGACCGCGCAGCCCATGCCGACCGCCGAGCCCGTCAAGGAAGAGGGCGGTCTGGGCATCCTGCCGTTCATCATCGGCGGCCTGCTGGTCGTCGTCGCGGCGGCGGTCTACGGCGTGTATGTCTATCGCCGCAAGACCGAGGAAGCCGAGGAGGAAGAAGCCGACGCGGATGAGGACGAGGAGGACGAACTGCGCGCCGAGCAGCTGGAGCGCCAGCGCAGCCGCTACGCCCAGCCGCAGACCCCGCGCGCGCCGCAAGGCCCGTCGGGACAGGTGCCGAGCTACATGAAGAACACGGCGGCTCCGCAGCCGAACGTCCGCAGCACGGTCAATCCGTATAAGCCGACCGAGCCGACGATGCCGGTTGCGCCGACTGAGCCGGTCATGCCGACTGCGCCGACCGCGCCGACCGAGCCGACCGAGCCGGTCATGCCGACCGAGCCGACCGAGCCGGTCATGCCGACTGCGCCGGTTGCGCCGACCGAACCGACCGAGCCGACGACGGGCGAGGCCGCTTCGGAGGCCGCGCCGCGCCGCCGCCGCCGTCCGCCGGTTGACCCGAACGCATAAAAAACCAAATCAGAGCGCCGCCCGCGGCATTGAGAAAGCGGGCGGCGCTTTGTTGCATTATGCGCCTGTTCATGGTATCATAAACATCATCATGGGGGCTTATGCGAGAATGGCCGATTCGGAGGTTTGACGATATGAGAAAAAAGGTTCTGAGCCTGATTCTGCTGTGGGCGGCGCTGCTCGCGCTGGCGTTGATCTATACGGACAGGGACGAGTATACGTGGCGCTACGAGGGCGGCGAGCTGGCGCAGATCGTCATCACCCGCGAGGAGGCCGACGCGCGGCAGAAGCAGGCCGACGAGGCGATGGCGCTGATGCAGCAGGCCGCGCAGGCGCGCACCGACGCGGGGCTCTGGGGCAGCGAAAACGAATGGGAAGACGATTTCCTGCCCGCGCAGGGCGAAAACGGCGGCCTGAACCTGATGTGGGGCGACTATCAGGCGACGATCGAATACGAAGACGCGGCGCGCATGGATGCGCACGTCGTTTCCGCCGGGTATCAGGCGTTCATCGAAAACGGCGACGCGCACGACGAGGCGGAGGCGGAGAACGTCCTTCTGCATCGGCTGAGCTTCGTCTTCCGGCTGACGGATTCCACGCCGAATCTCTATCTGGCGAGCGAAAACCCGGAGGCGATCCGCGCCGTTACGGTGCATAAGGTCGGCGCGGGCGTGCTTTCCGCCGATTTGTGCGCTTACGCGGCGCTCGTCGGCGCGGTGCTGACGGCGCTGCTCGTGCTCTCGTGGGATCAGACCGAGCGCGGCCGCAAAAACCGCCGGGATATGGCGGTGGTGCTCTGCGCGGCGGCGTTTGCCTGCATGCCGCTGCTCTGGCGCGGCGTTTACGACGGGCACGACCTGTTTTTCCACCTCAACCGCATCGAGGGCATCGCAAACGGGCTGAGAAACGGGCAGTTCCCCGTGCGCATCCACAGCTCGACGCTGCTGGGCTACGGCTATGCCGCGCCGGAATTTTACCCCGAGCTGTTCCTCTATTTCCCGGCGCTGCTGCGCAATCTGGGCGTGTCCCTGTGCGCGTGCGTGCGGGTGTTTGAGGCCTGCATCCATCTGGCGACGGCGGTTTCGTGCTACCTGTGCGTGCGCGGCATGATGAACAGCCGCCGCGTCGCCGTCGGCGCGAGCGTGCTCTATACGCTGTGCATCTATCGGCTGGTGAACGTGTATACGCGCGCGACGCTGGGCGAAAGCCTGGCGATGGTCTTCTTCCCGGTGGTGATGCTGGGGCTGTACGAGGTGCTCCGCCGGGATGAAAGGAAGTGGCCGCTGCTGGCGCTGGGCATGACGGGCGTGTGCATGAGCCACCTGCTCAGCACGATGTTCTGCGTGCTCTTCTGCGCGATTGCGGCGCTGGCGAGCGCCGGAAAGCTGCTTGCCCGGAAGCGGCGCATCCTCGCGGTGCTGGCGGCGGCGGGCGTTACGGCGCTCTGCGCGCTGTGGTTCTTCGTGCCGATGATGCAGTATACGGCGGATGGGATCAGCACGAGCGTCGTGCTCAATTCGTCGGAATACGTGCATCGACCGGGCAGCTTCCTCGTCGGCTTTGCGGGCGACGTGAAGGCGGACGCGCCGGAGGATTTCGCCTACACCATCGGCGTGGTGCCGGGGCTGGCGCTGCTCATCGGCTGCGCGCTGCTACTGGCGCGGCGCTATGCGGCGGGGCGCGCCGAAATGAAGACGGAAAACGACAGGCTGGCGCTTGGGCTGCTGGCGCTGGGCGCGCTGGCGCTGGGGCTGAGCACGGATTTCTTCCCGTGGCGCACCCTCTGTTCGATCCGGAAGCCGTTTTCCACCTTCTTCATGCAGATTCAGTTCCCGTGGCGCTTTGTCGGCATGGCCGTGCCGATGCTCAGCGCGGCGGCAGCGTGGGGCTATCTGCGCGAGGAAAAGGACGCGAAAACGGGCATGGCTGCGCTCATCGCGCTGTGCGTGGTCTTTTCGGGCTATACGATGCAGACGATGGTGCAGCGGGCGCCCGAGCTGGAAAAGGAGACCTACACCGACACGCGCATCGGTCAGTTTGAATACACCTATCCGTGCACGGAGAAGACGGCGCTCAAGGTCGGCGACGTCAGAACGAGCCAGCCGGGCGTCTGCAACGTGCTTTCTTACGAAAAGCGCGGCACAGAGCTGACCGCGACGGTGCAGCTCGAGGGCGAGGCGGCGTATATCGAGCTGCCGCTGCTGTATTACCCCGGCTATCGCGCCGAGATCGACGGTCAGGCGCAGACGGTGGCGCGCGGAACGAACAACATGGTGCGCGTCTACGGCCTGTCGTCGGGCGAGAGCGGCACGGTTCACGTCTGGTATCAGTCGCCGACGGCGTGGCTGATCGCGCAGGGCGCGAGCGTGTTGGGCGCGCTGCTGCTGGCCGCGTCGCTTCGGCGGATGCGGAGGCGCGCATGACGGAATGGCGCGCGAGCGTTCGTCAGGTGGTGGAATTCAGCCTGCATGAGCGCGACCTTTCCCCGGCGGCCTTCGCCGCCAAGCGCATGCGAGAGGGCGCGGCGGCGCACAAGGCGCGGCAAAGCGCGGGCGCGCGGGAGGAAACAGCCTATCAGGCGGAAAAATCGCTGAGCGCGGATTACGCCGCCCGCGAAATCACCCTGCGCGTCACCGGGCGGGCGGACGGGCTGCTGCTCGCCGCGGACGGCGCGCGCATCGTGGAGGAAATCAAGCTGGGCACGGCGGAAAACCCGCTCGTCCCGGCGCATCGGGCGCAGGCGGCGATGTACGGGCACATGCTCTGCCAAAAGGAGGGCTTGACCGGCGTTCGTCTGCGCATTTTATATGTGGATGAAAACGGCGCGCCCGTTCGTCTCTATGAAGAGGAGGCGGACAGCGCGCGGCTGAAGGGCGAATTTGAGGCGCTGTGCGCGGCCTACTGCGCGTGGGCGGAGCGGCTGCTGGCGCGGCGGCGGGCGCGGGATGCATCGCTTTTCGGCCTCGCGTTTCCCTACGGCGCGTATCGCGCGGGGCAGCGGACGTTCGCCGCGAACGTGTACGTCGCCATCCGGGAGAGAAAGCGGCTCTTCGCGCAGGCGCCGACGGGCATCGGCAAGACGATGGCTGCGCTGTATCCCGCCGCGCTGGCGCTGGGCGAGGGCAAGTGCGCCCGCGTGTTGATGCTGACGGCGCGAACGACGGGCAGAAAGAGCGCGATGGATGCGCTAGCCATCCTGCGCGCGCACGGCGCACGGCTTCTGGCGGTGGAAATCGCCGCGAAGGACAAGGTCTGCCCGATGGAAAAGCGGGACTGCCGCCCGGAGGTCTGCCCGTATGCGAAGGGATTTTACGACCGCCTGCCGGATGCGCTGGCCGAGGCGCTGACCGGCGGGGACTGGGGGCGCGGGCAGCTCGACGCGCTGGCGCAGAAGCACACGCTCTGCCCGTTTGAACTGGCGCTGTCGCTGGCGCAGGAGGCGGACGTCGTCGTCTGCGATTACAACTATGTGTTTGATCCGTTCGTGGCCATCGACGCGCTGATGCAGGGCGGCGCGGCGCTGCTCATCGACGAGGCGCACCAGCTCGCGCCGCGCGTGCAGGATAACGCCTCGGCGGCGGTGAGCGTGCCGCAGCTTCGCGCGCTTCGGCGCGGCGCGGGGCAGGCGCTTGGCCGAAAGCACCCGCTCTACGGGGCGCTGACGGCGGCGATGCGCGCGCTGGAGGAGGCGGCGGGGACGGAGAAATTCGCTTCCGGACGGCTGGAAAGGCCACCGGAGGCGCTGGACGCGGCCATGGCGCGGCTTTTGGAAGCGGCGGACGGGGCGCTCCTGAGCGGCGCGGGGACGGAGGCGGCGGAGGCGTTTACGCTGGCGGCCTGCTGGCGCTACGCGGCGGGGCGGCTCGACGCGCGCTATGCCGTGCTGACGGAGGGAACGGAAAAAACCGCGAGGATCGAATTGTTTTTGCTCTGCGCGGCGCAGGATATTCTGGAAAAGACGAAGCGGGCGCGCGGCGCGGTGTTTTTTTCCGCGACGCTCGCGCCGTTTGAGGCGGCCAAACGGATGCTCGGCAGCCTCGAAGGGGATGCATGTCTGGCGCTGCCCTCGCCGTTTGACAAGCATCAGCTCGACGCGCGGATTCTGCCCATCGACCTGCGCTACGCGGCACGGGAGGCGAACGCGCCGCGGGTGGCCGAGGCGATTCGGGCGCAGCTTGCGGCGCATCCGGGCAACGCGATGGTGTTCTTTCCGTCGTATGCGTATTTGAGCCGCGTCGATGCGCTGCTGGCGGCAGAGGGCGTCCCCGGCGCGGCGATTCTGCGCGAGGCGCGAGGGCTGACGGAGGAAGAAAAAAACGCGCTGCTGGGCGCGTTTGACAAGCGGGACGGGCGGACGGTGCTGCTGGCCGTGCTGGGCGGCGCGTTCGCGGAGGGCGTTGATCTCGCCGGGGAGCGGCTGCAAAACGTGATCGTCGTTTCGACGGGGCTGCCCCAGATGGACGCGCGGGTGCGCGCGATGCGGCGCTATCACGATGAAAACGGCGCAGACGGCGCGTTTTTATGCATGACCCTGCCGGGGATGGTGCGGGTGATTCGCACGCAGAGCGACCACGGCGCGCTGCTGCTGATCGACAGCCGCTATCAGCGCGGGGCGGAGCGGGCGCTGCTTTCCGGCACGCTCATCGGCGACGCGCTTTCCGGCTGATCGGCCTGAAACCAGCGGATCTGTTCTTCGAGCGGGTCGTTTTCAACGGGCGGGCGCAGCGCCAGCAGCGCGGCGATCATGCGGCGCATGCCGGGTTCGCCGTGGGGAATATACAGAAGCTGGCTGTCCTCGCGCTCGGCGATGAGCGCGGACAGCAGGCGGCGAAGGCGGACGCGGGTGGCATGCATGGCGTGTTTCCTCCTGAGGGCGCGCCCCAAATCCGGCGGGAAACCGCCCGGCGGCGGGCGCGGACGACGGGCTGACGTATGCAGAAAGAATAGCATGAACCAAGGAAAAACGCAAGTTGATTCGATTTTCCGACTGTGATAAAATAAAAAGAGATATTTCGTGCCGAAGGCCAGGGACAGCGCCGGACGGCAGAAATCAACCATGGACCGTTGAAGGGAGCAGACCGATGAAAAAAGCCGTATGGGGCGCTTTCCTGCTGATGACGACGCTCGCGGCCGCAGGGCTTTGCGAGATGGATTATACGCTGAGCAATCCGCACATCCGATACGAAAAAATCGAGGGGGCGCGGCAGGAAGAGACCGCGCAGGCTGACGGTGCGGGCATTTCGCTTTCGGACATGGCCGCAGCGGAGGACGCGCAGTCAGCCGCGCAGAGCGCGGACACGTGGCCGAAGACATTCACCGTCACGCTGGGCGGCGACACGACGCTCGGCTCGACGGACGATTTGCGCAAGCGGGAGGACTGCTTTGAAAACGTCGCGGCGGACAAGGGCTACGGCTGGTTTTTCTCCGGCTTGCAAACCCTGTTCGCGACGGACGATTTGACGCTCGTGAACTTTGAGGGCACGCTGACGGAGGAGACGAGCAAGAAGGAGAAGCTCTACAACTTCAAGGGCCCGGCGGAATACACCGACATCCTGACGCTGGGCAGCGTGGAGGCGGTGAACATCGCCAACAATCACACGCTCGACTACGGTCAGCAGGGCAAGGCGGACACGATCGCCAATCTGGAGGCGGCGGGGATCGTCGTCTCCGGCGGCGGCCAGCTCGGCATCTTTGAAAAGAACGGCGTGAAGGTCGGCATGACCGGCTACTGCTTCCCCTACAAGGGCGGCAAGAAGGACATCAGCGCGGATGTGAAGGCGCTGCGTGAGGCGGGATGCCAGATCGTGATCGCGTCGTTCCACTGGGGCAGCGAATACCGGGATGATTTCACCGGGGAACAGCGCACCATCGGCCGCGCGGCGATCAAGGCGGGCGCGGATATCGTCGTGGGCACGCATCCGCACATCGTGCAGGGGATCGAGGCCTATCAGGACAGCTACATCCTCTATTCGCTGGGCAATCTGGTGTTCGGCGGCAACGTCGATCCCGACGACCGCGACGCATATCTGGCGCGCGTGACCTTCACCGTTTACGAGGATCACTGCGACGCGCCGGAATTGACCGTCGTGCCGATCCGCCTGACCGCGCTGGACAAGGGGACGGATTACCGCCCCGTCGTCGCGGACGAGGCGGACAGCGCGCGGATTTTCAAGCGGATTATGAAGCTCTCCTCCGGCATGGGCGACTTTGTCAACGGGGAGCTGACGGAAGGACTTTGAACGAAAGGATGGGTTTGATGGCTTCGCATTTTGCGCTGTTTGTCGATCTTGAAAACTGCGGCGGCAAAAAGAGCATGCTGATGGACGTGATCGAGCGGGTAAAGATTCGCGGCGACATCCTCATCGGCAAGGTTTACGGCTATACGGACAGCTATTCCGACCTCAAGGAGATTCTGCTGTCCAACACCTTCGCGGTCGTGCCCTCGCTCCGGTTCGGGCGCAACCAGAAGAACAGCCTGGATATTCAGCTCGTCATCGACGCGCTGGACGTGGCCTACACCAATCCGCTGATTGACAGCTTCTGCATCGTTTCCGGCGACAGCGACTATGTGCCGCTCGTCGGCAAGCTGAAAACGATGGGCAAGTTTGTGCTGGGCATTTCCCGAAGCGAGGCGGCCAGCGGCGTATTTATGAACGCCTGCAGCGAGTTCCAGTTCCTGGAAAGCGTCGCCAGCGGCAAGGAGCGCGCGCAGGGGCAGGAGATCGAGGCGCTGACGCTGGCGGATGTGAACGACCTGATCGTGACCATCCTCAAGGAGAGCGACAGCGGGGAGATGCTCGCCAGCGAGGTCAAGAGCGTGCTGCTGCGCCTGAGACCGAATTTCTCCGAAAAGAGCGTCGGCTTTTCCACCTTCGGCAAGCTGATTGCGCGGCTCTCCCAGCAATTCGGCGCGTTCAGCGTGGAAAGCGAGCAGTTCAACGTCATTGTGTCGCTCAATCAGCCGCATGTGACTGCCGGGGAGCAGATCACGCGGGAGAACTACATCCGCATCTTCTCGCGCATCCTCTCGGAATACAAGGAGGACGGCTTTGACCGGGTGAATCCATCCATTCTCAAATCGGCGGTGCAGGCGGATTATCCCGACTTCACCGAACGGCAGATCGGCCTGCGGCGCTTCTCGGACGTGCTGCGCGCGCTGGAAAAGGAAAAGCTGCTGAAATTGGAAACGGACGAAGGCGGCAACATGCTGGTGCATATTTTGTAATTCGCGGTCTGCGAACGAAAGACAAACCGCTATTCTCCCCCGAAGGGGGAGAATAGCCCTTGCGATCACCTTTTCATACGAATTCGCAGTTAAAATGCTTAACAGAGCGCATCAGATTTTTTGTTCTGACGAAGCCAAGTGAAGTGAGGCGTACTGGAGGTACGTTGAACGGAACGAGGCAAAGTCAGAGCGAAAAAGATGGTGCGCGGATTAAGCCATTTTAACAAGAATTAGTATCAAACGCATGAAATCGGAGCGGCATTTGGATGTACGGAGAAAACACATGAAGCGAATCCTGACATTTTTTATTTTCATGTTGCTGGCGATGGGGCCGGGGGCGGCGGGCGCGCAGACTGTCGTGATGGACGAGGGGCACGTCGCCTTTGATTACCCGGATAGCTGGCTGGTCGTTTCGCCCCAGCTCTGCGGCGTGTACGCGCCGCTGCTGGAGGACGCGGGGCTTGACGCGGACGAGCTGGCGCAAGAGCTTGAGCAGACGCGCACGCTCAGCCGCGCATACAACGAGAATTACACGCAGTATCTGTCCGTGCTGATCGGCGAGGACGAGCTTTCGCAGGAAATCTACGAAATCGAAAACGCGACGGACAGCCAGCGCGCGACGCTGCGCCGCCGCGTGGAGGCCAACAGCTTTTGGGAGACGACCGGCCTTCGGACGCAGGACGCGGAATGGCAGAAGGAAGACGGCGGCTATTGGCTCTACGCGCATTACACCGTCACGCGGGCGGGCGAAACGGTGGGGCGCGGGCTGCGCTACATCACCGTTCGCAACGGGCTGTATGTGGAGATGGACTGGCGAATCGCGAGCGGGCGCTTCTCCGGGCGGGATCTGAACGCCTTCCGCGCGCGACTGGCGGATCTGGTCGTTACGGAGCAAATCGCCGAGCCGGTGCGCGACGTGAAGCTGGAGGCGCAGATCCCCGCCGAGACCTCCAAGGCGCAGGTGGAGATCACGGGAACGGCGACCGCCGGCGCGACGGTGATCGCCGAAACGCCGGACGGCAACGGCGCGATGCTGACGCTGGACGCGGCGACGGCGGAGGCGAAGGGAAAATTCACGCTGACGATTGAGCTTGAAAAAGAAGGCCATTACGACGTTACGCTGACGGCCTCCAAAGAGGGCATGAACGACGCGACGCTCTCGGGCGAAATTGCTTACAGCGCCAAGACGCTGCCCGTCTCCGGCGTGGAGGAGAGCCTGTTTGTCACCGGCGACACGACGACGATCGCCGGTACGACGCTGGCGGGCGTTCAGCTCCAGCTTGTGACGCCCTTCGGCGTGAGCAAAAAGCGATCCGGCAACGACGGCGCGTTCTCCTTCGAGCTGACGACGAAGGACGCGGGCGAATACAAATATACGCTCATTTTGGATAAGAGCGGCTACAACCAGCGGCGTGTGCCCTTCACCGTGACCCGAATCATCACGGACGATCAGGAGCAGGAAAAAATCCGCCAGTCCGCCGTGAAGATCTCCTATAAGGACCTGCAGAAGGACAAGGGGGAGAATCAGGGCAAGGTGATGCGGCTGTATGGCCCGGTGAGCGAGGTCAGCAGCAGCGCGAGCGTGTACTATGTGCGCCTGCAATACAACAAGGACGCAAAGGGCAAGTGGTACAACGACGTGGTGATCGTCTGCGACGCGGACACGGGCGCGAAGGTCGGCGACATGATGACCGCCGTGGTGACGGTGGACGGCGTATACAGCGAGCAGAGCGCGAGCGGTGCGGACGTGATCGTGCCGCGGTTCAAGCTGCTGTTCGTGGACAAGATCGAATAATACTAATTCTTGTTAAAATGGCTTAATCCGCGCACCATCTTTTTCGCTC
>OLQO01001922.1_pt1 | contig 12157 bp, 9 predicted proteins | sample 1672281 | NCBI WGS metagenome assembly OLQO01 (sample SAMEA3136667, study PRJEB25190) | human gut metagenome | biome: human gut; feature: human-associated habitat; material: faeces | place: Austria | collected 2013 | reverse complement strand
AGAAGCCATCTCCGGACGAAACTTATACGATCATTCTTCAGGGTGAGGACGAAGCACCCATGCCGGAAGAAAATACGATCACGATCACAGGTGCGGGGAAAGCAGAATTTCCTGCAGTGGAATATGCTGTTCCTGGCGTATACACTTACAGCGTTTCCCAGCAGCCTGGAAAGCTGGAAAACGGACATTATGACAATACCGTTTATTATGTGAAAGTAACAGTAACGAACGGAGAGTCCGGTGATCTGGAAGCAGTTGTGGCTGCACATACCGATGCACAGATGAACAGCGAGAAACAGGATATCGGCTTTGTGAATTCCTACGATCCTGTGGATACGCCGACACCTGTACCGGAAAATACACCGACACCACTTCCGGAAAAAACTCCGACTGCAGTGCCGACCAGAACTCCGGCAGCGACCATAACGAACACGCCGATAAAACCTGACAGCAATCCGCCTGCTTCCGGAACTTCTTCCTATACGGGAACTTCTTCCTATACAGGAAATACTGGTTCCAGTCATGTAAAAGCTATGCCAAAAACAGGAGATAACACAAACATTGCAAAATGGATCGCAGTGATCTGCGTTTCCGGATGCGTGGTATTACTGGCAGCAGTATTTGTCAGAAGAAAAAAGAAAACGGATAAATAACAGGATCCGGACAGCGGTGCGGCAGGAAAAATTTCTACCGCATCGCTTTTTTTGACGAAATGTGAGGGACAGAGGATGGCAAACGGACTTAAACTGGAAGGTCAGAGATTTGGTCATCTGACGGTACTGAAAAAACTGGATGAGCGGGAAAACAGGTATGTTGTATGGCTGTGCAGATGTGATTGTGGAAATGAGATAAAAGTAAATACCAGACATCTGATGCGTGGGACTGTAAAGGACTGTGGATGTATTCCGGAAAACAGTGCCAAGAGAGGACCGGTGGCAGAAGACCTTACAGGCCGGCGTTTCGGGAAACTTGTGGCAGTAAAAAAACTGGAAAGTAAAAACGGCAGGACCAGGTGGGAATGCCGCTGTGACTGCGGGAATATGCATATTTCCACTGCACACAGCCTGAAAGCCGGAAAATGTACCAGCTGCGGTTGCGGCCATTATGTCAGAGGTCGCGGGATCACCGACATCAGCGGACAGCGTTTCGGGCGGCTGACTGCTCTCTATCATACAGATAAAAGGAGCAAAAAGGGCTCTGTGTTCTGGCATTGTCGGTGTGACTGCGGAAATGAAGTGGATGTGACAGAGGATGGCCTTCTTCATGGTAATTACAGAAGCTGTGGCTGTCTGAGACAGGAAATATGGAAGGAGCTTCCCGGGCAGCTGCATATGGTAGATGGAACCTGTGTGGAGATGCTGGAAAAAAGAAAGCACCGCAGTGATAATACCAGCGGATTCCGTGGCGTCTATCAGCTGCGGAATGGAAAATACCGTGCTACCATCGGATTCAAGGGGAAACGATTTTATATCGGGACTTTTGTGGATTATCAGGATGCGGTCCAGGCCCGCCAGGAAGCGGAATCTACCATCCACGAAGGCTTTGTCCGCGCCTGGTACAGCTGGAACCGGCAGGCAGAAAAAGATCCCGGCTGGGCCAGAAATAATCCCCTGGTATACGAGATCCAACGGATCAACGGAGAGTTTCAGGTGACAACGAATATGAAAGAAAAAGAACTGCTGAAGTAAACTGAATATTCTCACATAAGCTGTCGCGTTAATGTGCTACAGCTTATTTTTTTGAAAAATACCGATAAAAATGTGGACAAAACCGGAAATAATGGTCAATATATACACATGCCTAAAAATCAAAAAATGAAAATTATACGAAATATATAATATAAACCCGGAACGGATAAAAAATATATAGACATATTTACAAATCGACATCGCGGATATCAATACCGGAAGAAGTGGTGAAATAACGGGAGGAAGAGAATATGCTGAAATTTTTTAAAGGAAAAGATAAAGGAAATTTAATCTATGCACCCTGCAAGGGTAGAGTGGTTCCCCTTGCGGAGGTTCCGGACCCTGTCTTTGCGGACAAGGTACTGGGTGACGGTTTTGCAGTGATCCCGGCAGACGGCAGGATATATGCTCCGGCAGACGGTGAGGTGGCAATGGTATTTGATACTCTTCATGCAGTTACGCTGACAAGCACTCAGGGCGCGGAAATACTGATACATATCGGACTGGATACAGTCACACTTAAGGGCGAACCCTTTAAAGCGCACGTTGCAGCAGGTGACAAGGTCAAAAAAGGTGACCTTCTGATAGAGGCTGATCTGGACAAAATTGAGAAAGCCGGTTTAAACACGATTATCCCGGTTCTGATCTGCAACACAGATGATTACGGAAAGATAAGCCTCCAGAAGGAGGGGGATGTTTCGGCGGATGAAGCCGTCCTCAAGCTTTCATGATCATCGTCATGCAGCTGACAGGCTTATAGCAGCCCGGAGATAGTAGCAATTTTCGGGGTGTTATAACCGGAGTGATCCGGTCAAATATATTTATTTTAAGGGAGGGGAAATATATGAAATTTCTTCAAAAACTGGGAAAAGCGTTAATGCTTCCAGTGGCAGTACTGCCAATCTGTGGTATCCTCATGGGTATCGGATACTGGTTATGTCCGGCAACCATGCAGGGTGGAGACATTCATGGCGTAGCCAATCTGATCGGTCTGTTTTTGGTTAAGGCAGGCGGAGCTCTGATCGACAACATGGCAATCCTTTTTGCTATCGGTGTTGGTGTCGGTATGTCAGAAAAGAATGACGGAACCGGCGGAATTGCTGCACTTGCATCTTGGCTGATGCTCACAACACTTCTTTCTACAGGATTTGTTACAACCATCATGCCATCAATCGCTGACAGTGCAACAAAAACTCTTGCATTTGACAAAATTGCGAATCCTTTTATCGGAATCCTTGCCGGTATCATCGGATCTACATGCTATAACAAATTCAAGAGCACCAAGCTTCCTGACTGGCTGTCATTCTTCAGCGGCAAGCGCTGCGTAGCGATCATCGCAGGAGTGGTTTCCATTATCGTATCTGTTGTATTACTGTTTGTATGGCCATTACTTTTCAGTGCACTTGTAGCATTAGGAAAAGCGATCGCAGGTATGGATGTTGTTGGTGCAGGTATCTATGCATTCCTGAACCGTCTGCTGATCCCTACCGGATTACATCACGCACTGAACAATGTATTCTGGTTTGACACCATCGGACTTGGTGATCTTCAGCACTTCTGGGCAGGTGAAACCTCTGCAGATGTATCCTGGAGCCTTGGAATGTACATGTCCGGATTCTTCCCATGTATGATGTTTGGTATTCCTGGTGCAGCACTTGCAATGGTTAAATGTGCGAAACCTGCAAAGAAAAAAGTTGCCATCGGTCTTGTTGCATCCGCAGCGATCTGTGCATTTATCTGTGGTGTAACTGAGCCGTTCGAGTTTGGATTTATGTTCCTTGCTCCTGGCCTCTATGTGATCTATGCATTACTTTACGGTATCTTTACCATGATCACAGTTGCTCTTGGCTTCCGTGCAGGCTTCAGCTTCTCCGCCGGTGCGATGGATTTACTTTTCTCATCCTCACTTCCGGCAGCACAGAAGACATTGCTCATCCTTCCTCTTGGAATTGCAGCATTTATCGTATTCTATGTTGTATTCCTTTTTGCCATCAAGAAATTTGATCTGAAGACTCCGGGAAGAGAAGACGATGACGATCTTGAGGCAGAGAAGAATATCGAGCTTGCAAATGATGACTATACTGCTATTGCCGCGAAGATCCTGGAAGGCTGTGGCGGAAAAGAGAACATCACAAGCATCGATAACTGCATCACAAGACTGAGACTTGAGGTTAAGGATATTACAGCTGTAAATGATAAGGTGATCAAATCTGCAGGTGTTGCAGGCGTGATCAAACCTGGAAAAACTTCTGTACAGGTTATTATCGGAACCAAGGTTCAGTTTGTTGCAGATGCATTTTCTGCGCTTTGTAAATAATGGCTTTTTTGAAGTCAGGTATTTGTTAAAATAATTATGGGGGCAGCAGCAGAACTGTGAAAACGGTTCTGCTGCTGTTTTTTTGTATACCTTATATTGACCGATACTTTCAAAAAGCGTACAATGTTACTTCGATAAAAAGCAACCGGTCAGTGCGTTTACAATTGCAATATTTCTACAGGGGGAAAGAAGTTAATGAAATCCTGCATATTTCACAAAAAATATCTTTTAGCCGGCATATATATTATTTTTGTTCTGTTTACCTGCAGTAATTCCCAATTTTATCATACACCGCTGGCAAAAATATGTTCCGTAACAGAAAAACAGACTCTGAGCAGAGAAGGAACCAGGGGCTCAAAAGAATATTACTATACTCAGAATATTACGGCACGGATATTAAACGGTCCGCATAAAGGGGAAAAAATAACGGTCTCTAATGAATATACATCTTCTCAGGTTCAGACCAAGAAATATCATAAAGGAGACACCGTTCTTTTAAGCGGTTCAAAGGAAAGCCCCGGAAAAACGATACGTTCTGTAAAAAGGGATGGGTATCTGGCATTACTGGCAGGAGGATTATTTTTTCTTCTGATCTGCATTACAGGAAAGCAGGGATTTTACACGATCATATCACTGATACTGAATACAGTCATATTTGCGTATGGATTTCAGGCTTTTACAGAAGGGAAAAATATTTTAAATATCTGTAATGTCATCGCAGTTCTTTTTTCACTGACTACATTGATCTGCTTAAATGGAATTCATAGAAAAACATTTTCCTCAGTTCTTTCAACACTGTGTGTTCTGTTTCTGATCATGGCATTGTTTGAATTTTCTATTTATATGTACGGAGATCTGGATTATTCCAATCTGGAATACCTTGGAAGTACAGGCAATTCAGCAGATATATTCTGGGCAGATATTATGCTGACAGGACTTGGTGCAATTATGGATGTGACGGTGACGATCAGCGCAGCAATAGGAGAGATCGTGCGGAAAAATCCATCGGTTTCTCTGAGAAGACTGATACATTCCGGTCGTGAAATCGGATATGATATTATGGGAACCATGATAAATGTACTGCTGTTTGTTCTGGCAAGCGGCATGATTCCCATGTTCATACTTAAGATGAATAATGATATAAGCTTTGTAACGATCGTGAGATACCACATTCCATATGATATCTGTCGTTTTCTGATAGAAAGTATTGGAATTGTACTGGCAATACCGGTATCTGTTTTTATTGCTTCAGCGATTATGAAAATACCATCACGGAAAAGGGGTGTCAGAGAATGATCATTTTTCTTGCATTGATTTTAATTTTTCTGGTGATCTTGATTGGCGGAGAGCGTGGAGCCATGTCAATTATGACACTGGCGGGGAATATTGTAATTTTGTTTTTTTCAATTATGCTGATGTCTGCCGGTTTTCCTGTACTGCTCCTGATATTGGTGGCAGGTGCAGGTGTCTGTTATATTTCTCTGTTTTATCAGAATGGAAATAATCCAAAGACGCGGGCGGCTTTTCTGGCTACACTGCTGGTAATGTTACTTTTGTTTATTCCGATTTATATTATTACATGGAGATCAGGAAGTTACGGGTTAAATGAGTTGCAGATTTCGGAAGACGATTTTATGTATTATTACAGTACGGACCTTCATATTAACATGCTTCATGTAGGAATATTTGTAACTGTTTTCAGTACTCTTGGGGCTGTTATCGATACAGCATTATCTGTAACATCTTCTGTATATGAAGTCTGGACTCATAAAAACAGTCTGACAGCGAAAGAGCTTACAGCTTCCGGCTATCAGGTTGGGAAAGAAATTATCGGTACAACGGTAAATACGTTGCTGTTTGCTTATCTTGGAGGAACTATTTTATTATTTTCATACATTCAGACACAGCAATATAGCCTGGAGATCATTCTTAATTCCCAGTTCCTATTCCAGGATGTTGCAGTCATGCTATCTGGTGCGGTAGCCTGCCTTATTACCGTCCCGGTATCGATTAAATGTATTATTCGACAGATCTCATGAAGCATATCTCCACTGCACTGAATACGGAATCCATGGTCCCGATACAGATGTTCTTTCCTGTATTCAGCAGACGTGGGCTCTCTTTTATGAAAGCAGTTATTATATTTATGTATTTATGGGAGTGTTTTTACAGGCAGTTCCATTTCTGATCCTGGGAGTCCTTCTATCTTCGGCGCTTCAGACATATGTATCGGAAAAATGGATCGTAAAATTACGTGAAATGTGAAGAAAGTGTGAAATTAGCACTCGCCTCTTGACAGTGCTAATAATGCGTGTTATAGTACATACAGAACAAAGGAAGAGAGAAAAAAGAAATCTTCCGGAGAAAGTTCTTACAGAATTTGCAGATGTTTTCAGAAACAGTAAATTAAAAACGCCTGCGCAGCACGCAGCGAATATAGATCAGGAGGAATGAGTTATGTTAATGCCAAGTATTTTCGGAGAAGATTTATTTGATGATTTTATGGGATATCCGACAGGCCGTCAGGCAGCTGCCAATGCTTATCCTCAGGTGAAGGATATGATGAAGACAGATATCCGTGATGTAGATGGCAATTATGAACTGGAGATCGATCTTCCGGGATTTAAGAAAGAGGATGTGAAGATCCAGCTGAAGAATGGTTATCTGAACATTCAGGCAACCAGAGAAGAGAAGAAGGACGAGAAGGATGATAAAGGTAAATATGTTCGCAGAGAACGTTATACAGGAACCTGCAACAGAAGCTTTTATGTAGGCTCGAGCATTAAGCATGAAGATATCCATGCGAAATATGAGAACGGAATCCTTCATGTAACCTTCCCGAAGGAAGAGACCAAGAAAGAAGCAGAAGAGAAGAAATTTGTTTCTATTGATTGATCAGCATTTATTGTGAAGCCCCGGTACTGGATTGCAAGCTCCGGGTGATGGAATATAGCATAATAACAATATCCGGAACAACCCAAACGGATATTGCAAATATTAAAGCTCCAAATTGCACATTGCATTTGTTTATATAAATGAATATAACCCCCTTTTTTCCACCCCTCTGCCAATGTCCGGCAGAGGGGTTCTTTACGTTTCAGCCTGAAGTACAGAGGTGAATTCTGATTACTGTTTACTGGTAATATTCCGCGAAGCGTGTTGCTGAGAACGGAGTGAACAGTAACGAATTCTGATTAACTTTACACTCTTTCCTCACTCTGTTATACTTGGAACAGGTAAACAGCGGAAATTCGGCAATACTATAAAATTGGGGAAAGAGTTTTTACAGAGGTGAATATATGGGAGATAAGATCAAGGTTATCATGGACTGTGATCCCGGAATCGATGACGGGATCGCACTGGCATATGCGGCAGCACATCAGGATGAACTGGAGCTGCTTGCAGTGACGACATCTGCAGGAAGTACCAGGATAGAAAGAGTGACCCAAAATGCACTGGAGCTGGTGGATTTTTACGGACTGAAGGTTCCGGTGGCAGGAGGCCAGGACCGTCCTCTTGTGAAAGCGGCAATTTATGCGGAAGAATTCCACGGAGAGACAGGGCTTGGCCATTGCGTACTGCCGGAAGCAAAATCAGAGGCTGCTTCTGATAATGCAGTGCTTTTTATACGTGACATTCTGAATGCCATTCCTGAGGGCGAGCAGGTAGTAATGATCGAAACTGCACCAATGACTAATCTTGCACTTCTGTTGAAGGTTTTTCCTGAAATAAAGAATAAGATCAGAAAAATTGTATTTACAGGCGGCGCAGCAAAAGGCGGAAACATCACACCGGCAGCGGAATTCAACATCTACGCAGATCCGGAGGCGGCAAAGATCGTATTCGATTCCGGAATCCCACTGATCATGTGTGGACTGGATGCTACCCTGAAATGTAATCTCACCAGAAACCAGATCATGAAGCTGTGCCAGTCCGGTGATCCGGCAGCCAGAGCCTGTGGAGATATGGCTGGCTACGTACTTGAAAATTTTTCCAAATATCGCTGCGTGGCAAGTATCCATGCTGCTGTACCGTTTATGTATCTCATCCATCCGGAGTTCTTTAAAACAGAAAAAGTATTCCTGGATGTGGATTGTTCAGACGGTGCCGGACGGGGTGCCACATTATGCGATTTCCGCTGGTGGCTACACGAAGAAGACGAAATGAAAGATATGATTCTGACAGATGCAGATACAGAAAGCTTCCAGCAGGAGCTGTTTGAAGCGATTTATTCTGTGTCCGAATGCAAAAATATGAAATAGCCGGACAACGATCCGGAAACAGCTGCATTTATGAAGCAGCTGAGCAGTCAGATAAGAGGACAGAAAACCCATGAACTATATTGTATTTGACCTGGAATGGAACCAGAATCCGGATGGAAGAAGACATCCGGATAGTCGGCTCCCGTTTGAGATCATAGAGATCGGGGCAGTAAAATTAAATGAAAAAAGAGAGATCGTTGATACCTTTCAGTGCCTGATCAAGCCCAAAGTGTACCACTGGATCCACGACAGTATCCATGAAGTGATCCACGTGGATTATCATGAACTGGAAAAAGGCATCCCTTTTCCAAGGGCGATCCGCAGATTTCTGGAATGGTGCGGGGAGGAGTATCGCTTTTTTACCTGGGGAGACCAGGATGTGATGGAACTTCAGCGCAATATGAAATACTATAATCTTCTGAAGCTGATGCCAGGGCCGGTGCATTACTACGATGTGCAGAAACTTTTCAGCATAAAATTCGAGGATGGAATATCCAGGCGTTCCCTGGAATATGCTACAGACTACCTGCAGCTTCCCAAAAACCGGGATTTTCACCGGGCACTGGCAGATGCCAGCTATACTGCCAGGATACTCCTGGAGATCGATGAAGCCTGCATGATCCGCCATCCGTCCCTGGATGTATATCAGAATCCAAAATCCAGAGACAGCGAGATCTATATTTCCTATACAGACCATGACAAGTTTGTGTCCAGGGAATTTGTATCAAAGGAGCGTCTGATGAAGGACCGTACTATGGTAAGTACCATGTGTCCTATCTGCAGATGCCCTGCCAAGAGGAAGATCCGCTGGTTCAGTACCAACAATTCCAAGGTGTATTACAGCCTTGCCCTTTGCCATGAGCATGGACCTGTTGCCGGAAAGATCCGGATCCGAAAAACCGATGAGGGAAAATATTTCGGGGTGAAGACCCTGAGAGCAGAAGATACAGAAGCGGCGGATGAGATCCGTGAAAAGCACGAATCTCTCCGCCGCAGGAAAATGTTACGAAGCCAGGAGAAGATCTGATACGATGTTTCGTTCGTATTGCATTCCCCATCCGACCATTTGTTTCTTATAATAATATTTGCTTTTCAGACGCAGTGGGCCGACAGCATTCTGAAGAACGGCCTGGCGTTTGTTAAGCTGTGATTTTTTGATACCTTTTGGAAGAGTCACATAAACCTTTGTCTGATAATAAAACGGATAGGTGTTTCCGTTATTCTTAAGGATATATTTGTCACAAGGGAGTACCTTAAACGGGACTGGCTCCATGGACACCTTCATATCCACCTTTTCAAAATTTTCAAAACCATAATTAAAAAGAGAAGCGGTATCGCTGTAAGCATTTGCCGCGGAAGTAGAATTCAGGATCACGGCTACCAGCGTTATATTTCCTCGTTTGCAGTAGGTGACAAGTGTGTTGCCGGATGCATCCGTGTAGCCTGTTTTTCCGCCACGGACGCCTTCATAATAATATTCGCCGTTTTTCATCATCTTGTGATGATTGAGCAGCTGGCGGGCTTCCGCAAATTTATTGGTAGGCGGGATCTCGTAATAACGTTTGGTGCAGTATCGCCGGAAAAGAGGATTCAGCCAGGCGGATTTGGCGATCTTTGCCATGTCGGAGGCTGTGGTGTAATGATTCTCATCCGGAAGACCGTTGGGATTGTTAAAGTGTGTGTTCTTGCAGCCAAAAAGCTTGGCGCGCCAGTTCATGAGCTCTGTGAATTTCTTTACAGAGCCGGAAACTTCTTCCGCAACGGCGACAGACATTTCATTAGCGGACTGGAGCATGACAGCCATCAGGGCCTGATCCCTGGTGAATTTTTCACCGGGAGCAGCATAAATACTGGAATCTCCGGCAGTTACACTGGTGGAAGCGTTCTCAGATACGGTAATGTTTGTCTTAGCGTTCAGATTTTCGCAGGCAAGCAGTGTAGTCAGGATCTTCGTGATGCTGGCAGGGTAGAGCTGTGTGTCCGCATTTTTGGAATAAAGAACGGCTTCTGTATTTACATCCATAAGGACTGCAGCCTGTGCTTCGATGCCGGGACCTTTGGGCCACCCGTCAATGGAATCGGTGTCGGCAGCCTGTGAATAATAGCTGGAGTGGGCAGGCGTGACTGCTGCGGCCTGACCATCAGGAACCGGTGTGGCAGTGACGATAGGATCACCATATTCATCGTATCCATAGGCAGCCGCCGCGCAGGGAGCTGCGCCTGTGAGCAGGATCCCTATGCCGAGAATGCCTGCAAAGATCCGGCGCAAGGATTGTTTTTTCATATTTTTCATAACAAGATACCTTTCAGTGATAAATCCGGGCGAGAAGGTTATTATTCATTTGAGAATCAGTAACCGAAAAAATCTTGCCCGTTTTGTGATGAGGTGCAGTATTTCATTAATTATAGCATTGTATTAATGAAACGCTGTATTTTTGCCCTCAAGATTCTGTAGTAGTATACCACTTTCCTCCCGGAAAAACCACTTGCAGTCTGTGAAAATTCCATTAAGAAGAAGTGAACATACATATAATAAGAAAAAATCCCTGAAAACACTTGACATATGGATTTTCCCCAACCTATAATAGACAGCGTATATAGAAAAAGCTGTGATGGAGACAGTAGGCCATATGGAAAGCTTGCAGCGAACCGGGGATGGTGGGAGCCCGGGACGAGTAAATATGGCGGAATATCACTCCTGAGCTTCAGTTCCGAAGTTGTCCGGCAGCAGCCGGAAGAATATCTGATATACAGATGATCATTAAGTAAGAACTGACGGATTTCCTCCGTTACAGGGAACATATATCGGCAGATACAAAGAATTGTCCGCCATGAACAGACATGGAACAACAGCCCGCGCCATAACACAGAGCATAAGAACACAGCAGAAGACGCAGGGATCTGGACACAGGCCCGTATAATGTAACAGGTGGTACAGCGAATCAGACTTCGTCCTTTTACAGGATGGGGTCTTTTTTTATAAGTGCCCGAAGCATTGGCACGAACAGGTATCTGTGAAGAAACAATCCGCTGTGGCCTTACAGATGAGGCAGCAGCCAGTAATCAGACACAGGAGGTAAATATTGTGTATCGTAAAGTTGACACGAATCTGAATTTTGTTGACCGTGAAAAAGAAGTCGAGAAATTCTGGAAAGACAACAAGATTTTCGAAAAGAGTATGGATAGCCGTAAAGAGGGCGAGACATACACATTCTATGACGGACCGCCTACCGCAAATGGTAAACCACATATCGGACACGTTCTGACACGAGTTATCAAGGATATGATCCCGAGATACCGTACAATGAAGGGGTACATGGTTCCGAGAAAAGCAGGATGGGATACTCACGGACTTCCGGTTGAGCTTGAGGTTGAGAAGAAGCTTGGCCTTGACGGCAAGGAGCAGATCGAGGAGTACGGAATGGAGCCGTTCATTCAGCAGTGTAAGGAGAGCGTATGGAAATACAAGGGAATGTGGGAGGATTTCTCATCTACCGTTGGTTTCTGGGCTGACATGGAGCATCCGTATGTAACATACGACAACAATTTCATCGAGTCCGAGTGGTGGGCGCTGAAAGAGATCTGGGAAAAAGGTCTCCTTTATAAAGGCTTTAAGATCGTTCCTTACTGCCCACGCTGTGGAACTCCGCTTTCCGCACAGGAGGTTTCTCAGGGCTACAAGACTGTTAAAGAGCGCTCTGCGATCGTGCGTTTCAAGGTTGTTGGTGAGGACGCATACTTCCTGGCATGGACAACAACACCATGGACACTTCCATCCAACGTTGCACTTTGTGTAAACCCGGATGAGATCTACTGTAAGGTAAAAGCAGCAGACGGCTATACCTACTACATGGCAGAGGCACTTCTGGACAAGGTTCTCGGCAAGCTTG
>OLQO01001916.1_pt1 | contig 12199 bp, 9 predicted proteins | sample 1672281 | NCBI WGS metagenome assembly OLQO01 (sample SAMEA3136667, study PRJEB25190) | human gut metagenome | biome: human gut; feature: human-associated habitat; material: faeces | place: Austria | collected 2013 | reverse complement strand
GAGCATTCGGCTGTTAACCGAAGGGTCGTTGGTTCGAGTCCAACAGGGGGAGCCAGAGAGCTGTAGCTTTTGCTATGGCTCTTTTTTTGTATATATGATTTAGTATTGCAGTTTGTAAATGTAATGTATGGAAACAGTGCTTTCGTATGCTTACACTAATGTAGGTGTACGGAAGTCCTTTTTTGTTGCACAAAATCTTTAAGTAGAAAAAATCACAGCACCCGTTATGAGTGCTGCGATGAGGGAGCTGTTCGATAAATGGGAAACTATTTATGGATTGTCTTTGATTTCAATTTCTACTGAATAATCAACATCTTTTGAGTTGAGATTTGTAAGCAGAATAGTATTATTATCAAAAGGAACTATTTCAATGTTGCCTTTTCTTTTGCATTTATCAATAAGTAAAAATTTCTTTCCATTTTGGTCTGTACAAACAGCATATAATAGCTTAGGCACTTTGAGTTCATAAACTAAATTCGTAATATACGGCTGTACCCATTCTTCATTTCTTTCAGAAATTCTGATACGTAATTCTTTTGATTCATCACTGATGCGTTGTTCAAAATTCTGCTGCACATATATCTTTTTGAATTTTTTGTTGTTATAATAATCCATAATCAATACATATGGCAGGAGCCACAAACCATAATCAATGAAGCCCAGAAAAGCTAACCATTTAATAGGAGAGAAGAGAAATGCAACAGCAAGAATAAACCCACCGAAAAATGGAAATCCAGATATGTGTTTTTTGCTTTTTTTGCTTTGATATAATGCGGCATATGTAACAGCTATCAAAAATACTCCGATTATTCCAAGCGTTATAGTCATGAGCCATTCTTGCATAACAGTTTTTCCTTTCTGAAAAATTCAAATAATAGTGCTGCGATAAGTGATCTGCTCGACAAATTGGAATTTAAATCATTTTTTATATGGTCTATAATGCGGATTTTCGGAATTATTTTTCCAAAATGCCTCTATACCATATTCTCTAATTTGTTGATTACCCTCCAGCCACTGCCTGTATACTATTTCTTCAAAAATTCCCTGCGTTTTTTTGCACGGAAACTCATTGCACTCTCCACAAAAATCAACGCCATGGTTCTTTGTGCACTCAAGCAAAAAACACCCTTCGATGCTGCATCCATTATGTTCTGTGCTGCGGCAACCTGAACAAGAAGCACCCGCATATATGCTAAGTACTCCCTCAAAGTTGTTATAGCTTTCTACGGCGTCGGGCATATGTACCTCATAAAATTCTTTTATGCCCTCTAAATATTTTAATAATGTTTTAGCCGACGCACAAATTATCCCATCATTATATGCCGAACAAGTGTGGCACATTAAAGAACATGGTGCAACCTTTTTAATAATTTCACTTTTATCCATTTTTTGTACTCCTCCACTAAATTACGATTTGTCGGGCTGTATACCCGATTGATTTACAAAACCATTATACCACAGCTAATCAATGGTTCGTCCTTTGTTTGTATTATTTTTTTGCAAGATCTTTAATAACTTCTCCTGCCACGATAAGTCCCACAACTGACGGAACAAATGCTGTTGAGCCTGGAATATCACGGCGCACTGTGCATTTTCTTGCCGTACCAGGAGGACAAATGCAGTTCTGACGGCATGAAATAGCCATATCTTCTATCGGTCTGATAGGCTGTTCCTCTGAGTAAACAACTTTAAGCGACTTTATGCCTGCCTTTTTAAGCTCTCGTCGCATGACTTTTGCAAGTGGGCAGACCTTTGTCTGATAAATGTCCGCCACACGGAATGCTGTAGGGTCAAGCTTGTTGCCTGCACCCATTGAGGATATAACAGGCACGCCTGCAGCGTCTGCTCGCTTTATTATCTCCAGCTTGCCTGTAACAGTGTCAATGGCGTCGATAATGTAATCATACTTAGTAAAATCAAACTGATCCGCTGTGTCAGGCATATAAAAACACTTGTATGTGTTTACCTTTATGTCAGGGCAGATGTCGTGAACACGCTCCTCCGCCACGTCCACCTTGTATTTTCCTACTGTTTTTCTTGTGGCAATTATCTGACGATTGATGTTGGTCAAACATACTTTGTCATCATCTATAAGGTCAAGCTCCCCTACACCGCTTCGTGCAAGGGCTTCAACTGCATATCCGCCTACACCGCCTATGCCGAAAACCGCAACCCTGCTGTTGCTGAGCTTTTCCATTGCTTCTTTGCCGAATAAAAGCTCGGTTCTTGAAAACTGATTTAGCATATAAACACTCCTGAATACTGTTTTATTCTTCTATGATATCATATCTATGCCCTTTTTTCAAGTGCATTTTTGCCTGCTTTTATTAATTTTCTGATTGATCCTATATGTATTATATAATATCTTTGTTACAGTTTTCGACCGCATTTTCGTTGCGTTTTTATCGAAAATGTGATATAATATTATATGTGATAATACGCAAAAAGTAATAAAAAGGATTGGTAAAAACATGGACATTAACAAGACCCTTGCGGAAGAATTTAAGCTCAGACAGGAGCAGATAGACAACACTGTGGCACTCCTTGATGACGATAAAACTATACCGTTTATTGCACGATATAGAAAGGAGCTTACAGGCTCGTTGGACGATCAGGTGCTTAGAGAGATCGCTGACAGGCTCACTTACCTGAGAAATCTCGAAAAACGTAAAGGCGAGATAATCTCTTCTATCACTGAGCAGGAGAAAATGACAGACGAGATAATGTCTGCTATCGAAAATGCAAAGACACTTGTTGAGGTTGAGGATATCTACAGACCTTTCAAGCCGAAGCGTAAAACAAGGGCTTCGGTGGCAAGAGAAAAGGGGCTTGAACCACTGGCTGAACTTATCTTGACTCAGGATAAGAAATGCGACCCGCAGGTCGAGGGGTCAAAATTTATCAACGAGGACAAGGGCGTAAAGTCTGCGGACGAAGCTTTGCAGGGTGCAATGGACATAATCGCAGAGGATATCTCTGACGACGCTGACCTGAGAAAATACATAAGAACGCTGTTTTCGCAGATAGGCGTGATAAGCTCAAAAGCGTCTGACGAGAATGCCGAGTCAGTGTATGAGAACTATTACGACTATGCTGAGGCTGTTGGGAAGATAGCAGGTCACAGAGTTTTGGCTCTTGACAGAGGTGAAAAAGAGGGCGTTCTGAAAGTATCTGTGAACGTCCCCGAGGGTGCAGGAGAGAGAGCATGCGTTTCAAAATATGTAAAAAACAAGTCAGAGTGCGGACAGCTTGTTACGGCTGCTTGTGAGGACGGCTATAAAAGACTTATTTATCCGTCCATAGAGCGTGAGATAAGGGCGGAGCTTTCGGCAAACGCTCAGGAGGGGGCAATAAAGGTGTTCTCCTCAAATCTCAGACAGCTTCTTATGCAGCCGCCTGTTAAAGACACTGTTACCCTTGGTCTTGACCCAGGATATGCTCACGGTTGTAAGACTGCTGTAGTGGACGCTACGGGCAAGGTGCTTGACACTGCGATAATCTACATTACTCCGCCAAAGAAGGATACAGAGCGTGCTAAGCGTATTCTGACGGGCTTTATAAAGAAATATGGTGTTACGACTATCTCCATAGGAAACGGCACTGCTTCAAGAGAAACGGAGCAGTTCACAGCGGAGCTTATCAAAGAAATTCCGCAGAAAGTTTCTTACATGGTGGTGTCTGAGGCAGGCGCTTCCGTTTACTCCGCTTCCAAGCTTGCGGCTGAGGAGTTTCCTGAGTATGACGTTTCACTGCGTTCAGCAGTATCAATAGCACGCCGTTTGCAGGACCCTCTTGCAGAGCTTGTAAAGATAGACCCAAAGGCAATAGGCGTTGGACAGTATCAGCATGATATGCCAAAGGCGAGAATGGACGAGGCTTTAAAGGGCGTTGTTGAGGACTGCGTAAACTCAGTAGGCGTTGACCTTAATACGGCTTCATACTCATTGTTGTCATATATATCGGGCATAAATATGACAGTTGCAAAGAATATTGTTTCCTACCGTGAGGAAAACGGTGCTTTCACCGAAAGAAAGCAGCTTATGAAAGTTCCGAAGCTTGGCGCAAAGGCTTTTGAGCAGTGCGCAGGCTTTTTGAGAGTGCGTGGCGGAAAAAATCCGCTGGATAACACCGCTGTTCACCCTGAGTCATATAAGGCAGCGCAGGCGCTTATTGACAGGTGCGGGCTGAGCCTTGCGGACATGGGTGACGTAAAGCAGATAGCTGAGAAAGTCAATGCAATGGGCATGAAGAAGCTTGCCGCAGATATCGGCATAGGTGCTCCGACGTTAAAGGACATAGTAGGGGAGCTTGAAAAGCCGGGTCGTGACCCTCGTGACGAGCTTCCGCCGCCGCTTATGAGAAGCGGCGACATTATGGAGCTTAAGGACTTGAAGCCGGGCATGGAGCTTATGGGCACAGTGAGAAACGTTATAGACTTCGGAGCGTTCGTTGATATTGGCGTCCATGAGGACGGACTTGTACATATTTCTCAGATGTGCGACAGATATATAAAGCACCCTCTTGAGGTCGTAAAGGTCGGGGAGGTAGTTAAGGTTTGGGTACTTAACGTTGACCTGAAGAAAAAGCGTATTTCGCTTACTATGAAAAAGCCTAAGGGGTAGGGATCAAAAACGAAATAAGTTGGAAAAGTGTCAGATCAACGTGCGAACACTATTCGCCCCTACAAACAGCACATTTACGTCGTTTGTAGGGGAACGGTGCAATTTCTGCTTTGCAGAAATACGGCGATCCGTTTGTTTGAGCCTATTTCAACACTCTCAAGGGCTGTTAGAACAGCCCTTTTTTGTTTGCCGCCAGGTGTGGTCTTGACGCAGGGAGCTGAAAAACGCCTTATGGCTTGACCTTATGGTATAATTATGGTAATATAAAATCGTACATAGACTATGTTATAAAAGGACGTGAAAAAATGCGGATCGCAGTTTGTGATGATAATGCTGTTTTTCTTCAGTTTTTTAAATCTATGCTGGCAAATGAGCTTGAATCAAGGTCGGTCAAAGCTGATATAGAAATGTTTACCAAAGCTGAGAGCTTTTTTTACTGCCATGGTAAAAAGCCTTTTTCGGCTATATTTCTTGACCTTGATATGCCTGAAATGACAGGTTTTGAAGTCGCACGGCAGCTAGGTCAGAATGGTAATTGCTTCGTGATCTTTGTGACAAGTCATCAGGAGCTGGTTTATGACAGCTTTAATTTCAGACCGCTGAATTTTATATGCAAAGATCCTGACGCTGATGTTATGAAGGATAGGCTCCATATGGTAGCAGGACAGTTGACGGACGCATTGAAGCAGGAAAAGACAGTGGTTTTGGAGAACAGGGAGCAGGGAAGGATCTCTGTAAAGCTTCGGGATGTAACTTATATAGAGAGCAATAGCCACAGCATCATATATCATTTTGCAAATAATAAGGATACTATTGCAGTCAGAGATAGCATTGGCGAGATAGAAGAAGCTTATCGTAAATTTGATTTTATACGGGTGCATAAAAAATATATCGTCAATCTGAAATATGTTTTTAACATAAGCCGTTCAAATGAAACAGTGATCTTCAAAAGCGGTTCAGAGCTTCCCATGAGCCGAGGATATAAGAATGCAGTTGACGACGCTTTGACTGAATATCTGAGGAGAAAGTGATGACTATTACATTGTGGACGATATTTGAGATCTTGATAAACTTTTATCAGGGCGGTCTGGAAACATGGTTTATATATAGATTTCTTACGCCAAGATCTCATGAAAGGGCTAAGATATGGGCTGTTATATTTGCCGTTTGTGAAGGCTGTCTGGTCACTGTTTTTAATTATTTCACTGTATTTGAGGGCTTTGGAAGTGCTTTGTACTGGGCAAGTCTGCTTGTTTTTGCGTTTTGCTTTTTTAGTGACAATGCTGTAAAGAAATTTCTTTCCATATCCCTCTCGCAGGTTGCGATCTTGTTGATAACGTCATTGGAACTAAATGTTGTATCGTCATTTTTTAAAATATCCCTCAGGAAGCTTGTGGTCGAACAAAGCTTGCTTAGATTTGTGACGCTTATAATGATCCAGATCTCTATATTAATTGTATTTAGATTAATACTGATGGCCTTTAAACACACAGATGATTATACGGCTTCAGATTGGGTTGCGATAATTGCAGTGCTTATTATTTCGTTTTCTCTCGTTATGGTAATACATGAACTGTCCCTTTCGGCAGACGATGGCCATAGACTGTATATAAATCTGTCATATATGCTTGTCTTTGTTCTTAATATACTTATATTCTGGATAATAAATTCTTTGATAAAAAAGAATCGGAAGCTCAAGGAAATGGAGATAGTCAAACTAAGAGAGCAGTATCTTGAGCAGTTTATTGGAAACGCCGAGTCGCAATATGACGCCATGAGAAAACTAAGACATGATATAAAAGACAAATATGAAATGGTCAATGAACTATTGAAAGTCCAAAAAATAGATGAAACGAGAAAATTTATCTCAGAAAGCTTTGACCTTATCGAGAAGTCGGAGTCCTATGTTAAAACGAAAAATAATATTGTAAATGCTATCGTTAACGCAAAGCTTACGATGGCTTCTTCCTTGGGGATAAAAATATCATGTATAACAGTTTCAGATTTTGAGGGAATAAAGGGAACTGACCTTTGCGACCTGTTGAGCAACACGTTGGAGAATGCTATAACGGCATGCAAGGAAATAGCCGACGACGCAAATAAATTTCTGTATCTGAAGATCGACCGAGAAACGGATACATATACGTTTTTGATAAAAAATTCAATAGATCATTCTGTTATGGATAGTAATCCAAGGCTTACGACCACAAAGGCTGATAAAAAACAGCATGGTCTGGGGACCTCAATAATCAGAGAGATAGCAAGAAAATATAATGGCAGATGCGATTTCTATGAGTCGGAGGGAATGTTTTGCTGTCAGGTAACATTGATGGCAGATACAACGGTCCTGAACTGATTGTTCTGGGTCGTTGCTGCATTTCGTGACAAAAACCTGCAACTCATTCCAAAAAGCTTGACATATTGCTGTTATTCTAGTAAAATTCAAATTAGGGTAAGACAAAAGCGAGGCGGTAGTTTATGGATCTTGTTGTATCGGGTATACTTAATTTTTTGACCGAGCAGGAAGCTATCGGCAAAGCAGATGAGGTACAGGATTTTTATCGGTATGGCATAGAAATAACTATCTCATCAATGTTAAACATTGTGCTTGTATTGCTTATGGGAGCATTGACAGGGCATTTGCTGGAAAGCGTAATATATTTGGCAGTGTTTATTGCTGTCAGGGTTATTACCGGAGGGTATCATGCAGATACATATTTCAGATGCAATCTGCTGATGTGTTCAACATTTATTGCTACAGCCTTTCTTAATGACAAGGTATGCGGATATATAAATATATGGGTGATAGTTGCCTTGGTTGTGTTTGAAGAGATAATAGCTTTTGTATTCTGCCCTGTGGAGAACAAAAATAAGCCTATAGAAAAAGAAAAAAAGCCAAAGTTCAAAGCGATGGGAATGATAGTTTTTCTGTTGCTTGATCTGTTTGGCGGGGCGATCATCAATAGATATCAGATAGTTGGATCTATGATCCTGTTAACAAATCTATTAATTGCAGTTTTAATAATATCAGCGAAGATCAAAGAAAAGAGGTGTGATAAGAATGAGATCATTTAAGAAATTGCTTGCCAGCCTTATTGCCAGAGCAACTAAGAGAATGGGTATAGCTGCCTGCGGATGTGCATCAATGTATGGTGGCTATCAAGCTAAAGAGCCAAAAAACATTTACAAGAATTAAGCGTAAAGCTACAAGAATTACGATAAGCATTACAAAGTCTTTATCATTTCCCCTTTAAATCTTGTGATACTTGTAAATGAGGTAACATTAGCAGGAAAATAACTTCCTGCTGGTGTTACCATTTTTTTATTTGTAGTGAGTTCAAGCTTTTGACAGTGAGTAAATTTGCTTTTAGGCAAAAAAATTACGCCCTACAAAAGGATGCGCTGTACTATTCGGTTTTCAAAGAACGGGCGGAGGCTATAGAGAAAGCCCCCTCACTTTCCATGACGAAAAGTTGAGGGGGCTAAAACCAAGTTTTTTAATTTCCTAAAAGATTTTTGAGCTTTGCTCTGATTTTTGTCGAAGGCATAAAGAAAGAGTGTCGGAGATTGCCGTCCCCGTTCGGCTGGGGATACACGGTCAGAATGTGGGTGTCGCTTGCCGCCTTTCGGAAAGGGACTTGCTGCCAAGCCCGCTCTCAAGAAAATAGGCGGTGGCGGAATGATCCGTCACCGCCTATTGTGTTTAGGCTATTTCGATTTCGGAAGCGTCGGCTTATTTAACCTCGGATTTCTTTCTCTTTTTGCCGCTTACGCCCAGCAGAGTCAGAACGCCGCACAGAGCAGCAAGCCAACCAATGTGGTTGCTGCTGTCACCGGTCTGAGGACACTTGGTGGAGTCGTCATTTCCTGGCTTATTGGTGTTATTATCACTGCTGCCTGTATTGTCGGTGTTGCCGCTGTCGGGGAGCTTGTCGATGACCGTATTCTCGCTGCGCTTGGCGCCGCAAACGGTGCATTCCTCGTGCTTGATGCCTGTGGCCTCCTTGGTAGCGGCCTTGTCGATCACCCACTGGAAGCTGTGTGCTGTCGTGTCGGCCTTGTCGCCGCACTCGCACTCATGCCAGTGGTTGGTGCCGTCATACTTCCACTCTGTGCCGTAGCTGTGGGTATGGCTTGGAGGCGCATCCTTATAGGTGGCTTCGAGCTTCACATCATTGCCAGGCATGGTGAAGGTGGTAGTCGCTTTGGTGACGTCTGCCAGAGTGACATTGCCCTCCAGCACGACCCACTTGTCAAAGACCTTGCCTGCCTCTGGTGCGTCCGCCGTAACGGTCACAACGGTGTTCTGCGCGATCTTGTCTGTGATGAGTGTCCCTGCGGCAAGGGAGGCCGTGCCCTTGATGACCGTGACCGTGAACTCGGTCGCGGCGGAGCTTCTGACGAACCTTGTCTCGCTGCAGTCGGCGCGCTGGCAGGTGTAGAGAATTCCTTCGCTCTTGCCCTGTTTTGCAGGTTTGCCGCCGTCCCAGTCGTGGCTGAGCTTATTAACGACATGACCGTAGCGGATAATCTGTCCGCAGCCGGCTGTGCACTGCTGGTCGCCGCTATAGCCTGAGGTGGTGCATCCGGGCTTAACCTCATTGATCAGCTTGTAGTTATCGGCAATTTCGTGGAGGGACGGGGTTGAGACGCCCTTCTGCGCGATCCTGTCGCACGATGTGCAGTACTGGTTGCCGGAATAGCCCCTCTCTGTACAGGTCGCCGTTCTTACATCCCGCAGTTCAAGGGGACCGCTATGCCTGAAGTCGCCGGTCTCGCCCTTTACGGTGCCGCCGCAAGCCGTGCAGCGGTAGTCGCCCTCATAGGCGCGGTGTCGGCAGTCGCCCGATTTGGCGTTATAGCGTTTTCCGCCATGGCTCGCGTCTGTGGTTGCCGAGTTGGCCGTGCCGTAGTAGTACAGCGGCTGCAGTGGACCGGTATGACCGGCGTTTGCAGGTGGGTAGATATCCGAACCGGCACTGATGACATGACCGCAGTCTGCGCAGGCGGTGTCGCCGGTGTAACCCTTACGGTCGCAGACCTGCTCCTTCGCGTTGAGCAGCGTTGTGCCTCCGCTGTGGTCACAGCTTGCATAGACAGGCTCAAAGAAGAAATTGCCGCCGCCGGGGGCACCCATGGCGCTGAACGCTGGGATCGTGCAGCCCCACTCAAGGGCGGAGCCGTTGGTCACCAGCTTGAACATGGTCTTCGCCTCATTGGTATTCCAATTTCTAGTAACAGGTATGATGTCATACTCATTGTATTCGCGGCGATACTCCACCTTCCAGCCGATGGCTTTCTGACCGGTTCTCTCCTCGGGATAAAGCCTGATCTTGTCGCCTGGCTTGACGATCATACGGGTTGCCCGGCCATTTTTCACCGTCACAAGAGCGGTGTCCTTTGTCCAATCGCCGTCAATTCCTTCCGTCTCTTTGTATTCGCAGACGCTGCATTCAGCCTCCATGCCGCCTTCGTCACCCTCGGTATCAGGGTTTTTGACCACATTCCAGCGGCCCCAGCTATGGGGAACCATGATGAACTCTTCGCAGCCGGGAACCTTGCACTTTTCGGGGTGGGCATAGTCGGATTCAAGGATGAGCTGCTCCACCGTCTTGGTCGAGCCGCCGATGTTGAAGGTATACTCATAGATACTGCCGAAGCCGGTGCAGTCCCAGTTCCAGCCGTAATCATGGACATGGCTCTTTATAGTAACGGTATAGTCGCAGACGGAACATCTGAGCACATCGACTCTGCCGCCGCCTACCGCGTCAAGGCTTCTGTCAAGCACAAAGGTATGCGGGAAGATGTGCTCCTTGGAGCCGGTGGTCATATAATGCGCTTCGTATTCGCCTGCTTCGAACAGGCACGGGAGCTTGTGGCCGTCGCACTTCGGGTCGCCGCCCACGACACCGTCATGGGTAACCCCATGCTTATCGACCCAAGTGACATTGTATTTCGGCGTTCTCTCGCTGTCTTCCGTGGGCACACGCACACCCGCCTGCTTGTGGCTGTAGGCATGGGTGGCAGTCAGCTTTGCCTCCGCCGTTTTCATGGTGTCCGAAGGGTCGCCCTTTCTGCCGATGACGCAGTAGTAGGAGTAGTCCTCCTGGCAGGCCTGGGTGGAAACCGGCATCTTCAGTGTGGAGGTCGTCACACCCGTGTAAAACCTACCCTCTGGCAGCTTGTAGGGCGCCACCGTAGGATTCTCATTATTCTTCCGATACCACTGATAGGTCAATTCGTCGCCCTTCAGGCTCTTTGCCGAAACAGAGAAGGTGACTGGGTTATTTTCATAGAACAGCAGGCCGTTTTCCGGCTCTTCGTTATAATCATCGTAGATAGAGGTCTTACACTTGACGCCCCTCGGCTGGCGGTTGATGACGATGGAGCTGCCGCTGATGTAGCCGCAGACCTTGCACACGCCATTGACGTCAAATTCATGGTTGGTGGCATTCAGCTTTTTATCGTCACAATAGCGGCAGGGGTGCCAGTGCTGCGTTCCGTCAGCCGCCCAGGTGGCGGAGGCTATGTGGGTATGTCCGGCGCCGGAATGCTCCGTCTTCAGATGATCCTCAAAATCAGAGTCGCTGAAGCACCAGTCGTCATGATCGCAGCCCATAGCGCTTACGGCATCTCGGCAGCACTCCTTGCACATCTCGCAGGTTTCGCAGAACTCGTCCTCGTCCTCCTTATCTGTGACCCAGCCGTCGCAGCCCTGACAGATGTGCTCGTCCCACTCGGGGCTTTCCACGCAGGTCTCGCCGTCCGGGCAGCCGCCGCCCTCGGAGTTATCTCGGCAGCACTCAAGGCACAGGCCGCAGTCCTCGCAGGATTCCTGGTTCAGCAGGCATTCCTCACACTGCTCGCAGGCCGTGTGGCAATCGATGCAGTGGATGACGCCGGTATCATCGTCGTCCACGCACTCGTCCACCGAACCGAAGCAGGCGTTACACAGCGAGCAGTGCATCGGGTCGCTGTCATCGTTTGCGCAGTCATCGCAGAAGCCGCAGGAGTCGCAGATGGTTATGGAGCAGCAGGGACCCTTATGGCATTCGCCGCACAGCTGGTCATCCTCGCCAATGTAGCACTTGGCGCAGGTGGAGCAGTGCGTGTCCTCCATGCACTCTGCGCATTTATAGCACTCCTCGCACCAGTAGGGCGTGTCACCCAGGCACACACCGCAGTCGTTGCAATGGGTCTCAACCCAGCAATCGTAGTTGCAGTCAATGGTGCAGAACTGGCAGTCGCACAAATTCTCACCCCAGTGGTAATGGTCGCAGTTGGGGCAATCTCCGCCGGTGTCGTAGTCATCCCAAAAGGCGTGGGCGGGAAGCTCAAGACCCGGCATCAGTGAGAGCAGCATCACAAGCGCCAACAGGACGCTGGCGACGCGCCTTCGTTTGTTCGTTTTTGTCATACTATTATTCCTCCCTCATAATTATTTTGAAGATTTTTATGCTTTTTGTGTTGCCTGATTTAAACACTGTCGATGACCGAAGCAAAGTAGTTTTCGGATACCGAACCGAAGAGAAAAGCGTCTATCAGACCCTCGCGCTTTGCCTGCCGTACCTTTTCGG